>Ga0315273_10007843_pt1 | contig 13407 bp, 9 predicted proteins | sample YL17G02_0_MG_FD_205753 | JGI IMG/M metagenome (GOLD analysis project Ga0315273, IMG submission 205753) | Sediment microbial communities from Yellowstone Lake, YNP, Wyoming, USA - YL17G02_0 | ecosystem: Environmental > Aquatic > Freshwater > Lake > Sediment | place: USA: Wyoming | collected... | reverse complement strand
AAGCCAGAACAGTAAATCCTACTATAAATCCGCTGATTTTGTATCTTTTCGACAAAGCAATAATTTGGTCAACAAAAACATCAGACGCTTTAACCAGAAACAAAATTCCAATTATTGCAATTATTAAATATTCCATAATTTTTCTTACATACTTCAATAATAAAGCCAAGAAAATTATTTAGCAACTCTTGTTAAAAGAGACACTTTTGTATCGCAAGATTTACCCAACCACTGATAGATAATTTTGAATTATTCTAAATAATGGTCTAATATTATATTTGATTTAACAATTTTTATTCTTTCTAACAATGGCAAAAGTGGCAATTATCGGTTATGGCTATGTCGGCAAGGCATATCACAAGGTTTTTCCAGATGCAGTTATTCACGATTTGGACTATAACAATAAAGATGAAATTAATAGTTGTAATCTGGCAATCATTTGTGTCCCAACTCCAACTGCCGAAGATGGTTCTTCTTGCGACACTTCATCTGTAGAAGAAATATTTAACTGGCTCACAACACCTTTGATTTTGATAAAGTCAACGATAAAGCCCGGTACCACAGATATGTTACAAAACAAATTCCCTCTTTTAAAATTGGCATTTTCTCCGGAATATGTTAGTGAAGGTGGATATTTTGTTCAGTTTTGGAATTATCCTCACCCTACCGACCCGACATATCATGATTTTATGATTATTGGAGGAGAAAAAAAGACCACGAGTGCAATTGTCGATATCTTTATCAAAAAAATGGGACCTCATGTTAAATTCATGCAAACCAATGCAAAGACAGCTGAATTCATTAAATACATGGAGAACTTTTTCTTTGCTACCAAAATCACCTTTGTAAATGAGATGTATGAATGCGCAAAGGCCATAGGTGTTGATTATAATGAGGTTCGGGAAGGATGGCTTATGGACCCAAGAGTCAATAGAAACCATACTGCTGTCTTTCCAGAAAAAAGGGGATTCGAAGGGAAATGTCTGCCAAAGGATACCAAGGCCTTTATTGCTTCGGCAAAGGACGCGGGATATGAAGCGGGTTTTTTGAAGTCGGTATTAGAAAACAATAATAGAATCCGAGACATCAATGGATTTGAAAAAGTATAAATAAATATGACTTTTTATGTAGATAAATACTGGTTTTATAGAAATACATGGAATACATAGCAAAAAAAACTCGTATACTTTTGCTCAATTATGAATTTCCTCCTCTTGGCGGAGGTGCTGGTCCTGTAAGTTTTGAGATAGCAAAGAACTTAGCATCTTCCGGTGAAATATGCATTGATGTTGTTACTATGGGATTTAAAGGGCTTCCACAATATGAGGAGCTGTCTTCTTGTCTGAAAGTTTATAGAGTAAAATGCCTCCGTTCTAAGAAAGAAATCTGCCATCCATGGGAGCAGGCCACATATCTATTCTCAGCATTTTTCAAGTGTTGGGAGTTATTGAGGAAGAATAAATATCACATAAATTATACTCATTTTATTATCCCAACTGGAGCGTTGTCATTGTTGCTTAAATGGTTCTTCGGTCTTGATTATGTAATCACATCACACGGTAGTGACGTTATTGGATACAACAAACGTTTTAAGTTTTTGTATCCCCTATTATTCATTCCTTGGAAAATTATAATAAATGGAGCAAAAAGGATTTCTACTCCTTCAAATTATTTACGTACAAGAATTTTAGAGGTATATAAGAATTTGTCACCGGACAAAATAATCGTCATTCCAAACGGTGTGGAAGAAGGAAAATTTATTCCCATGAAGAAAGAAAAATATATTTTGTTGGTCAGCAGACTTTTTGATAACAAAGGCATACAAGATTTTCTTTCAGCCATTAAAGATTTGGATTTGGGAGAATGGAAAGTTAAAATAGTTGGAGAAGGTCCATACAAAGAAAAACTGCTAGCGATGGTCAAATCGTTTAATTTATCAGACAAAGTTGAATTCCTCGGATGGCTTGATAATTCCAGCCGGCAAATGAAAGACCTATACGGACATGCAAGTATCTTTGTTCTGGCGAGCCATTTCGAGAATTTTAATGTCACCCTGATGGAGGCCTTACAGGCCGGATGCAGAGTGATTGCAAGCGACGTAGGAGGGAACAAAGAAATTTTGACTGAAACAGGTAATCTTTATCATTCGGAAGATATTCCGATGCTAACTTCTTTGATAAAGAAAAGTATATCCGAAGAAAATCATCCGATAGCTGATTCTAGCAGGTTCCATTGGAAAAATATTATTCGCCGATATTTTGAATTATTATTATGAACATACTACATATTATTGATTCTCTTGGACTGGGAGGAGCTCAAACAGTTGTAAAAGGAATATTTGAATACCAACAACATAACTCCTCGCTGTTTTTATTCGTTTTACGTACAAGAGAGATTACAATGAAGATTAACCATGACAATGTATTTATCTGTAATTCCAGCCAAAAATATTCACCTAGCAAATTATTTAAACTAAAAAACATCATTAAGGAAAACAATATTCAAATACTTCATTGTCACTTACTTGGGTCATTATTGTATGGATTTTTAGTCAAAGTAATTTTTTTTCCTAAAATTAAACTCGTTTACCATGAACACGGCAGTATTCTACAAAAATGGAATGTATATGAAATATTACTGAAATTTTTCTCCAAGAAAATTGATTCCATAATTGCCGTTTCGAATGGAGTAAAGGATTCATTAATAAAAATAATCGGATACAAGGAAGAAAATATTTTTGTGATTTTCAATTTCTATGATATTTCCAGAATTGGGGAATTTGTAAAGGAGCCCTCCCGTCACGACAAAGTTGTCTTTGGCTTTATAGGACGCCTTGATAAATTAAAAGGATGTGAATACATAATTAATAGCCTTAAATTTATTAATTACCCATACTCATTGATAATTGCAGGTGATGGTCCGGAAAAAGAAAATCTCATAAAACTGGCTACTGACAATAACGTAATCGCCAACATTAAATTCCTTGGCTATATTACAAAGCCCGAGGATTTTTATAATAGCATCGACGTTTTGGTCATCGCGTCGTCATCAGAAGCCAGCCCTATGATATTGTATGAAGCACAGTATAAAGGCAAGCCAATTATTGCCGGAAATGTAATCGCCTTAAATGAATTTATCAAAGACGGTTATAATGGATTTCTATATAAATACGCCGACATTAATGAACTAGCATCAAAAGTTAATTCGTTTTGTCAAATTTATCAAGAACCGAGTAAATACCAAGAACTGGTTAACAACTCACATAATTACATAAAAGAATATACTATTGAAAGAACATACAATAAAATATCGGATATGTACGCAATATTATTTAATTAATATTTATAATTGGAAAAAAAACAAACTACTTCAAAAAACGTTTTAATGCTGACTCATGGGTTACCCTTTGGAGGAGTAAGTACGGTCATAAAATCAATACTAGAAAATTGGAACGAACCTGTTTCACTATTTCTGTTTGTAATAAAACGGAAACAAAGGGAAGAAAAGATTGATTACCCCGATGTTATATTTAGCACGAAAACATCCTGGCTAATCTTCCCGACATTATTTGAAATCAAAAAAATCATTTTAGCCCGGAATATCGGGCTTATACACTGTCAGGGATATCCTTTGGTAGTGATTTATGCTTCACTTCTTAAAATCCTTTGGTTCCATGACCTCAAGATTATCTATCATTTCCACGGCTCGCTAAAAAATATTGAAGGGAATCATTTTCTACACGGATTTTACTACGATTTTCTTCTTAAACTTTTTATCAAATATATCGATTTATTTATCGTCGTTACCAAAGCACAGAGAAAAGAATTGGAACTCAAATATGGAAACAAACTAAGAAAAGTAGTTGTGATGTATAACCTGCTTAATCTAAAACATTTTGCTCCTGAAAACAAAATCCCTTCAAACGATGCATTCAAAGATATTGGTCTACCATTTGTCCCATCTAAGACCTTCATTATCGGCTTTGCGGCAAGGTTGCTTCCCCACAAGGGTTGGAAGGATTTTTTGGATGCGGTATGTCTAGTTAAAGAAAAATATCCCGAGATGAAATATTTAATTGCTAGTGATGGGCCTGATCGACAAAATTTAATCCGGTATATCGAAGAGCTTCGGTTGTTAAATTCTGTTTTTTACATAGGATATGTTGAGCATATTATAAATTTTTATTCCGGTCTCGATTGTTTTGTAATGCCTTCACATTGGGAGACAATGGGTCTTACTCAACTAGAAGCCCAAGCTCTTGGAATTCCAACGATTTGTTCCAACATAGAATGTGTAGCAGAAGTTGTTGAAAATAACGTAAATACACTGCTTTTCCCTGTTGGCAATTCCGAAGAACTGGCTCATAGAATGGAACAGATTTATCTTGATAAACCTTTGAGGGAAATGTTAATCAAAAATGGTTTAGAAAATGTGAAAAGGTTTAGTCCCAAGTTGTATGTGGAGAAATTAAATAATATATATACAGAATTACTGGATAAATAATAAAATGAAAAACATCTGTTTTCTAACAAATGGTATGCCCTACCCTCCAAATACAGGTGGCAAAAGTGTGAGTTATAACAAAATTCAAGTCCTTAAAAAACATCACAATATATATCTTGCGGTAATTTCTACCGACCTGAAACATGCCGATTTGGAGAAAATCAAAAGTGAGAACAGTATTAAGGATATTTTATTACTTGAGCGTCCTGTGATATCGCTATTCAATCTTGGTTTTACAAAAGTAATAAATATTTTATTTAAATTCATTTTAACAAATGTTCCGCTTCACCAAATCAAGACATTAGAATTCAAAGAATCCATAATGCAATTTATTCTTGATAATTCTATCGAGATTATATTTTCAGAAGGGACTTTGATGAATACATTTCTCGATTTCAACATCTTAGACAAACATCACATCAAGCTCATCAATACTGTATTCGATTTAGAAAACAAACTCTTCTTTGAACAACATTTACCAAAAAGTAATTTCCTTACCAAAATATTCCTATATTTCGAAAAGGAAAGAATCAAAAGACACGAGAGATTATTGCTCAAAAAAGCGACCACCTCCATTTGTCTGTCTTGTGCTGATTATAATGTAATTGTAAAAAACTGGCATATTAAGAATGTGCAAGTAATTCCTCCGCTTATCGCTCCATCTGAACACCATTACATTCCTGAGAACCCTGTAAAATACATTTTATTTTCCGGTTCATTATCCTTTTACCCAAATTTGCATGGAATAAATTGGTTTGTTCAAAATATCCTGCCTACAATTGTTACTGATTTTCCTGAAATTAAATTAATGCTCATCACTAATACCAAACTTCAAGGACACGAAGCCATGTCAAAATATATTGTATATAAAGACCCTCCTGTGGGGGAAGTACAGGAATATCAAGCAAATGCCACTTTATCAATTATTCCGATTTTTCTTGGCTCCGGAATTAAAATCAAAGCCATCGAAACACTCTCTACAGGGACACCAACTATTACAACTGAATTTGTCGCTTCTGCCTTCCCATCAGAAAATGGAACACCATTAATCATTGCCAACACCAAAGAAGAATTTATAAATGAAATTTATTCATTATTAAAAAGCGCCACTCAAAGAAAAACTGTTTCCCTCGCAAATATTAAATACTTCAACAAATATTTAAATATTGAAAATAATAATTTTAAATGGCTAAATTTAATTGATGATTAAAAAATTTCTACAAAACGAAAAATTTACTATTACCTCCTTTTTGTGGAGGATATTGCAAATGATTTCCAGACAAGGTGTTCCTCTGTTCATATTTGTATTCAGCTCCAGTGTCTTATCAGTTGAAGAATTTGGCAATTATAATTATCTATTGGCAATCGGCTCTCTAATTATATTGTTTAGTGATTTTGGAATATCCTTTGCCGCGTCCAAAATATTTGCAGAATACCATGTAAAAGACAAAGAAAAATTACCGGTAATTTTATTCAACACAATTCTCGCAATCATTGCATTCTCAATAATTATTTCCACAGGATTCTTTGTATGGGGAAAAGAAATCTTCCATGAAAATAGCAGGTTTGTAATTTATTTAATACCAATTATTATTTTTGTCCCATTAACAGCACTATACGATGGTTTATACAGGGCAAAAGGAAAATTCAAACAAATCTCAATACTCTCCGTTCTATCAGGGCTCTTAACTCTGGTCGCATCATTTTTTTTGATAAAAAACTTTTCAATAGAAGGTAGTTTCATATCGTATATGTTTTTTTATCTTTCATTGTTAATACTTTTAATAATTTTTGATAGAGAAATTAAGATTTCATTTGATAGAAAAATTATTAAGCAAATCACAAAATATTCTTTCATTATTGGCATAAGCGGAATTGGGCAATTTTTGTTCTCTAGGGTAGATGTGCTTTTCCTGGGCAGTTATGGGTATATAAAAGAAATTAGTTACTATGAATATGTATTTAAAATGTTGACACTTGTCCTAATTCCCTTCTATGCATTGAATCAAGTCATTGCTCCGCAAATTACAAAATTGTTCTACCAGCAAAAAATTGAAAAAGTGAAAAGTGAATATAAAAAGTACCTATTATTCACCTTTTTGTCCGGGATAATTATTGCGGTTTCTTTGATTATATTCAGAGATGTTATTTTTAACATGGTGGGTAAATATAACACTCCTCTTTTCAGGGATACTTTTTATGTAATGATTCCGGTCTTCTTTACCCAAATATTGATTTCCATTATCCCTGTAGCTTTTACTGTAGCTACAGGAAATGCAAAATATAATATGTTTTTCTTGATGCTCTTTGGTGGGTTAAATTGTCTGCTGGATTATATCTTTATTAATATGTTCGGTTATATCGGTATCATATATGCCACCTTTGTTGCAAAACTTCTATCTGACATCTTGTTCATTCCTGCTTCTTATTACGCAATTTTCAATTATAAAAAACGCTAATATTTACAAATTCCCGCTTAACCAATTTCCGTGCATTCACAATCCTATTGATTTGGTCTTGTGTTATGACATTCTGATATATCGGTGAGTAAATCATACAAACCTTTTCGTCAGAACCAATTATTGAATTTATTAAATTATCATTTACAGCAATTACCTTTTTATCCTTATATACCGTCTTATATGCTAAATCATTCGTATCATAATAGAAGTTGGTATCTCTTTTTAACCCCTCCTCATCGTTATAAATTTCGGACTGAATATTAAACAGATTTCCTCCCGACGAGACAAAAAGGAAATTATATATTTTCCTATCCTGACAAAAGTCGGAAACAAATCGATAGCCCTTAGTCATATCTACATATAGCATTACTGATTCTCCCGGAATATATGGTGACTTAAAAAAATCAACCGGAAAATTCCCCACAATACTTACCACAAAAAGGACAATAAATACAACCTTTAAAATATTATTTTTGTTAAATAAATGCGTAAAACCAATCAAGGCAATCAAATAGAATAATGGGAGTAGATATGATATTGCTCTAATCATCTGCATATCCGGAGAAGATATAAAATGTAGTACAAATAATATGAACACCCCTAGCGAGATATGTCTAAGATGTTTTCGCTCTCTGATAAAAATAATTGTTAGCAGAAAAAAAATAAAAAAAACAGAATTTGAAAAGATAAACAGAAAGTCATAACTTAGATTTGAATTCTCCCAAAAGACAAAATACAAAATGTTCCCAAGATAGGAAAAAACAAGTTGAAAAACAAAGACAATACTCGCAAATACCGCAACAGTGAGCACTATCGAAAAAGCAATGTGTTTTGAAAGATATTTAACAAAAGAGTGATAATTAAAAATTTCCGCACTATATTTATAAATTAATGATGCTACATAGACAAGAAAATATAATAAGACAAGATTCCTTCCAATATCTGTATTTGTGGTCATATTTATAATCTGAATCACAACACACAGAAGATATACTATTATTCCCGCTCTTAGTTCCCTCCTACCCCAATAATATTCAACTTTATACAGCAGAAAACATGTGACCAAGATAAATGTCTCGTACAAAACATAGAATCTGATATAGTAGTGATTTATCAATAGCCAAGGGCTAACCAAATATATTAATAGGGCAATTATAACTCCGGTTTTATTTTTGATTAAAAGCCGAATCAATTTCAAAAAGAATACATAGTTCACCAAACTAATTAAAACTGGAACAAATTTAGCAACAAAAAGCGATTCCCCAAAAATTCTGAAAAATACCGAAACGAGGTATGTAATTGAATAACCTCTAGAATAAGTTATTTGAATATTTCTGAACAAATCTTGCGCATTATCAATATGAAAAAACTCATCTCGATAACTTCCTGTGAAAATTATCGGTAATAAGACCCTTGAAACCACAAAAGCAATCGAGAATACTGTTAAGAATATTAAGTATTTGTCTCCTTTTATAAAGAGGGAATAAAAATAGCCCTTCTTTTCGTTTGCTATCTCGTGTCCAGGTCTGTAATTAAACCAACAATAAAAAAATGCCCCAGCAAGTGAAAATATAAAAACTATATACCTTAATGTGTCTATCTCTCCACTGTAGTTCTTAAAATATTCAGCAATACTTGGATATCTATAATAAAACTCAAAAAATGTTAAAAATGAGGCCCCAACAATGAATATAACTAAGGATATGTTTTCAACTCCTTTGAACCATTTCCAGTTTCTAATTTTTTCCGCCCAATTTTCTTGGTTAAAATAAAAACACAGCCAAAATGAGAAAAATAAGATTACATAAATTAGTCGAGTAGAAAAATAATAATCCACAACTTTAGGAATTATTTGATTAAAAATCAGAGCAAGAACAGAAATTATTAATATTACAATAAATTGCTCGAAGGAAATTTTTTGTTTGGTCTTGGGTTTCATTTAATATTAATATAGATGCTTGGTATAAATGACTTTTGAGAATAGGTATCTTCAATTATCTTATAGTCCGCCTCGAAATTTGCGTCTTTAACAATTTCAATCGTATTACTACTAAACCAGTTATCCTTTGTGGTAGCAAAATTTGAACCTGAAATCAACACATCCCCTTTTGGAACCAATACATATTTTTCACCTTTAGATAATGTAATGGATTTTTCAATATTTATATCTTCCGGGACTAAGTTTATATTTTTAATAATATCTCCTGTTATATTGATTACTTGCCCCATACCACTATGCCAATAAAAAAAAGTTAATGTTTTGTCATAGTTGTTGTTCAAGTACAACGCTATTGGTTCAATATTTAATGCGCTATTTTTTATAACAATTTTGTTAGTGTTAATTCTAACTTGCCTGATAATAAAATCATTATCGACATTTTGCGCCCCAAGAGACAGTCCTTTTACTAACAAGGTGTAGAATCCAGGCGTTGCTACCGGACAATCCATAGAAATAGTAACCTTGCCTCTAATTGAAATACTCGAAATTATTCCATCATCTTTTCCAATTTGACTGCATATAATATTGTTACTTCTATCAATTAAAGAAATTTCAACATCGTCTTTCCCAATGAACTGATTGAGGTCTTCTTTAACTATTTCTAATCGCATATTACTGTCTAAGTACATATCAAATTCATGCGTTCCTTTTAGGGCTAAATCCAATTTGGAAATATAGTCCTGTGTCTTAATAAAACCACCTGGTACGGTTGTTGTTAAAAACTTGGATTCGTCAATCTTGGTTATTGTGTTTAAATATACCGTTGCACCTATTGGCACAATATCTTTAATCAACTGAGTTAGATCTGTTGTATTTGTTTCAATCTTCGCACTAGAATTTTTCGACCATATTTTTATTTTTTCAAATTTCGAGACAACTGTATATCCACTATCCAATAAGGGTTTTTCTTGTTCAAATTTCTTGTTTAAATCAGCATTGCGAAGTTCAAATGTAATTTCATTTAAATTTTCTAGTTTTTCTATTCTTGCTTTATCAATAATCACTTCGTTAATGATACTGTCGTTGATTTTTGATTGTTTAATATTGGATACATAATAATCATTATTCTCATCAGAATTAATATTAAATAAAAAAGGTACGAAAAATTGTTCTTTTGAAAAAGCAAAATTCATCCCAGATAAAAATTGGTCTCCTGCTAGTTCAACCAGATAATCCCCTTTCTTTAAGTCCAAAAATTGGTCAATATTTATTTTATCTAATCCCAAATTTAATTTTGTTATTGAGCCGTCTTCTGATGTAAAACTAACTTCTTGAACAGCACTTTCGTGCCAGATGAACAATTTTGCCTGGGCATCTATATCGATATGCGTGTACAACTTAGCCGGATTTAGAATCAAAGATGTCCCTGTAAGAATAATTTTATTTGTATTAATTTTTAATGATTTTATTATCCAGTCATTACTTCCTTGCAGTTCTAGTTTATATACCCCCTCCTTATTAATTGGAAATTCATACTTACCATTGACAATTTTACCTTTTCCTGGTCCTGCCTCATCATCTAATATTGTGTTTTGATAAACGACTTCATCATCCATATTCGATAAAACTATTACGGCTTCATCAGAACCCGATGCCCAGTTCAAGTCATATTTTTGAATTTCTAAATCCAGTTTATCTTTTAGATAAATATAAAATTCGTGAGCCCCACGTAAATTTTTTTCTATAGTAGTATAAACACCTGCTTTAAAATCAATATCTGAATTCACAAATTTTGATTTTTGATATGAATTATCAATGATGTTTATATTTGAACCTTGTGGAATATTTAGTCGCATCCAATCACCCAAAAGTGGGGATGTTTTAACATTTTGAACTTCGTTTTTTGAATATAAAAACATCTCTTCGTCTGGAAATTCAAATAAATTACTATAATCATTCAACTCCGCACGATAAAAAGGTTGCCAATCATATTTAATAGAATTGTCACAATTCGGACAAACAACCGAAATATCCCAGTCCGATTGACCTTGAATCTCTGCCGAAACCAAAACCTTTTTTAATATTGGATAATCCTTTGGTTTCCACTTTAAGGCAATTGGTCCGGATAATATTTCTGGTATCTCTCTGCCACGAATAATCTTACTTTCTCCAAATTTATAAGACGCGGGGTCTTCATCAATATAAAGTTCGTTTTTTGTATTCCTAAAATTTTCTTTAGTAAAATCAACAAAATAATCCGCTCTATTTAATATTATTTTAGACAATGTATAACCCAAACTAAAACCTACAAAAAGGAATACCAACGATCCACTAAATACAATCCATTTATTTTCTTTTTTAAAAATCGATTCGAATATTTTGAACACAATTTCTATTAAATTTATGTATACAATTAATTATACTTTTATTTTTTCAGAGTATGAGAGATGTCTCTCACCATATATCTTTTCGTTACTCCGTTTTCATAATATGTCCGAATTATCAACTCCCCCAATAAACCATAGAAAATAAATTGAGTGGCTGTTAAAAACATAATTATACTTATCAGAAATAAAGGGTTGCCAGTAATATCGAAATTATTAACGAATCTTAAAATAATAGTTATCGCAAATGTAATAAATGAAATTAAAAACATAACCATAGCTATTGGTCCCACAACTTGAATTGGCGTCGTCTTTTTCATCATAATAAATTTCAAGTTGATGATATCCATGATTACTGTAAACGTCCGCATTAGAGTATATTTTGATTTACCATGTTTTCTTGATCGATTTTCAATTGGAAGTTCTTGAATTCTTGCACCCAAATCGATTGCAATATAAGTAATAAACCTGTGAAGTTCACCATATAATTTGATTTCTTTAAATATTTCCTTTCTACCAACCTTTACAGCACAGCCAGCATCATGTATTCCTTCTGCCTTAAAAGCAAGACGAATTATAATATTAGCCATAATTGAAGGAATCCTTCGAAATATGTTTTTCTTCCAGCGATTTTTTCTCCATCCCACAACCAGGTCTAACATCTTTTCCTCTAAAATTTCATACATTTTAATCAAGTCGGCTGGATTATCTTGTCCATCCCCATCCATTGTTGCAATGTATTTACCCAAGGCCTTATCAATACCGGCCATCAAAGCGCCACTTTGACCTATGGTTCTCATTAAAATAATATATTTTTGATGGGGAAATTCTTCGTTGATATCACTTAACACCTTTGCTGTCTTGTCACTTGAACCATCATCCACCCAAATCACTTCGTAATGAATGAATAGATGTTCTTTGTTAAAAGCCCTATCGAAGGCAGAATTAATCTCCTTTGCTAAATTCCTGATGTTCTGTTCTTCATTTAATATAGGTATTACTATACTAAGACGTGCCCTTGAGTGCCTCAATGCGATTTTTGTGAGCAGATTCATATTATTACATATATTTTAGTATTTCTTTTATTATATGATTTTTTTTAACAAATCACTACCATATTAATATTAATCATGTCTTGGAAATATACTTTGTATGTTTGGCTTGCTTATTTTTCTTTCTTTGCCAAGACCTTCATTACTGCCAAAGCATATGATGCCATTCTCATATTTATTTTTCGTTTCTCCATACTTTTATAGACATCGTCAAAGGCCTTCGTAATGGTCGTTTTAAGTTTTTTCAAGACGTCCCCTTTTGTCCAATAATTATTCAAACGATTTTGTAACCATTCAAAATATGAGACAGTTACTCCACCAGAATTTGCAAGAATATCTGGAATCACAATTATCCCTTTGGAAAATAATATTTTATCCGCCTCAGGAGTAATGGGCCCATTTGCCATCTCTATCAAAAATTTTGCCTTGATTGAACTTGCATTCGTCTCATTTATTACATTTTCTATTGCAGAGGGAGCAAGAATATCTACGTCCAGCAATAGTAACTCTTTGTTTGATATCGTCTTTGTTCCTTTAAACCCGAATAGATGACCTTGAACTTGATTATATTTAAAGGCCTCAATTGGGTTCAAACCACCTCCATTAGGAGTGTAAATTCCGCCGTTGCTACCACTTATTGCGACGATTTTATATCCCTGTTTGAAAGCAAGTTCAGCAAAGTAATATCCAACATTCCCAAAACCTTGAATAGCAATTGTAAGGTCTTTTGGTTTAAGATTTTTACGTTTTATTAATTCGTTTAATACATAAACACCTCCATAGCCGGTGGCCTCAGTTCGACCTTGTGAGCCACCTTTGTCGATGGGCTTTCCAGTGAAAGTTGCGTAAGATTGTTTCCCTGTTATTTTAATATACTCATCCAACATCCATTCCATTATCTGTGGATTTGTATTTACATCAGGTGCAGGAATATCTTTGCCCTCGCCAATAAAATCGTAAATTCGCTGAATATAGCCACGTGATAATTTTTCAAGTTCAGATAAAGATAATTTCTTCGGCTCCACAATAATTCCACCTTTTCCTCCCCCAAAGGGCAAGCCCGCAAC
>Ga0315273_10007842_pt1 | contig 13407 bp, 12 predicted proteins | sample YL17G02_0_MG_FD_205753 | JGI IMG/M metagenome (GOLD analysis project Ga0315273, IMG submission 205753) | Sediment microbial communities from Yellowstone Lake, YNP, Wyoming, USA - YL17G02_0 | ecosystem: Environmental > Aquatic > Freshwater > Lake > Sediment | place: USA: Wyoming | collected... | reverse complement strand
ATATCGCGGCCATCCTGCCCCTCGCGGCAGGCATTCTCGTCGGCGCAGCGGCCTTTGCAGCCTTGGGTGTACTGCTGGCGGCACCGGCCACCGAGGGACCGTCCCAGGTGATGATGCTTTCCAACCTGGTGCGGCTCCCACTCATCTTCGTCAGCGGTGTGTTCGTGCCGCTCGCCGAAATGCCGACATGGGGTCAATGGCTGGCGCCGTTCTCGCCGCTTTCCTATGCAGCGGACCTCATTCGCATCGGATTCGGCGAGCCGGGACATTGGTCTCCCGTTGTGGACACGCTGACCCTCGCGGGATTCGCCGGTGGCTTTGTGCTCGTCGCACTTCGTTTGCATGAACGAACCCGCAGGCAGGCCCGGTAGACTTCGAGACCAAATTGCTCACGACGCACCGCTTAGCAAGTCCGCGGCGAATGACCGGTTCCGGGAAATCTAGGAGGCGAGGCTGACCGTCGGCTGATGGCCGAAAGCGCCAGTTGACGATCGCGGATTGAACGGCCGGTTTCGTGCTTGCACGCGTTCCCGGTCATGCACCGAATAACGGCTGCATACCATGCCGATGATGCTCAAGCCAAAGCCGCCTCGGGAATTGCAGGAGTGACTGCACGTCGGCTTTCGTGATCATGATGGCAGGGTCATGTTGCCGCAGCCCTCTTAGGATTCAAAGTGTCTTTGCGGGAACAACGGCCGTTTCCAGTTTCGCACCATCTGACGTGTCCGGGAAATCGAAGGAATTCCAAAAGCGCTCACCGGGACAGCAAGTGGCGCACGCGATTAGCAATCTTCTCCTTCAGCGTAGGTTGACGATATTCGCGGGCTTGCCACAGCCCGTTGCTGCTTAGCCACTCGATCAATGTTTCGTCTCCATTTGCGCGTAGGCGGAAGTCGACGTGCGTAAGTCGCTTACACGGTTCGCAAAGCCCGTTCGCTTCGATTGTCACCACGTGCGCCAGTGACTGAATTATGCGGCCACGCAACCGGTCACCGGAGAGGTGGTTGCAGCAGCTATTACATATGACATGCACCCCGGGAACGGACTTACCGTTCTTCAGCGTAATGGGAAACTGGCTGTGAAGCGGTGCATCCAATTTGTACGCGGCAAACCACGCCACAAAATTTCGTTCAGGACCTACGGGTGCCTCATTGCCGGTCATTGCCCACCTCTAGTGTTGCCTGACTGTCGCCCGGTGAGGAATTGAAATTGTCTCCACGGCGGCGATGGTCTTCGCAGACAGGTAAGACGCGGTCGCGCGCGAGAAGCTTGGGCCGCCTGAGCAGAACCTTCATGCACCCGGAAACGCGGCATCGGAAATAAAACCGCCGGTTGCTGCCGACGGAGACCGTGGACGGATGCGGCCGAATTCCAGTCCTCTTGTCCGACGCGAGGAGCTTACCGAGCGCAGGAAAGCAAACATCGAGCGCCTTCAGGCTTTCACACTCGGCGCTTTCATATCTTCCGCCAGTTCGGTTACGTATCTCCGTGCGCGCAGCCATGGCCTGTCGGCCACAACGTAGGCAGGCGAAGTACACGCGATACGAGATCGCGAGTTGAACGACGGCTACTTGCATTTTCCGGACCCCGGATTGGTTCGTGCAGGTGATGACGGGCACGTCTTTGTCCCACGTCAAGACGTTGGCGGCCGCTGCCAAGATCGACGGCAGAACCGCCAGGTACTCCTCGCGGGACCAAATGCTTCCACCATACCTTCGGTCTGCCTTGACGGCATCAACGGCCCGCTGGACAAGAGCCGCGTCGACATTCGTCGGCAGCGCCGGACCTTGGGTCTCGACCGGTGCCATCCCGAACGTAGCCTCTCGGGCGATCATGGCCAACAGCGCAGCCTCCTGCTGCGCCTGATCACGATAGTTCGCTGGCAGTGGCGGGTCAGCGCCGACCACCAGTGAGTCGCGCGCTCCCCCCGGACGATTTTCCTTCGGCACACGCCAGCGGAGGTTCGATGGTCGGTTGTCATGCTTGTTGCCGTTGGCGTGATCGACCTCGTGGTAGCCACCGCGGTCGGGCGCCGGATGGTGGGCAATTGCCACAATCCGATGATGCATGTACCCATCGCGAAAGCTCCCGGAACGCAGACGGGCCGCAAGGCTTTCAACTGGTATCAATTCGTGGAACTCCTTGGGAACGGAGATCGTGACGCCCAGGTAACGGCCGCCGCTTACAGGGGCGACGCGGGCGAGCTTCAGGCCATCGACGCCGCGGATGAAGACAAAGCCGCGGCTGTCGACGACGATGATCTTAGCCTTGATCAGCGCCAACACGACGGCGTCGCGCGATTCGCGAATCTCGGCGGTCCGGCCGCCAATTGGTAGAGTGACTGCATCAGGGCCTGAGTAACCCATCCGCTCGCGGTAGGCCGCGGTTCGACTGTCGACATTCGCCGTTCTCGCGGCCTCCGTCCTAGGCACACGTTGGCCGTCGATCACCACGAAGACGGTCCGTTCCTGATTGTTCGACTGTTCCCTCCCCGTCGCCCAGCGAAGATTCGCCGGGAAGTAGCCCTTGCGATTATCGATACGGTCCAGCGAATACCGCTCCCCTCCCTTGGGCGGAAATAGCACCGCCGCGATGGACAGGCCAGTCGGGAGCGGCAGCTCGTTCATCACGAACGCGAGAAATCTCTCGAAGCCATGCGGACCGCGCCAATTCTTGTACACATGGATGTTCTTCCCTCCGTAGCGCGGGTAATCGGGATTCTCGGGTCGGTGGCACCGCCGGATCATCTTGAACCAGCGCCCGCGCAGCGCTTGGCGCTGCTGGGGAGTAAGCGTTACGGTCGGATTCGGGTTGGTCCTTTCGCGCGCGTGGCTCATGGCTGTGTTGTTCTCACTGGGTTCTTAGTGGGCCTGTCCCTCTAAGTTATAGGCACAGTGCCACTAACGCCCTAGGATGTCAACACTCCTTTAACGCCGAGGGTCTCGGTTCAATAAATCTGGAGTTCAAGGGCAAACAAATGGCGTCGGACGATCCGAGACCACTGTCGAGCGTTACCGTAGTTGCGTTCGCGCTGCACGAAACGCAGCTGTGGGTTCTCCTCGCCGAGACTGGGGACGACGCTGGAAAACCAGCGTCCAAGCCGTGGCGTCTTCCGGAAGGCCCCGTTGATGTTGAACGGGACCGTGATCTGCTGTCCTGCGTCCGACGGGTCTTAAAGGAGAAGAGTGGCCTGCCCGCCGCCTATCTCGAACAACTGGCAAGCTGGGGAAGCGCGGCTCGCGACCCACGCGGCTGGGCAGCCACCCACACCTACGTAGCCATGATCTCCGCCAAGTCTGACGCCCTGCCGAGCGTAAGTGCCGTCGCAGGCGCGGAGTGGAGCGCCGTCGTGGGTGACGGCGTCGATCGCCAACTCTCTTTGGATCACGAGGAAATCCTTGCAGCAGCCGTGAACCGGCTCCGATCCAAGTCGGAATATACGTCCCTCCCTTCCTACCTACTGTCCGCCGAGTTCACCCTTTCCGACCTCCAGAGGGCCTATGAAATTGTTCTCGGGCGGAACGTGGAGAAGAGTGCCTTCAGGACTCGAATCCTCTCCGCCGATTTAGTCGTCCCACTTGATCGGTTTCGCGAAGCTGCAAATCGGCCCGCGCGGCTTTATCGATTGCGGCACAGGCAACCCGTTTATTTCCCTCGACCGCTGCAACCCAAGGAATAGCGTCGGCTATTTCCATTTCGCTTATCAGAGTGACGAGGGCGCAGCTACCAAAGATGCACATTGCACATTGTGCATGTTGCACATCTTTTCGGCACACGGGCCGCTGCTGATTCAATGAGTTACGGCAAATGATGCACATTGTGCATGTTGCACATTGCACATCTTTTTTCTCGGTTTAAAGCCGCTCGGTTTGACACTCAAAGTTCAGCCGACGGCGCCGTCACCCGAGTTGCATCTCGCTGGCAGCACCACCGTCTCCGCGCTCAATATTCGGGGGAATTGCGGCTCGGCAGTGGAATTCGTCACGGGCATTGAACGCATCAACAACATGGTGGTAATCTAGCTGCACGTCGGAAACCGGCGCACGCTCGTATCGCATTAGTGCTCTCAGCGGTACGCAGCAAACAGGCTTGCACTCGCCTGAGTTTAGTTAGTAGCGCGGTCGTCTCGCGCTTGCTCGCTAGTCTCGACAAGGCGTCGTCGTGCAAGTATCTGTTCATATCGATTCGTACATCACGCTCGTCACCACGGAGTCCGCGGTCGAACCGCCGCGGCTCCCGCGCGTGTTCCTGCTCGCGAGCGTTTGCGTCCAACGCCACGCCGGCGGCCGCAATGACCGCGCCGTTTCGGTGATGCTTCGGGACGCCACGCGGAGATCACCGAGCCCGCGGTCGTCACCGCCTCCTCGACTCGCAGCCCTAATCACGCGGCCTGGGAGCCGCCCGATGAGGCCGAAGGACACATCGCGGTGGGGCAAGGGCATGCTTCATCGCCCGCTGCCTCTCGCGTGCCGCAGGACACGCGAGACGGGGGGAGCCGCGCATGTGTGGTGCCCGCTGCGGATTGCGCCGGGGTCCCCGCTCGAAATCGGCCGGGGTCCCCGACCGGTGCAAAGCGACGGGTGGGGCCAGCCGAGTTCGAGAAGGGGAAGCGCGGTCAGCGTCGGGCAACACACATGTGCGGGGGGCAAAGCCCCCGCGCGCCTGCCCGCGATTCTGCGGGGAGGCTACCCTGTGTTCGGCCCGCGCAAAGCGCGGGCTGATGCTGGTGGGACGAATGAACGAGCGGAAGCGAGTTCATCCGGACCGCCTGCATCAGGTCGTGCGCCGGGCCCCCGCCCCCCGCGCAGCGGGGGGATGGGGAAGCGCGACGAGTCTCCCCGTTCTTGGGGAGACCAAGATCCGGTCGACGCGCTTCATGCGTCGATCCGGCATCTTGCCCGGACACTGGGTAGCCTCCCCGCGGAATCGACGCATCGCGTCGAGTTCGCGCCCTTGGGCGATTCGCCAACGGCGGATCGGGGAGGCGCGCGCGGAGGTGGCAGGACACGAGCGTGGACGGGCGCAAAGCGCCCGCCAGCGAGTGCCGCCACCGACTCAATGCCGAGAGTGAAAAACGTCCCCAGTGGGGACGTTTGGAGCGGGTCGGCAACAAGCCCGCCAGTCGGCGACCGAGGCCCCCATAAGGGGCGTCGGTCACCGGCGCGGACGGGCTACATCACGCGGTTACGGCATTTCTGCACCGTAGTACCGCAGCGCAATCAGGTTCTACGGCTGCGCGCACTTGCAACCTACGTCGCGGACACGTTCCGCGCGGACTTTGACCCCTCCTAACCACGCCAAATCGACGACCACCATGGCTAAAGCTAAGCCCCCAATAGAACGGGTACACCTTCCACGACTGCTCCGCATCTTGGCAAAAATCGGCTGGGGGCGCCCGCACGACATCGTCCTTTACGAGCAATGGTCCGGCAAGGAAGCAGAGGAGGTGGTTCGCGACCTGTGCGTATGGGCAGCCGACAAGGGCCTCGTGGTTGAAAAGCCGCTAGAGGGCACGCCGGGCGAATTGGCCTATATGCTGACTGATCGCGGAGATCGCCAAGCCAGAAAACTCGGCGCCAAGATCATCGGCCGCAGCCACAACCTGAAAGTCGGTCCGCGTTGGCACGAGCACGTGATGGCAATCGCCATGGCCGTGGCAATGCGGGAATACAAATTCGACTACTACTTTGCCCGGGAAGTGAGATGGGCGATCCAAGAACTGAAGGCCAAGCGAGGCAACGCCCCCGCCCACCTCCCTGCCCTACTCTCCCTGGGCGTGCACTTGCTAGAAAAATTCCCCGACGGACTTTTCTTGAGAGAGGGCGACAGACCCGTCGTTGCCGCCGGCGAACTGGAGTGGAGTGAAAAGAAAAGCGACGGCATGCGGGGGCAGGTCTCCTCGTGCCTGCAGGCGAGGAACCTGAATATTAGATACATGATTGGTTACGTTTATCCCCCATCAATGCAAAAAGCATTGCTGGAACGGCGCGTGAAATATGGACCAAAGAAGGAAGCCCTCAATCCCGATGGGTCTCCCAGGCCGAAACGCGTCGCCAAACCGCCAAAGGCCATTGATCACGAAGGACGGTTGGTGCGCAACTTCTACGCCCGCGCCTCTTCAAAAAATGAACTTGACCACATCAGTCTGATGAGAATGCGCTTCGACATTCGCCTCCGCTTCCAGGGGTTCGAAACGCTGAAGCTCCGGGAACTCGTTCCAGAGTTTAAACAAGCGCTGGGGACCACTTCGGAATCCAAAGCAAAAAACCCTGACTGGTCCGCACCGTTCGAGCAGCGGAAGGGCGACAAAATCGTCGCCTACGACTTCGAGCACGCTCCCAGCGGGTGCTGGCTTCGACTGGTTAATCACGATTCGGTTGGCGAAAACTCGTTTAGCGGATGGGAGTTTATCGCCTGGATGGAGCCCGACAGAACCAATTCGGCCGTCGACTATCCGAGTGCACACAACACCCACCAGATCGATATTTCTCAAGAGCCGCATCAGAAATGGCTTCTCGACAAAGCGACCCGCGAGGGAAAGAAATGGTTCCTGCAACAGCGAGAAGAGCATCTCACCAAGCTCGGGAGGCGCTAGAAGGACGCCGAATTCTTGACGCCGTGCCCTAGTCCGCGGCCCGCGCCGTTGGGCGGCGCGGTGGGATCATCCAGCCATTCGCGGCGTTTACCCCACCCCTTGCGCTGACGCCCCGTGAAGGGGCTAGCGCTGTCTTCAGGAATAAGTGATCGGGACGGGGACGGCTTGCGATGCGGGCGCTCGTCAAGCCCAAGCGGCGGAAAGGACCTCAGCCTGCTCTAGCACCAGTAGGGTATCGCCGTGCGCGATCTGCGCGTCGATGCCGCGGATCGCCAGGTTCATCTTGGCGAGGCGCCACGTAGTGTAGTTCGACTCCTGACCGTAAATCGAAATGTCACCGATCCTTCCGCTGTGGGCCTCAATGAACTTCTCACTCTGCACGAACATGCCGCCTGAGCCGCAACAAGGATCGTAGACTCGGCCCTTGTACGGCGCGAGCATCTCGACCAGAACGCGCACGACGTGGCTCGGCGTATAGAACTGACCGCCGCTCTTGCCCTCGGCACTGGCGAAGCGGGAGAGAAAGTATTCATAGACACGACCGAGCGTGTCCTTTGCACGGTCGGCGGCACTGCCGAGCGCGATGTCGCTTACCAAATTGATGATCTGGCCAAGCCGCTGCTTATCGAGGCCGGGGCGGCCAAAGTCCTTGGGTAACACGCCCTTGAGCGACGGGTTGTCGCGTTCGATGGCGGTCATGGCGTCGTCCACCAGCGTGCCGATGGTGGCCTGCGGCGCGTTGGCCTTCAGGAATGACCAGCGCGCCTCCTTCGGCACCCAGAAGATGCTGGCGGCGCGGTACTCGTCAGGGTCTTCGGGGTCGGCGCCCTGGTTTCGCTGGGCGTCCAGTTCTGCGTGCTTGGCCTCGAACGCATCCGAGATGTACTTGAGGAAGATCAGGCCGAGGACGACGTGCTTGTATTCCGCCGCGTCCATGTTGTTGCGCAGTGCGTCGGCGGTGGCCCAGAGCTTGGCCTCGAAGCCCAAATTGGCCGTCGTGTCATTCGATTTTCGGGGTTTCGCCATTTGAGGACGCGATAGTGTTTATCTGATCTATGAAGGGGAAGACTATCCGATATAGGCTTGTTTTTGTTGCTAAATCGGCGTGTTGGCCACCCGCGTAGGCAGGCTCTAGCTTCGGGTTAGGCGCGGTGCTGTCCTGCTTCCCAGCCTTCCATCGCTGCGAAGTACCTTGTGCCCCGGCCGACGCCGGCTTGGGTGAGAAGGCCATACCGAACCAGCTCCTCTAGATCACGATAGGCGGTTGCGCGGGAGACGCGCACCAGATTCCCGTACTTGTCCGTGCTCATCCCGCCCTCAAATCCGCCTGGTCCGGCATCCAATATTCGATTCACTGCTTTACGCTGTCGCTCACTTAGCGGGGCTTGCCCGTGCTGCAACCAAAAGCGTGCCTTGGCCAGCGACAAGTCGATAACTGCCTCGGACGCGCGACACGCCTCCTCAAATTGCTCCACGAACCACGTGAGCCATCGCGTGATGTCGAGGCCACCTCGGGACGCAGCCGCCAGCTCCGCGTAGTAGTCATTGCGGTGTTCCGCCAAACGGCGGGAAACGCTATAGAGCCGTTGATCCAGTTTGGCGTCCTGCGCCAGGGCCAGGTCGATGATGGCCCGCCCGACGCGGCCATTGCCATCCTCGAATGGGTGCAGCGTTTCGAACCAGAGGTGCGCGGTTCCGGCACGAAGAAGACCGTCGACAGGACTGTCACGCGAGCTTTGGAACCAGTCCAAGAACTCACCCAGCTCGCGTGAGAGACGCCTAGACGGCGGTGCCTCGAAGTGGACCTTCTCGCGCCCAATCGGGCCGCTCACGATCTGCATCGGAGTCGCGTGGGTACGCAACGCGCCGGACTTGACCTTCTTGACGCCAGCAAACCCCGTGGGGAAAAGCGCTGCCTGCCAGCCGCACAGCCGCTCGACCGTTAAGGGCTCACGCCAATGCCGCGTCGCGTCATCCATCAGGTCGATCAACCCCTCGACCGAGCGCGAAGTCGTCCCGACCGAAGGCATTCCCAGTCGGCGCGCCACGGACGACCTCACCGAGTTCAGGTCGAGCTTCTCACCTTCGATCCTGGCCGTCGCGTTCGCCTCTTCGACCCAGATCTCCGCCAGCGCGGAGCCTAGGTTGGCCAGGCCAAGCGCCTGGGCCTTGCCCAGAATGCGGCCCTGTGTGCTTCGCGCACGGTTCAGCACCGGCGCGACCACCTTCATGTCAAAGGCGAACTTCGGCCAATCCGGCTGCTGCCATATCCATTGAGGCGTGTTGGTCATATTTGCGCTTCATCCCGTGAAGCGCAAAGTATACCTTCTCGCTTCTCAATCTCAAATCAGAAATTTCTCCACTGCCCGATTCGTCCGTTCAAGTTCAACGGATGACAAGGTTCTCCCGTTCACGGGCCACGGATCACCTCGCGGCCCAATTTCATGGCGTAGCGCGCCCGCAACACCTCAGCTCGGATCGTTGTGCGCGCCACTGGGTATGACCCAGCGGGTAGATGAATCGTGCTACTTTGAAATCACAAAGCCGATCCCGCTGACCATCGCTTGCGATGGATTCCAGCGCGCCGACCCCGCGGTCTCGCCGCGATGAGGTTGGCATAAATAGCAGGTGTTTTGCCGGGGACATTCGGCACGTTGCAAAGGTCACTCACGGGTTCCCGTCAGTGCCTTCGTAATGTGGCCCCTCGGAAGACCTGAAGGTCTCCGCACTGCATTCGCGCGGGATGACTAGATCGAAACAGCAGGGCTTTGTACTAATTTGAAGCAAAGGCGGTACGCAGTATGGATCGGCGCATGGCGTTACACATCCGTAACGTTACACGCCCGTAACGTTACGCATCCGTAGCGTTACACATCCATGCCGTTACACCGTTATCCATAGACAGATCTTTTAGGAGAATCAAATGTCGGAATCAAACGTAACGGAAAAGGATGTTTTTGATGCAGCAGATGAAATGCTCGCCGCAGGCGAGCACATCAGCAACCGAACAGTTCTTCACAAATTGGGGCGCGGATCAATGTCCACGATCTGTCCGTTGCTTCGCCGCTGGCGCGAGGTGAGAAAGATTGCCCCAAAAACGTCGGGCGAAGCCCCGCCGTTACCTGATTCTGTGATGGATGTGGCAAAGGAGCTGGTCAATCGACTTCGTCAACTCGCGCAACTGGAAGCCAAGCAGACGATTGACGCCGCGTCCGTGGTGCTCGCCGATCAAATCAGTATTGCCTGGGACGAGCGCGACTCAGCAATCGCGGATGCTGAGGCAGCCGAAGCGGACCTCCAGGGTGTAGCAAGCGAACGTGACAATCTGCAGCAAGCGAGCAAAACAGTGGCCACCCAGAACGAACGGCTTCAAGATCAGCTACGCGAAGCCAGTGCTCGCACTACCGCCGCCGAAATGCGGGAAGGTGAACTGCGGAAGCACACCGAGGATCTCAAGTCCGAGCTGGCAACTTCTCATCGCGTGCACCACGAGGAACGCGAACGAACCAATCAGCTTCGCAATGAGGTTGAGCAGAAGCGTAACAGACTCACTGCAAATGCACTGGTTCTTGCGAAGGCTATAACGGATGCCGATCACGCGCGGGCTCACGCGGTAGAAGCCAAAGAGCGAATCGAGAAGGTGGAAGCCGAATGCGAAAAAGCGCGTCGCGAAGCCAAGGAAAACGGTGAGCGTGCAGCCGGACTTCAGCGGGAGCTTGCGGCCGTCAAACAGAAGTCCGACGACTTCTACGCGCTGATCAAAGACGAGAAATCTCGAATCGGCAAGTCCGCTGGCAAGAGGGCAAAGTCCAATGTCAACTAAACCTCCACTTGCGGTTCCTGGCTGAACGCTGGCGCCGGTAGCGACCCACCATCAAGACCGTGGGGCTCCGCCCCACACCGGCCCGGGATCGCCCGGGACGCTCGGGGAGGCGTCAGGAAACCTGACCCCTCCCACGGCTGAGCGTGGGTCGCTCACGGGGCATCCACCCCCGCCCAACGGCCCGCAACAGCGGCGGACCGATGGGAACAAGGGTGTGACTCCCCTTCCGCGACTCTTGCCATGTGCACGCGGGCTCGTTGGCCCGCGCTTCACTTCTGTGTAAATCCGCCCCTATAGCGCAAGCGCCGCGTCGAAGCCAGAGACCATTCTTGTTAGACCCCCAACGCCCTCGATAATGCGTAAACGCTGGCCGAGCGGCATGCGTCGCTTGCCCCAAGCGCCACGCGCGCCGGGGTCGGACGGCCGTCCCGGCCGACGAGATGCCGCGACGCGAAATCGATTCCTATGCCGCCAAACTCGACGACCCTCGCCAGATGTTCGGCGTTAGATTGCCGGGATGTCAAATCTGTCGTTGAATGGCGGGAAGACTTCCTCCGGACCCATTCCTCGCTCAGCGCAAAACACGCCTTAGTTTTGCCTTTGCGAATCTGCCTCGGCCACAGCGGACCAACCCTCTACTATGCAGACGAAGAACCTGAGAGCAGCGACGATAGCGGTTATCGAGAACGGCTGCCGCTTGCTCGAAGACGCCAAGCTACTCGAGGAAATGAGTCGATTTCCAACCGCGTACGCCCTCTGCATACTTGCCCAGGAGGAGTATGGAAAGGCATTTTTGCTTTACCTCGCCGAAGGGCAGTCGATCCCTTGGACCAAAGGTTTCCATCGCGCACTACGAAACCATCATTGCAAGCAACTGGTCGCCTTGCTAATGGAATACCTCCAGCGCGATGACTTCCTAGAATTGCTGAAGGACCCTGATCGATTTCGGGGAGCCAGCACTCTGCCCGATCACGTAATGGATGCAATGCACATCATCGTCCATGAGCACATGAACAGTCTCGACCGAGATGACTGGCTCGGTGAAACTCGGGAAGTTCATCCAGTGGCGAATCGTATCGCGCAGGGAGTTCTAGATCGCGAGAAGCAGATGGGACTCTACGTCGGTGTCGACCGGGATGGAGTCGTGCGTGAAAGTCCCGCTGTGATTACTGCAGATAGGTGTCGTGACGAAATTGCGCGCACTGAGAAGGTGAGCAATGCGCTTTCGATAAGTCAAGGCGTCGTTTCCCTGGCGGCTTCATTTGATGTTCCAGATTCAAGCAACCTTTGAGGCACTAACCGGAATTATGACTCTCGACGAATTCAATGAAAAATGGTGGCAATGAGCGGCCCAATCGGCCCTTTACGATGGCCAATCGATGTAAGCGCCTCTCGCAGCAGTCGTCGCTTAGTGTCTTACGTACTTGACTTGGAGAATGCATGTCGACGCCATGGTACGCAGTAGCCGCAGTCTGTATTTCTGCGCTCGCGCTAGTCATCGCTATTGGGAACTATCGACGCAAAGCTGGAATCCTTGTTCGCGGCGCGTTCACTATTGCGTCAAGCCGAGAATGCAATGATCACTACGTTGCAAACATCCTTTTGGAGAACTTGAAAGACCGCGCGATTACGGTGTTCGCGGTATATCTGAGGGTCGGACACAGCTACTACGTAGAGATCGAAGACTTCAGGGAAAAGCCGCTTCTCCTGAAGGCATATGAAAGCTATCAACGGGAATTTGGGCCAATTCAGCTCTATGGCGTCAACACCCATCGCATAGACCTCAACGGTTTGCTCAAAGACTCGAAGGTGGCGAAGCGACTTGTACTTTCCACCTTAGACGGCAAGTACGTAGTTCCTTCCAGCGTCCGTCGTTGGAGTCCCGTGGGTGACTTCTTCCGCAATCACATGACCGCAGTCGTTCACCCGGTGCGAACTATTTACAAAGACAAATACGTCGGAGGAAACATAAAATACGTTATCGAGTTCATCGGCGAAGGCGGGAACACCGAAGTCGTAGCTATTCATCCGGACGACTATAGACTTAAAAAATTTAGAACATTTTCTTTCACCCACGAAGCACTTGAAAGTGTCGCATCGATGAACGTCTACCTAGACCAGCAAGTGAAGCTTGGGACGCTTAGTGTAGGAAGTTTCAAAGTTCACGATGCAGACGAGTGGCGCCAACGAGCAACCGAGTTCTACAGCGGCAATACTGTCGAGGCCACGTACTACAGTTTGTTTCAATATCACGTCATCGGCAGGTTCATTACAAGGTCCTCGGATCGCGCGCTTGCGAAGGAAAATGAACGGCGGCGTTCTATGCAGGCAAGTTCGGAATCAGACATCTTATAGACGCCATGCCGCAATTCGCGCACGGACAATTCCAAAGCGGCGATCACATACTCACGCCACCACACGCACCGACCCGGCTCTGCTAAGACTTGGTTCGCGGCTACGCTCCTAGACTGCAATCTCGACCGGTCGCTTGGCCTTATTCGCAATGTACTGAAGGACCTCAGACTTCATGACGCGCCTACATCTGCCGAGCCAGAATGTCCGCGGGAAATCTGGATCGGTGGCGATCAGATAGTAGACGTGCTTGCGCGTCACACTGAGGAGACGGGCGCACTCAGCAAGGGAAATGGCAATAGGGTCATCCATATGCGGACTCCAATGACTTGCATATAGAATTCAGGCGCGCTCAAAAACGATGGCGAACCTGTTTGACCCATGCCGCGCCGATTCTCGACGCACAATACTTAGTGCGAACGCACTGAAGCATTGGTACTACGGAGACTATCACGGGAATTTCTACCCGTTTGCAGCAGCAGCGCACGAATCTTTAGTCCTTTCCGCATCTGCACCAATGGAATCATGGCGCAGGAAAATCTGGTCCGGACTAGCCCCGTTTGGGTGGCACCCAAAATGGCACCCAAAATCAAAATACAAAGAAAAAGGAGCTAGGATTTTCACCCTAACTCCTTGT
>Ga0315273_10007841_pt1 | contig 13408 bp, 12 predicted proteins | sample YL17G02_0_MG_FD_205753 | JGI IMG/M metagenome (GOLD analysis project Ga0315273, IMG submission 205753) | Sediment microbial communities from Yellowstone Lake, YNP, Wyoming, USA - YL17G02_0 | ecosystem: Environmental > Aquatic > Freshwater > Lake > Sediment | place: USA: Wyoming | collected... | reverse complement strand
CCCCCGTCCCTTCTCTTAAGACTAGCTATTTTTAATACACAACTTCTGAAATTTAATAAAGAAGCATTCTATATGTCAGAAGGAGATTCCTCATTCATCATCCTTCGTCGGATTCATTCGGAATTGACAGGCAATTTTTTAATGGAAGGGGAAGAAGTGGCGATTCGCAGAAAAATATTGAATAAGAACAAATTAAACTTTGCGAATCGCCACTTCTTCCCCTATATACCTTATAAGCACCCTGTCATTCCGATCAAAGTGAGGAATCTCCTTCTCTCATCTACAAACCATCTGGAATTGAGAAATATAAAAATAAGAAGGTCTGAAGATTGCAGTAAAATTATCTGATGGCAGTGTTCTTTCAATATATCATTTGTATTTTTTATATCTTTATCAAAACATTAGTGCTGTGGAAAAGAAATGTCTCGATTGCGGCGATAATTTAAGAGGCCGTACCGATAAAAAATTCTGTTCCGATCAGTGCCGGAACAATTATAATAACAGACTTAACCGTGACTCAAACAATTTTGTCAGAAATGTTCATGGATTGTTGAGAAAGAACAGAAGAATCCTGTCAGACCTCTACTCTGAGGGAAAAATCAAAGTACATAAAGATGCACTTTTTGCCCTCGGATATAATTTCAGCTTTTTTACCCATATTATTGAAACAACACACGGGCATAAGTTTAATTATTGCTTTGAATACGGATATCGTGAAACCGGAGATGATTTCCTGGAGTTAAGTCAGAATAGCCAGTATATAGAATATCAATAATGAACCCCCCTGTGCCCCCCATTTGGGGGGATGGGGGGTAAATATAATCAGATCATTTCACCTTCCTGACTAGTCGGTTTTACTTCATCCATTATAGGTACCAGGTAACCGGAATATCTGAGATTATCAATTTTAAGATTTGAGACTGAAGCGTTGCAATAGCCATTTTTACTGATCGTGAGATTTAGATTAAATGAGCTGGTTCCGCCATTTTTTACCTTCATTTCTATTTTATATGATCCTTTAGATAAGTTGTCAGTTAGTGCGTAATCCACAGCTCTTCCACGAATATTTATTCCGACAATTGGCTTAATATCAAATTGTCTGCCGAGATAAGCTGTGCTTATAATGGCTCTTTCCCCGTCAATAATTATAAAATTTGCTCTGGGTATGAGTTCGGATATTCCTCCGTGGGAATAATATAACCGGTCAAATTTGATAATATATCTTCTGGATTCAACGGCATTCTTTACCAGAAGCTGATCGGTAAGCTTCTTCTCTTTACGAAGTTCGACCTTCGATGATTGTGCCTCTTTGGTTGTAGTACAGGATGACATCACCATGAGGGAGATTATTATGACAAATAGTTTTTTCATGGCATATATTTTATCCAGTATAAGTCAAATATCATGCCATATAATAGATCATTCAGATTTATTGGTTCTTTAAGAACGGAAAGTAATAAGTTAAGTTTTCTTTAGTCAGCTTTGCTCCGTAGCCTGAATCCTCGAAGGCTTCACAATATTTTATACGGGATCCTTTTTCCTTTCCGTAAATCTCTATAAGTTTTTCACGGTAAGGAGTGGGGTCTGACCCATTTTTCCATTTTTCACCAAGCCACTTTCGCCTATCTGGATCTGATGCGGGAACCTGATCAAGGATTCCCATATTGAATGGTAACCACTCATACATTTGAGAAGTGTGCTGGTGATACATGTCCATTTTCTTTTCAATTACATCATCTATATCGATAGCAACATCGGCTTTAAAAGGTTCTGGATGAATAAAATCGTCGCTCATGAACAGAAACATGGGATTCTTTTTAAGAAAAGGAACCTCAGGCAGTATGGTGGGGACCGTAACCATATATGCAGCATCAAGGACCAAAATGCCGGTATACCTGTGATCGGGATGATAATCGTATGGTCGTGGAAAGATAACAATATCAGCTTTTTGCTCCCTGATAATTTTGATAACCTGCAACCTGTTTTCATATGTAGGCATCAACTGTCCGTCATGATTATCAAGTGTTATATATCTCACTCCAATAACTTCCCCTGCCTTCCTAGCCTCTTCACGACGTATTTTTGCCAGCTTTTCTGCCGGGACGGACTGATGACCCGCATCACCGTTAGTAAGCGAAACCATCAATACATTGTGTCCCATCTGGGTCCATTTATAAGCTGTTCCTCCTGCTCCATCAGGATCATCAGGATGAGCGCCGATAATAATTATATGCAGTTTCTGAGGCTGCTTTTCCTGAGCCTGGATTTTTGGCATTAGTAACAGAAGCAACGCGATCTGAATTATAGAAAAAATTGATTTCATAATGAGTAATTTTTAAACTTATTAAACGGTTACTTGAATATGTCTTGTTCATCCAAAAATTGGATTTACTAAGGTAATTATTTATTGCAATCTGCTATACTATTCTATCTTTGAAAAAAATTACAACAGGCAGACATGAAAAGGAATTATATTGTTTTTTTAATTGCAGTTTTATTCAGTTCTGTCTCTTTTGGTCAGGAAAAGAAAATATACGAAGAAGGTTATATTGTTAAGGTTGGAGATAATGCACCTGATTTTACCATAAATGAGGCCGATGGAAAAACTTACCGGCTAACGGATCTGAAAGGGAAAGTTGTTATGCTTCAGTTCACTGCCAGCTGGTGCAGTGTATGTCGAAAAGAAATGCCTTTTATTGAAAAGGAGATATGGCTCGAAAAAAAAGCTGCCTTATGCCAATTATTTGATACATGCATAAGAAAAATGAGCAGAATTCAGTATTAGAATTCCGCTCATTTTACGGAAATGGATATTTTACGAAATACTTTTACTTTGCCCCAAAAATTGTCCAGCCTACATAAATCTGGAAAGTGCGATTTTTAATGCTCTCTGAAGATACATCGTTGATATCAGAAAAACCTAGAACATACCTGGCACCTGCACTGAATCCGAGCGGAAGATGCACGCCTGCTCCAAAGGCCAGACCAAAATCGTTACTTTTCAGCTGATCCTTTACATCACCTACATTTTCAACATTTGCTTTAGTAAGAAAACTGAATTGAGGGCCAACTTCAAGGCTCAGTAAATTAATTGGCTTGTACCGTAACATAACAGGGATTGCTACATAATCGAGATCTACTTTTGCATTATCCCATTCGCTTGCATAGGCCGAATACAAAACTTCGGGTGTTATACCCCATTTATCTGAGAAATTCACATTCACAAATCCGCCGATATGATAATCGGTGACAGATTGAATATCAACGTTTGCAACATCCTGATTGGCCCAGTTTGCCCCAGCTTTTATGCCCACTCCAATACCTTGTGATTGGAGTACCAGAGGTACTAAAAACATTACAAGGAATAAAAAGGATTTTTTCATTTTATGAATTATTTGGTTAGACAATAGAACGTAAAAATAGAAATTAATAATTATTAATATTCATTTTAGAAGCAATATTTTAACATAAATTGCCCTGACCTTATTAAAATAATATGAATTTAATGCTCAGATTTTATCTTGCTCTCGCTTAAACAGAAAGTTTTTATGCCCCTATATTTAAAAGGGATACATGCAGTCAACAGGCAGGATTAGATAAAAGTTCTTTCTATACATTACTCTATTTCGACAACAGCATTTTTGCTGCAACGAGCAGGAGAAGTATCCCGAATATTTTTTTAAGTACAGCCTGGGGAAGATCCAATGCCAGCTTCGAGCCGAAATATGAACCGACCAGGAAAAACAGAGCAAGGATAATAGCGAATCTGATATTTACATGGCCTGCTTTATAATAATTGTAAGCAGCAATTATTCCGACAGGTGGCAACATTACTGCAAGACTTGTTCCCTGGGCAGTCTGCTGACTGATTCCCAGTAGAAAGACAAGGGCAGGAATCATTATAATTGCGCCGCCTATTCCAAGCATACCGGCCATTACGCCGGTAATGATACCTATTACTATAAGACTCAGTAGCATTGTAGTTGACATTTTCATCGGATATTAATTCATTAATCAAACTTCACAAAATTATTAAAATTATGGGTTTACGACTCAAGGCACACGACACATGTATGAAAATAATTTGATTTCCCATGAGTCAAGAGTCGTGAGTCGTTTTTTTGCACTTGTAAACAATATCCATAAATTTGCACAGTTAGAATTAATATGGAGAAAAAGAAAATACTATATTTTTTTGGTGCAACAGGGATTGTTGTTTTAATCATTTTGATCATTATTTACAGGAATCTTTTCGGTGCAGGCATCATTGCAGGCAATAATTATCAGGTTATCTACATTCCTACGGGTTCATCATATTATCAGGTACTTGATACTCTCGAATCTAAACTGATAATAAAAAACCGAAAAGTTTTAGAATGGGTTGCCAGGAAGAAGAGTTATCCGGATCATATTAAGCCCGGGCAATATGTTATCAGCACTGGCTTAAGCTATAATGGGTTGATCAATCTCCTGCGATCGGGCAGGCAGTCGCCGGTAAAAGTAACCTTTAATAACCTGCGTACATTTAATCAGATTGCCGGAAGAATTGGTAATCAGATAGAAGCCGATTCGGCACAGATAACTGGTTTTTTTTCTGATAGCTCAAATTATGCTGAAGAAGGATTCAGAAAGGAAAATATTATTGCTCTTTTCATACCGAATACTTACGAATTTTACTGGAATACTGATGCCAAAGGATTGTATACAAGAATGTTAAGGGAGTATGGATTATTCTGGAATGAGGAGCGCCTGGCAAAAGCAAAGGAAAAAGGACTTGCTCCTGAGGAAGTCTCAATACTTGCCTCAATTATTGATGATGAAGTAGTTAAACGTGACGAAGAGCCACGTATTGCAGGTGTATATCTTAACAGGTTAAAGAGAGGTATTCCGTTGCAGGCATGTCCGACAATAAAATTTGCTTTAAATGATTTTTCTATTACCAGGGTATTAAAAAAGCATTTGGCTGTTGATTCTCCTTACAATACTTACAAACATTCCGGTTTCCCTCCAGGACCAATTGGATGTGCAACCATAGAGGGTATCGATGCAGTTCTGAATGCTGAAAAACATGATTATCTCTATTTTGCTGCAAAAGCCGATTTTTCAGGATATCATAACTTTTCACGTACTCTTTCCGAGCATAACAGGTACGCACTTTTGTATCAGAAAGAACTTGACAAAAGAAAAATTTTCAAATAGCGCCTACAATCTCAACCTCCCTTTCCAGACCGACACCAAATTTTTCATGTACAGATTTTTTAATTTCTTCAGAAAGGTCGTAAATCTCCTTTCCTGTTGCTTTCCCAAAGTTTAGCAGTACCAGAGCCTGCTTATCATGAACTCCGGCATCTCCTTTTCTTGTTCCTTTCCATCCGCAGCGATCGATCATCCAGCCTGAGGCAAGTTTTATATATCCTTCCTGATCTTCGTATACTGGCATATCAGGATATTCCTTTTTAAGATGTAAGGCAACCGAACTGTGAACAACCGGATTCTTGAAAAAGCTCCCTGCATTACCAATTATTTTGGGATCAGGCAATTTGGTCCGTCTGATATTTATTACTACCTGCCTTACATTTTTCAAAGATTCTGTTCCGAGTTTATTTACCTCTTCTTTCAGAAACCCGTAACTAAGATTTAGCAATGGCTTAATTGCCAGTCGGTAATATACCCTGGTAACCAGATACTTGCCTTTTGCGCTGTTTTTGAATATGCTATTCCTGTATCCGAATTCACACTCATCATTACTGAAAATCCTTGGTGAGCCGTCATTTATTCTGATGGTTTTGACTTTTACTATTTTATCCCTGACTTCAACTCCATAGGCGCCAATATTCTGCACAGGCGTTGCGCCGACCTTTCCCGGTATTAAAGAAAGATTTTCCAGCCCGCCAAACCCTTTAATTACTGACCATTTAACTAATTCATCCCATATAACACCCGCACCTGCTGATATAATGACACTATCCTCCTCCTCTTCCTCTATTTTAATGCCACTAAGTACTGGATACAGTATCGTGCCTTTAAAATCACTGGTAAAAAGAATATTGCTCCCGCTGCCTAAAATCAAAAAAGGTTTTTTCCAGGCAGCAGTTCCATTGAAAAGAGAAGCTGCTTCCTTTTCAGTCCTTATATGGATCATGCAGTCAGCCATGTAATCAAGACCGAAAGTGTTATACTTCTTCAGCGAAACATTTTTATAAATCATACCAATTTTTATGTAAAAATAATTTATTTTACAGAGATATTGCGCTTGTGTGACAGTGGGGTACATTTCTTACTAAATAAAATATTAATTTGCAGATATTTAATTTTATTGAACTAACCTGAAAATAATCTAATCATGGCAACAAATCGTCGTAATTTTTTAAAGACAGCAACATTGGCAGGTGCCGGAGCAATGGCAAGTGGTCTGCTTCCCGGGTGTGCTCCGAAACAGGCTGCATCAAACCTGGCAGAAATACTGGAATCTGTTAAAAAATCTCATACCCAGAAGTTTAATATGTCGGGATATGCAGCTCCGGCAATTCCAACAGTAAGAATTGGAATTATCGGACTTGGAGACAGGGGAAGTGGTGCAGTTGAACGATTGTCATACATTGAAGGAGTTGAAATCAAGGCATTAGGTGATAAAAGAGAGGTTTGTGTAAAAGAATCTCAGAAATATCTTGCCAGTACAGGAAGACCTGCCGCCCGGGAATTTTTTGGCGATGAGAATATATGGAAAAAACTAGTTGAAATTCCCGACCTTGATCTTATATATATCTGCACGCCCTGGATTTTGCATACTCCAATTTCAGTATATTCAATGGAGAACGGAAAACACGTTGCATGTGAAGTTCCGATAGCACGTACGATTGATGAAGCATGGCAACTGGTTGAAACATCAGAGAAGACCAGAAAGCATTGCATGATGCTCGAAAACTGCTGCTATGATTTCTTTGAATTACTGACACTCAATATGGCACGGCAGGGTATGTTTGGAGATATAATTCATGGTGAAGGTGCTTATATCCACAATCTTATGGATTATAATTTCAAAAAACCGCTTGATGATAAACAGGCTGACGGGGCATATACTGATATGTGGAGACTGAAGGAGAATGCCACTAGGAACGGTAGTCTCTATCCAACTCATGGTTTGGGTCCGGTATGCCAGGCATTGAACATTAACTGTGGTGATAAAATGGATTACCTCTCTTCAGTTTCGACTTTTGATTTCACAATGGGTCCAAAAGAGAAAGAGCTGGCTTCAACAGATCCATTCTACTCACCCTGGAAAGATTCAAATTTCAGGGGCAATATGAATACTACTATTGTAAAGACAGCTCTTGGAAAAACAATAATGATCCAGCACGATGTGTCATCCATCCATCCTTATTCAAGAATTCATCTTGTAAAGGGTACAAAGGGAATGGTACGCAAATATCCTGATGAACTTATAGCTCTTGGTGAAGACTGGGCTGATGATATTAAAATGAAAGAACTTTATGACAAGTTCACACCTGAGATTGTCAAAAGAGTAGGGGAGACGGCTAAAAAAGTTGGCGGTCATGGCGGAATGGACTTTATTATGGATTGGCGTTTAATAGATTGCCTTAGAAACGGCTTGCCGGTCGACCAGAGTGTTTATGATGGTGTAGCCTGGAGTTCTATAGCTCCACTGAGTGAATGGTCGGTAGCCAACAGGTCTCAATCAATAGATGTTCCGGATTTCACGGGAGGTTCATGGAAAACAAACAAACCTCACGGGATCAACCTTGAAACCGGTGGCACAACGAAAGTACTTGATATTTAATTCACAATTTAAGTCCAAATATTAGTACATCATCGATCTGGGGGTTAATTCCCTTCCAGTCGTTAAACTCTTTTTCGAGTCTTTGCTTTTGGTGGGTCAGGGGAAGCATATGAATTTCGGTTAACAGTGCTTTTAAAGGAGAATATTTAAATTTTTTATGATTGGGTCCTCCGAACTGATCTGCATAACCGTCTGAAAACATGTAAATTATATCATTAGGTACAATGTCAATGTCAATTCTTTTAAAATTTGAATCTGCGTTATCAAATATTCCTATTGGCATTCTGTCAGCAGGATATTCAATTAATTCCCCATCGCGGACCAGATAAAGATTATTATAGGCTCCTGAAAATTGAATGATGCTTTCGCTTTTGTCAATAATGCATAGACTAATATCCATTCCATCTTTTGTCTCGTCACTATAGCCTTTCTGATGCAGGGCACGCTGGACCTCTTTTCTGAGTTCATCGAGAATCTGTCCTGAATCTGTAATCTTGCGATTATTGATTATTTCCTCAAGAAATGAAATTCCCAGCATGCTCATTAATGCTCCCGGGACCCCATGCCCTGTACAATCTCCTACAACTGCAAATAGTTTGTTATCTGACATGTTAAACCAGTAAAAGTCACCACTAACAATCTCTTTCGGGAGATACAGGACAAAGCAATTTTTACTTAAACCTTTAATCTCGCTTAAATCAGGGAGCAGTGCTTGTTGAATACGGCTCGCATAATTTATGCTGGATGTAATATATTTATTGTTCTCTTCAATTATGTCGTAAGCTTTTTTGAGTTCAACATGTCTCAGACGGTAGATTTCTTTTTCGTTTTCTGATTTCTCTATAGCATGAGATATTTCAACATTTCGCAGTCTGTTCTGAGCCTCGTCGCTCTGGATAGATTCCCTTATCTTCTGGTATGATTTATAGTTTTCCAGAGCTTTGTCAACCTGCCCTGTTGATTCATAGTGATTTGCAAGTCCGGCATATGCTTCAGACACAAGTGACAGGGCCCTGAGATCCTGAGCTATTCTTAATGACTCTTTAAGTCTTTCTTCAGCCTTATCCGAATTTCCGGTAATACTATAAATCCGACCTGATCCCATGATGCACTGCAGAGTACATCTTATGTCACCTCCGATCATGCCCTGTTCATAAAAACCAAGCGCCTCAGAGGTTTTTTCCATCTCCTCGTAAGTACTGGCAATGCCTAATAAGGTCCATGGGATAGATGTAAACTGTTTATTTCTGCGTCGTATCTCAAGACTTTTATTATAGTACATCAATGATGCCTCATACTTTTTAGTTAGTCGCATTATCATCCCGATCCGGTTAAGAGACGAAGCCATTGCATTTTCATCCTTCTTTTGTTCCCTTATTTCCAGACCTTTATTGTAATACTCCAGCGCTTTAGAGAAGTTGCATATCCGGGTGTAAATCAAGCCAAGCTGACTGCATGTTTCTGCTTCAGTATCCAGGTCATTTATTTCAGTTGCAAATTTATGAGCCTGCAGGCAAAGCTGAAGAGCTTTCTCGTAATCGCCGAAGCTTTCATAAAGATTTCCCTTCAGATTTAGTGCACGTGAATAACCCGGCTCATTTGGATTATTTGTGAACCATTTAAGAGCTTCAGAAAGATTTTCAATGGCGATGTCGTTTTTCGACTTCAGAAAACTACAGGCTGCAATATTGAGTCTGGCATATGCAATGCCTTTTTGATAATCAGCGTTTATTGCTTTTTCAAGGATGGATGAGACATAGCTTATTTCTGGTGCCGGGTCATTATAACGGCTCTCCCATAAACTGGAATTGATTTTGTCAATCTCGGATTCTTTAATATCTTGTTTTTTCATTGGGAGGGCTTAATAAGGCATGATAATTCCCTGAAGACCTGTTTAATATAAACCAGAGAAAGTAAAAATACAAAAAAATGCAATGATTTCAAAAGTGGCTGATAATTAGTTATATACAATTTTTTTATAATAATCGTCAACAAGATGCGAATTCAATAAATTCTGAGGAGGAGCAAAATTGCATATTAAATCAAATTAGTTTAACTTTAATCATTAAATAAGACTTGGGATGAAGTTATCTGACTCTGCATTATCCCGTATTTTTATATTTCCGTATTCTATAATGAAAAGCGAAAAACTAAAACGTATACTAAGGATTACTTTCTCAATATGGGCCATTTCACCATTGATTATTAATATTATTGAGTTCCCTGATACGATATTAAAAGGCCAAAAACTAAAACGGATTCTCAGGATTATTTTTTCAATCCTGTCCATTTTAACATTTCTAACATATATTAGCTCGGACTTTTCAGTTTTAATCACAACAATCCTGACTTTCGCTTTGTTAGGTTTGATAGTTGTTCTCCTATTGACAACAAGATATTGTAACTGGCCATTTATTCTTTTCATGCTGGTCTTTATTGGAGTTTTTTATAGAAGAGGACGATTGCCATACGGAGCAGCATTAATGACTCTGGGAACAATAGTTCTAGCTTTGATTTCCTGGTTTAATTCCTTTAAGTTTTTCTATACTTTCAGAAATAATACATTTTTAAAATGGTTTGGATTTTTATCAGGAATTATTGTTATTCTATTTATGATGGGGTTTTTATTTATGAGTTTGCATTGGCCAGGACGCATCCGTGATATTTTAATTGAATCAGGTTGCTTTTTGTTTGTTTTTTCCGTTCTTGCGCTGGTATTTACCTTGCCATCTTCAAATTATGTTGGATGGTCTGATATTGAAAGAAAGGTATTTTTCAGGAGTGTATTAACTCCCATGTTATTCATCTTTGCACTTTTTACTCTTGTAATTGTTTTTACTGATGTCTATAACTCATTAGCAGGCAGAAGCTTTATTATTCCTCCGTGGTATATCGGGAATTTTGAATTATATAATTTGGAGGGAATTCCGATTTTATAGGTTCCGATTCTATTCTATTTGTCCCTCACAACTTTTAAATATATCCTCAGTATCGATGAAATATGTTCTGAAAGTATTCCCTTCAATTGCAATAATATATTTACTATCTGCCGTAAAGAAGTGGTTTGAGCCATCAAGCTCCATTAAGTTGCTTATAGATGATCTGTCAGAATCATATACCAGTTTTGTATCAGCCAGATAGGTTTTATTATTCTGTAAATAAATAAAATACTGTTCATCAGATGAAAAGACAAACGAATGAAACCTGAATCCATCCACTCCATGAATTAAAACTAAAGTTTTATTTTCCCGCCATGGATTATATGTGGGGTTGTCAACATGAGAAACTATATAGTTCTTATTAAACTCTTTATTCTTATAATCATAGCATTCGGCTATTAAACCACGGTTGGTTCTTGAAAACTCAGCGTAGCAATATTGTTTGTCATTCGGGAAAGTGGCATTATCAGACACTTCGTTATTAATACTTCCGGTAATGACAGTTGAATCATTTGAGGTAGAAAGGACACTTATCCTGAATTTGGAAAACGAAACGCTCCAAACAGTATCTCTGTGCCAAGTCAGGGTGTTATAATAATCATACTCTTTCTTAATAGAATTAAAGTACCAGATTATGATAGTTTTATCGGAAGAGGCAGTAGCAATGAAATTATTGTCATTTGAAACATCAACTGCATTGACTCTCCCGATATGCTGGTTAAAAGTTTGACAGATTTTACCTTCAGAATTCACTATTACTGCATCGTGTTCCGATGATAAGGAGATAATATTCTCTCCAGGGATAAATTTGAAAATCTGTTTTGTATTCAAGATATTATACCTGATTCTGTAAGAGAACAGAGAATTGCCAAGGATATCCCAGACAGTTAATAAACTGTCATTAGTCACGGCGCCTATAAATTTGCTGTCATCAGACATTTTTATATCAATTACCGGATGGTTTGATCTTATAGTCCTGTAAAGTTTTCCTGTCGTTTCCCATATCAGGATTAAAGAATCACCGTAACCGAAAATGTATTTATTGTCATTTGAACATTTTGCATATTGAATTTCAACAGGAGCTGGTTCAAACGATAATTTATACTTTAATAAATTAGTTATTGTTGCAGAATCCTGCGCATCATAATAAAGATAATTATTGAAGGCTTTTAATAACGCTTCTTTGGGAAGAACACCATGACTCTTTTCCCAGGCTAAAGCAGCAAACGAAAGTTTGTCTTTAAGATTTTTAGTTTGGGACAAGGATTTGACAGCATTATTATTAGCCGCTACTACATCTAACTTACTAGATACATAATAGGCAAGTATTACAATCAGAAGAACAAATACAAAGGCAGAAATTACAGTAAGGCGTCTTACTGTTCTTATTTTTGCCTGTATATGTTTCCTGCTCTCCTGAAGAAAGTTCTGAAGATCAGAATTAAGATTTATTAGAGAATCCTTATTTGAAATGAACTGAAGATCATCGTTATTTAACAACACTTTCCGTTTCAGATAATACTGATAGGCATTTTCAATAAATTGCCGGAGTTCAAGAAGCTCTTTTTCAGCAAGAGTAAATTTCTCATAAACTTTTTCAGCTAGTGCATCATGACGTAGTTCGTACCTGCCATTATCATCCTTGTCCCTTAAAACCCTCAGTCTGACGAAAGTCTGAATAAGTTTCATAACTTTTGCGGCAGGTATTTCTTTTCCTATGGAATTGACATTTTCAACGGTCTCGCTTTCGCTGGCCGGTCGTTTGGTACCCTTGCCGGAGACAAATGCTTTGAGAACTACAAGGGCATCATCAGGATCATCCAAAAGAGCTATCTGGTCATCAAGAAAACTTCCCAGAAGGTCAGATACATTTCCGACTTTGTTGAGAAGAGTAAGTGTAAACGATAATTGAACGATGTCTTTTTGTGATTCCATCTCAACCTTTGCAATGCGGAATATCTTGTCGAGGAAGACCTGAAGGTAGGTCAGTTCAACGTCTGCGCTTCCCGGACTTAGTTTTTCAAGCAAAGATTCTGCAAATCCATCTTCAACACTGATATTAAATACTCTACAGGGCTCTTTGATTGCTTCCAGGGCATTTATGTGAGACATTTTCTCTATCCTTACCCTGTTAGCAAAGAATGCAGGGACATACTTTTCAAACTCAGTTATCCCGGCCATGTACTCTTCCCTGATTACAAATATCAACCTGCATTGCAGATCCGATTCTATCAGTGACTTGACGATTTGTATAAATACCCGTCGCTCTTCTTTATCCCCGAAAATGAAGAGTTCCTCAAACTGATCAAAAATGAAGAAGACAGGCTTGTAATGATCGAGGTACAAAGATCTGACACCCTTTTTGAAATCTGCAGGATTTGTGAATTTGCATGTCAATGGGGTTATCAAAGCTGCCTTGATAACAGCCGCCATACTTTCGATAATGTTCCATCCCCGCCTGATCACAAGTGGCAACCAGTCTGTCTCCCGGAATTTATTTGCCAGTCCGCAATGAATCAAAGATGATTTTCCTGTTCCTGAAATACCGTAAACGAGAAGCAGTTTACTATCAAAGACTCTCTGATAGAGTTCCTCTATCTCACTGTCGCGGCCGAAGAAAATCTCACGGTCGTCTTTGGTGTAGCTGTCGAGGAATTTAAAGGGGGATTTC
>Ga0315273_10007838_pt1 | contig 13410 bp, 18 predicted proteins | sample YL17G02_0_MG_FD_205753 | JGI IMG/M metagenome (GOLD analysis project Ga0315273, IMG submission 205753) | Sediment microbial communities from Yellowstone Lake, YNP, Wyoming, USA - YL17G02_0 | ecosystem: Environmental > Aquatic > Freshwater > Lake > Sediment | place: USA: Wyoming | collected... | reverse complement strand
GGCCACGGCGAGGGGCTGCACGGATCGGATACCCCGGCCGCGCTCCAGCAGGCGATCCGTCACGCGCGCCGGCGGGCGGCGCTCCTCCCCCTCAACCTGCTGCCGGGTCGCTAGTGGTCTGACCGGCAACGTTCGCCGGGCCCCTGGCCCGCGATCACGCTGAGCCGGAGCCCGCCCTCGCCCTTGACAAGGCCACCGGCCTTGCCTGCGGGCGATGACGAACCCCGGCTTGGTGCTCGCAGCCCAGGAACCGCGCGACGTCACCGGTCAAACCACTAGCATCGCCGGGATGGAGACGCTCGGCATCCACCACGTCGGCGTCGCCGTCGCCGACCTCGACGAGGCGATCGACACGTACCGCCGGCTGGTCGGCGCCGAGCTCGAGCACCGCGAGGTCGTCGCCGACCAGGGCGTCGAGGCGGCGCTGCTGCGCGCCGGCGATAGCCGCGTCGAGCTGCTCGCGGCGACCGTGCCCGACTCGCCGGTCGGGAAGTTCCTGGCCAAGCGCGGCCCCGGGATGCACCACGTCGCCTACGAGGTGGCCGACGTCGGCGCGGCGCTCGCGGAGCTCGCCGCCGCCGGCGCGCAGCTGATCGATACCGAGCCGCGCCCGGGCCTCTTCGGCCTCCGGGTCGCGTTCGTCCATCCCGATTCCGTCCACGGCGTCCTCACGGAGGTGGTGTCTCGTGTCTGAGCAGGAGCGCGTGCGCGTCGAGATCGCGTTCGACGGCGGCCAGATCCTCGGCGGGTTCGCGACGGTCGCGTCGGCCGAGCAGCTCGAGCGCGCGCTCGCCGCGGGCGGGGAGGGCGTGGTCACGCTCTCCCTCGACGACGGCGACGTGACCGTCGCGCCCCGGCGCGTCGTCTACTACAAGCGCTTCGCCCGCGAGAGCCGCGTCGGCTTCGGCCAGCAGTAGTGGCGCTCGAGATCGGGATCGTCGGCCTGCCGAACGCGGGCAAGACCACCCTGTTCAACGCGCTCACCAAGGCGGGCGCCGAGGTGACCGCGTACGCCTCGGTCGCCGACAAGTCCAACGTCGGCATGGCGCTGAGCGCCGACGAGCGGCTCGACGCACTGGCCGAGGTGGTGCAAGCGAAGAAGGTGACCCCCGCCGCGATCCGGGTCGTGGACGTTCCCGGCACCGGAGCGCAGCTGCTCGGCGGCCTGCGCCAGGTGGACGCGCTGCTCGCGGTCGTGGACGGGTTCTCGCCGGGCGCCGATCCCGCCCGCGACCTCGAGCAGATCGGGCTCGAGCTGCTCGTCGCCGACACCGACCACGTCGAGCGCCGGCTCGAGCGCGTCGCCAAGCAGGCGAAGTCCGGCGACCAGACGCTGAGAGCCGAGGTCACCGAGCTCGAGAAGCTCCTCGCCCACCTCGAGGGCGGCGCGACCCTCGCCGAGTACCCGGGCGAGCTCCCGCCGGAGCTCGAGCCGCTGACCACCAAGCCGCTGCTCGCGGTCGAGAACGGGCCGGGCGGGATCGACTGCAAGCTCGAGGCCGAGCTGGCCGAGCTGCCCGACGAGGAGGCGGCGGCATTCCGCGAGGGGCGGCCCTCGGCCCTGCATGAGGTCGTGCGGCGCCTGTCCGAGGCGCTCGACCTGATCACGTTCTTCACCGCAGGGGAGAAGGAGACGCGCGCCTGGACGCTGCGGCGCGGGGAGACCGCCCTCGACGCGGCCGCCACGATCCACTCGGACATCGCGCGCGGCTTCATCCGCTGCGAGGTGATCTCCGCCGAGGATCTGATCGAGTGCGGCTCGCACGCCGAGGCGGCCCGCCACGGGAAGCAGCGCCTCGAGGGGAAGACCTACGTCGTCCTGGACGGCGACGTCCTGAACATCCGCTTCAACGTCTAACACCACCCGGGGACGCCCCATGCCCCCGCCCGTCGCTTGCCACCCTATCGCTGGATTCCGCACCCGTGTGTCACGAAACCGTGACGAGTCTGCCCGCGGCGGCTAGCCCGCGGCGAGCGCCGCCGCGCCGGCGATCGCGAGCGCGACGCCGACAGCCTGGAGGCGGCTGACCCGCTCGTGCAGCAGGATCGTCGCGAGCGCCACCGTGACGACGGGGAACAGCGAGCTGAGCACCGAGACGACGCTGATCAGGCCGCGGGTCGAGGCGAGCGAGAACGCGATCACGCCGGTGCTGTCGTACAGCCCGACGGGGGCGACGCCCACGAGCTCCCGCCTGCGGCCGCGCAGGCGTGTCCGCGTCACGGCGACGAGCACGACGGCGACGGCGACCCCTGAGATCCGCAACATCAGCGTCCCCCACAGGGCGTCCCCGCCGTTCGCGGCTGCCGCGTGCAGGCCGACGAGCGACCAGCCGAAGCAGAGCGCGGCGAAGAGGGCGAAGCCGACTCCCGCGGCGATCCGCGTGTCGGTGCGCGCCTCGTGCACCTCCTCGCGGGAGGCGAGCACGACGCCGACGAACGCGAGCACGAAGCCCACGTCCTGCACGCTGCTCGGCCGGTCCCCTTGCGTGAAGCCGACGATCACCGGCACCGCTGCGGAGGTCGCCGCGATCGGCGTGACGATGCTCATCGCTCCCACCGTCATCGCCCGGTAGAGGGCCGTGAGCCCGACGGCGCCACTGACTCCCGCGAGGAGGCCGTAGATGAGATGGCTCTCCTCCGGTGGGCCGTGCCAGCGCGCTGCGACGACGGCGAGCACGATCACGAGCCCGGTGACCTGGAAGGCGAACATCACCGCCGGGATCGGCATCCGGCGGGCGGCGAGCCCGCCGAGGAAGTCGGAGTACCCCCAGACGAGGCTCGCCCCGAGTGCGAGCGCGACCCCGTTCAGGGCTCGGTCACGGGGCGGGTCGCGGCGACCGCGTCCAGCTGGTTCGCGTGGTACAGCACGGCGGCCTCGGCGGTGCGCGCGGCGCGGGCGTCGTGATGGCAGGCGACCGCGTGCAGCAGCTCGGCGCGGGCGGCGGCGTCGAGCCCGGCGGAGCGCTCCTCGATCAGGCGCAGGCCGAGGTGGACGTGGCCGAGCAGGCGCCCCTCCTCGGTGAGCCGGTAGGCCGGGGCGGGGCCGAGCTCGAGCGTGCGGCCGACGTCGTGCAGGAGCGCGGCGGCGAGCAGCAGGTCGGGGCGCAGGCGTGGGTGGAGCTGCGCCGTCTCGCGGCAGAGGGTGGCGACGCCGACCGTGTGCTCGAGCAGCCCGCCCGCGTAGCCGTGGTGCCCGTCGGGGGTCGCGGGCAGGCTCCGGAGCCTCGCACGGACGCCGTCGTCGGAGAGGAAGCGGTCGACCGTCGCGCGCAGGCCGGGGTGGGAGATCTCCGCGGCGATGAACTCGAGGAACCCGTCGAGCTCGTCGGCGTCGCGGCGCATCGCGGGCGCGAGCGCGGCTGCGTCCTCGTCCGGGGCGGCCTCGAGCGAGCGGATCTCGAGCTGGAGCCGGTCGCGGAACCGTTCGACCCGCCCCAGCACGCGCACGGCGTCGCCCTCGGCGAAGCGGGCGTCGAGCAGGTCGACGTCCGACCAGACGCGCGCCTCGATCCTCCCGCTCGGGTCGACGAGCTCGAGCGCGAGATAGGCGGCGCCGCCGCGCGTGCGCAGCCGCTGCTTGCGGGAGACGGCGTAGACGCCCTCGACGACGCGGTCCGCGGCCAGCTCGGCGATGGCGCTCACAGGGCCAGTCTAGGCGGCGGGGCGGCTGCTAGGCTCGGCGCAGGTGGCCGTCGTGAAGCCGTTCCGCGCCCTTCGCTTCGCCGAGCCGAGCGAGCGGGTCGTCGCGCCGCCCTACGACGTGATCTCCGCAGGAGAGCGCGAGCGCTACCTCGCCCGCGACCCGCACAACGTCGTCCACCTGACCCTGCCCGACTCCGAGGAGGAGGCGGGGCGGACGCTCGCGCAGTGGCGTGCCGACGGCGTGCTCGTCGAGGACGACGAGCCGGCGCTCTGGGCGCTCACGCAGGACTTCGTCGGCCCCGACGGGGTGGCGCGGACGCGCACCGGGGTCGTCGCCTCGCTGCGGCTCGAGCCCTACGAGGCGCGGGTCGTCCTGCCGCACGAGCGCACCCACAGCGGCCCGAAGGAGGGACGGCTGCGCCTGCTCCGCGCGACGCACACCGAGCTCGAGCCGATCTTCCTCCTCCACCGCGGCAGCACGCTGCTCGAGGCGGTGGGGGAGCCGACGCTCGAGGCGGCCGAGGGTGCGGTCACGACGCGTCTCTGGCGCGTGACCGACCCCGAGCGGATCGCGGCGGTCGAGGCCGCGCTCGCCCCGCAGCAGCTCCTGATCGCCGACGGCCACCACCGCTACGAGACGGCGCTCGCCTTCCAGGCCGAGCAGGGGACGCCGGAGTCGGCGTTCATGATGGTCGTGCTCGTCGGCGACGAGCAGGAGGGGCTGACGATCTTTCCGACCCATCGGCTCGGCGGGTATCAGGGGGCCCTCCTCGGCGGCGGCCGGGCGGACCCGCGGGAGCAGCTCTCCTACCTCGAGACACTGCCGCGCGACCGGGCCGCCGTCGTCGTCTACACCGGCGGCGACGCGTTCGTCGTCCGCGGTGACGAGGGCGCCCTCGACGCGGCGCTCGTCGAGCAGCACGCGCCCGGTGCCGTCACCTACACGCCCTCCGCCGACGAGGCGATCGCGGCCGTCGACCGCGGCGAGGCGGAGGCGGCGTTCCTCCTCCGGCCGGCGAGCCTCGAGCAGGTCTGGGCGCTCGCCGAGGCGGGAGAGGTGATGCCGCAGAAGAGCACCTACTTCTACCCGAAGCTCCTCTCCGGACTGCTCTTCCATCCCGTATGAGCGACTGGCTCGCCCTCTGCCGCGCAGCCGCCGGCGACGTGCGCGCCGTCCTCGCCGAGCGGCCCACCCGCGCCGACCGCGAGCCGGTGCTGCGCCAGGGGGAGGGCGGCGACGACACGACGCTGATCGACCACTTCGCGGAGGAGGCTGTGCTGCGCCACTTCGGCGGGCTCGAGGGCGCGGCGATCGTCTCGGAGGAGGTGGGGAGCTCCGGCACCGGCCCGCCGGTGATCGTGATCGACCCGATCGACGGCTCGCTGAACGCCAAGCGCGGCATCCCCTTCTTCTCGCTCTCGATCGCCGTCGCGGACGGCTGGACGATGGACGACGTCCACTTCGGCTACGTCCACGACTTCGGCACCGGTGAGGAGTGGTACGCCACGAGAGGAGCGGGCGCCTTCCTCAACGGCGAGCCGCTCGGGCCCGACCTGCCGAAGGAGACGATCGAGCTGCTCGCGTTCGAGGCGACGCTGACCTCGCTCGTCGCCGAGCGGGCCGAGGCGATGGTCGGGCTCGCGTACCGGCTGCGGATCATGGGCTCGCTCGCGCTCTCGCTCTGCCACCTCGCCGCGGGGCGCGTGGACGCCGTCTGCTCGCTCAAGGGCGCGCGCTCGGTGGACATCGCCGCCGGCCAGCTGCTCGTGCGCGAGCGCGGGCTCGCGATCGAGCTGTTCGAGGCGCCGCCGTTCGGCGCTGCGCCGCTCGACCTCGAGGGGCGCTCGCGGCTCGTGGCGGCGGGGACTCCCGAGCTCTGTGCGCGGCTTGCAGAAGCGCTGTCCGCGTAGGGCGGGAGCGTGAGGCGCCGCCTGCCCTACCGCTCCAGCTTCCACACCTCGGGAGCGGATGCGGTTCGCTTCAGAGCCCCGTCCGGGGCGACCGTGTTCGCCGCCGGGTCGATCGACTTCGCGCTCGCCGTCGACCCCCTCTCGGCTGACGCTGCGCGCCCTCGGCGGCCGCTAAGATCGCGGGCATGCGGCTCGCTGTCGTGACTGCAACCGTCGCGCTCCTGCTTGTGGCCCCGGCCGTCGCCGCGGCGCCGACGTTCAAGGTCTCGCTCACCGCCGCCACGCACACGCCGGTGGCGGACAACACGACCCGCTGGCCCTACCAGGTGAAGGTGACCGACCTGAAGGGCAAGGCCCTCGCGGGGCGCGTCACCATCGAGATCGTCGACCCATACGGCGGCGTCCATCCCGTCGAGTTCGGCGCCAACACCAGGCTCGTCAAGAACTGGCCCTTCAAGGGCGTCTTCCGCGACTGGGTGCTCTGGCCGCCGGAAGCGGGCGTGGCGGGCGCGGCGGGGGTGGTGCTCAACTTCCGGGCGACGGTCACGACCGCGAAGGGCAAAGCGGTCCGGATCTACGCCGTCAAGCCCCACCCGTGAGCACGTCGCCCGCCGGCGCCGAGGTCGTCGTCGAGCACGTGCGCAAGGGCTTCGAGGACGGGCGGATCCACGCGCTCGAGGACGTCTCCCTGCGGATCGAGCCCGGCGAGTTCGTCCTTCTCACCGGCGCCTCGGGCTGCGGCAAGAGCACGCTGCTCAACCTGATCGGCGCGCTCGACCGGCCGGATGCGGGCAGCATCGTGGTCGACGGCCAGCACCTCGAGCGCCTCGAGGACCCCTCCGGCTACCGCGCCGCGACCGTCGGCTTCGTCTTCCAGGCCCACAACCTGATGCCGACACTCAGCGCGCTCGAGAACGTGCAGATCCCGATGATCGGCCGTCACCTCGCGCGGCGGGAGCGCGAGGCCCGCGCCCGCGAGCTGCTCGGCGAGGTCGGCCTCTCGGAGCGCACGCACGCCTCGCCGCAGACCCTGTCGGGCGGCGAGCGCCAGCGCGTCGCGATCGCCCGTGCGCTCGCGAACCGGCCGAAGCTGCTGCTCGCCGACGAGCCGACCGGCGCACTGGATTCCGAGACGGGCGCTCAGATCATCGCCCTGCTCGAGCGCCTGCGCGGGCAGTACGGGATGACGATCCTGCTCGTCACGAACGACGTCGAGCTCGCGGGGCTCGGCGACCGCGCGTTCCACATGCGCGACGGCCGGCTCGAGCTCATTCGTGGCGGAGCGCCTCGATCGGCGTGAGCCGCACCGCCCGGATCGTCGGGTAGATCGCCCCGAGGAGCCCGACGCCGAGCGCGAAGGCGAGCCCCCACGCGTAGACCCCGGTGGTGAAGGCCGGGGTGACGAGCTGCGAGAGCCCGCGGCGCACGAACAGCTCCGCGGCCGCGTAGCCGAGCAGCAGCCCCAGCGCGAGCGCGAGCAGGCAGATCCCGAGCGCCTCGCTCACGATCATCGCCGCGATCCGCCACGTCCGCCAGCCGACCGCGCGCAGGATCCCGATCTCGCGGAAGCGCTCGAACACTGACATCGCCATCGTGTTGGTGACCCCGATCCCGCCGATGATCAGCGCGAGCAGCGAGATCACCCAGCCGATCTGGAGGATCAGGCGGCTCGAGGTGTCGATCTTGACCGCCTGCCCGGGCTCGGTCACCGCCGCCACGCCGGGGAAGCGCGCCTCGAGCCGCTTGGCGACCTCGGCCGGTCGCGCCCCGAGGCGCGCGATCACGGCGATCGTCGTCGTCTCGCCCGGCCGCCCGGCGAGCTGCTGCACCACGCCGAGGGGGAGCACGGCGCCGATGTCCTCGAACCTGTTGCCGGAGTGGTAGAGGCCGGCGATCCGGAAGCGGCGCCGGCCGACCGTGATGAAGCCGCCGGGGGCGAGCTTCATCGACTTCGCCGCCGTGTCGCCGAGCAGGGCCTCGTTGCCGCGCGCCGGCCGCCCCGAGACGATCACGAGCCGCCCGTGCGGGAACTCCTTCGGGTCGAGCCCGAAGAGCAGGACCGAGTCGCGGCCGGAGACCCGGGTCACGTAGAGGAAGACCCGGGCCGTCTGGCGGACCCCGGGGTCGGCCGCGATGCTCTGCTCGAGCGAGACCGGCAGCAGCGACTTGGTGAGATCGGACGCGTCGCGCTGGAACAGGCCGAAGTCGGCGCGCCCGACGTGGATCAGGTCGCCCGCGGTCTTGCTCACGCCCGCGGAGATCGAGAGCAGGGCCACGATCAGCCCGACTCCGAGGGCCACGCCCGCTGCGGTCAAGGCGGTTCTGGCGGGCCGCCGCAGGAGGTTCTTCCAGACCAGTCCAGCCCAGGTCACTCCCCCATCATCCCTGTTTCCGCGGGTTGCTAGGCTCAGTCGCATGGCGGTCTCACGCGATGCGGTGCTGAAGGCGCTCGAGCAGGTGATCGACCCCGAGCTCGGCCGCAACGTCGTCGACCTCGACATGGTGCGCGAGGTGCAGATCGAGGGCGGCGAGGTCGCGGTCACGATCGCGCTCACCGTTGCAGGCTGCCCGCTCCGCTCCTCGTTCCAGGATCAGGTGCAGAGCGCGATCATGCCGCTCGACGACGTCGAGTCGGTGCGGCTCGCGTTCGACGTGATGACCCCAGAGGAGCGCTCCGCGCTGACGGCGCGGCTGCGTGGCGGCGTCACCGAGCGCACGAAGGGGATCTCGCTCGACCGCTCGACCCGCGTGCTCGCGGTCGCCTCGGGGAAGGGCGGCGTCGGCAAGTCGACGCTCTCTGCGAACCTCGCCGTGGCCTTCGACGCGCTGGGCAAGCGCACCGGGATCCTCGACGCCGACGTCTACGGGCACTCGATCCCGCACATCCTCGGCGTCTCGCAGAAGCCGGTGCTCGTCGACCGGATGATCGTGCCGCCGGTCAAGGACGGCCTCAAGCTGATGTCGATCGGGTTCTTCCTCGACGACAACCAGCCGGTGATGTGGCGCGGGCCGATGCTGCACCGCGCGCTGGAGCAGTTCCTCTCCGACGTGCACTGGGGCCAGCTGGACGTGCTCGTCGTGGACATGCCCCCGGGGACGGGCGACGTGGCGATCTCGCTCGGCCAGCTCCTGCCCCGCGCGGAGGTGATCGTCGTGACGACGCCGCAGCCCGCCGCGCAGGAGGTGGCGGCGCGCGCCGCGGTGATGGCGCAGAAGACGAACATGCGCCTGCTGGGGGTGGTCGAGAACATGGCCGGCGAGGTGTTCGGCTCCGGCGGCGGCGAGCGCCTCGCCGCGGAGCTCGGGATCCCGCTCCTCGGCCGCGTGCCGCTCGACCCGAGGCTGCGCGAGCAGGGCGACCTCGGCGAGCCGCTCGTCCGGGCCGACCCCGCGTCGGAGACCGCGCTCGAGCTCAGCCGGATCGCCGAGGCGGTGCTCGCGCTCGAGCGCGAGCGCGGGATCGGGATCGTCAAGCCGCTGCCCGTCATCTCCTGAACGCCGCCGCCTTCTTCGACCTCGACCGCACGCTTCTGCGCCGCTCGAGCGCGCTCGCGCTCGCCGGCTCGTTCCGCGAGCGCGGCCTGATCTCACGGCGCCAGGTGGCGCAGGCGGCGGTCTGGCAGCTCCTGTTCGTCGTCCGCGGCGCGCGCCACGACCAGGTGGCGCAGCTGGCCGAGCGCGGGATCGTGATCCTGCGCGGCGTGCGGCCGGAGGAGGTCGCGGAGCTCGTCGCGGAGGCGATGGAGCCCGTGCTGAAGCCGCTGCTCGCGCCGGAGGTGGTCGGCGCCGCCCACGGGTACCGCGCGCAGGGGCGGCGGGTCTACATCGTCTCGACCGCGTTGCAGGAGATCGTGGACGCGGTCGTCGCGGACCTCGGGCTCGACGGCGGGGTCGGCACGGTCTGCGAGGTCGTCGACGGCCGCTACACGGGCCGCGCGGTGCGTCCGCTCCACGGTGAGGCGAAGGCGGAGGCGCTGCGCGAGCTGGCCGCCCGCGACGGGCTCGACCTCGCCGCCTCGACCGCGTACTCCGACAGCCACTCCGACCTGCCCTTCCTCGAGGCCGTCGGCCACCCCGTCGCGGTCAACCCGGACCGGGCGCTGCGGAAGCTCGCCGAGGCCCGCGGCTGGCGGATCCTCGAGGCGCGGCGCCGTGCGGCCTGAGGAGGCGGTACCGCGCCTGCGGGCGCTCGGCTTCGGCGAGGCCGACGCGGCGACGCTCGCCGATCACTTCCTCGACGCCGAGCGGCGCGGCTCGCTCGGCCACGGCCTCTCGCGGATCGAGTGGCTCGAGGGCCTTGACGGGATCGACCCGCGCGCACGACCCACCCGCGCCGTGCGCGAGCCCGGCTACGAGCGCTGGACCTCGAACGGCGCGCTCGGCTACCTCACGCTCGCCGCGATCGTCGCCGCGCAGCTCCTCGACCCGCCCGAGCGGGCGCGGCTCGTGGTCGCGGACGCCTTCCCGACCGGCGCGCTCGGCTACTGGGCGCGGAAGCTCGCAGACGGCGGCCTCGTCGCGGCCCTCACCGCCACCTCGCCGCCCCGGCTCGCCCACCCGGAGGGCGGCCCGAGGCTCGCGGGCACCAATCCGCTGGCCCTGGGAGTGCCGAGCTCCGACGGACGTCCGCTCGTCGCCGACGTCTCGATGGGGAAGGTGACCCACGGCGACGTGCTGCGCGGCGCCGCGCGCGAGGAGGACCTCGTCCCGTTCGGCGGCGAGCAGGCGCACAAGGCCTTCGCGCTGGCGGTCGGGCTGCAGGCGGTCGTGGACGCGCTCGTCGGCGGCGAGGGCTACGGCGCCGTGCTGCTCGTCGCCCGCCCGGACGCCGACCCGGTGCCCGGGCTGCGCGGACGCGCCGCGGGCGTGCGCCTACCCGGTGATCGCTGAGACGTCGTCTCTGATCGGATCGAGGTCCTTGTCGCCCTGTGACCAGGCGCGCACGCGCTCGGGGTCGACCTCGAACGCGCGCCTGAAGTCGGCGAGCGCGCCCTCGCGGTCATCCACCCGCGCGCGGAAGCAGGCGAGGTTGTAGAGCGCCGCCGGCTGGTCCGGATGCTGCTCGACGTAGTCCGCGACGAGCGCTACGCCGGCGTCCGGCGGCAGGTGCTCGGCGCGGAAGAAGACCTCCCAGGCGGACGGCGTGAACGCCTCGCCGCGCCTCGCGCCGATTGCGAGCACCGTGGTCCCCGGCTCGACGGCGACCGCCGAGCGCTTCGTCTTCGGCTCGGGGAGGTGGACGATCGTGCCGGTGGGCGCGTCCAGCGTCTCGCCGTCGAGGGTGAACGTCGCGCGGCCGGCGATCACGACGTAGACCTCCTCGTGGCCGAGGCTCTCCTCCGTGTGCTCCTCGACGATCTCCCCGCCGACCTCGGCCGAGGTGTACGCGTTGATCCCGAACGCCTCGATCCCGAGAGCGCTGCGGATCGGGTGCCACTCGAGGCCGGTCTCGCCGACCGGGAAGGTCTCGAGCTCCGACAGGTGCGTGACGTTCCAGCTCACGTGGACAGCCGCCGCAGGTGCTCGAGCACGACCGGGTCGATCGCGTCCTCGCCGTCCACGCGCTCCTCGAGGTTCTCGACCCCGGCCCAGTCGTCGAGCCGCTCGTACCCGAGCGCGCCGAGCCGCGTCCGCACCTCCGCGGCGAGCTCTCCCTCGAGCGGCAGCCACTCCTTGCGCGGTGTCTTGCCGAAGATCTCCTGGTGGAGGCCGTAGATCCGCCGCAGCTCCTCGACCGGCCGCGGGTGGTCGTCCACGCGCAGGTCGACGACGACGTCCGAGAGCCCCGCATAGCCGCCGTCGCGCTCGACCACGAGGAGCCCGGACGCCTGCTGGCCGCGCCGGTCGCCCCCGGCCGCCTGTGCGGCGGCCAGGCAGTCGAGCAGCCGCTCGGCGAGCGGGAGCCCGGGCGTCGCCTCGAACGTCTCCGCGAGCGCGTCCACCGTCTCCGCCGAGACGAGGATGTTCCCCTGCGCCGCATAGCACGGCCCCGTGCGCCCGCCGGCCCACTCGTGGCACCCCGAGCCCGTGAACGTCGCCGCGCGGCCGTGCGCGTCCACGATGCCGAGCTGGCGCGTCTCGCGGTCGTCGTCGGCGGCGGTCAGCTGCGCGACGACCGCCTCGGCCGGCAGCCCCTCGCGCAGGAGCCGGAGCCCGTCCGGCCCGTAGCGGGGATTGGCGTAGGCCTGCGTCGCGACCGCGCCGACCCCGGGCTCCGCCCAGGGCACGACCGAGCCCGCGGCGAGGAACTTCGATTGCACCGCGACGCCCCACCGGCCGGCCGCCAGGTCGCAGGCGGCGATCGAGTAGGTCGCGACGATCGGCCGAGCTCTAGCCATAGGTCAGCCCGGTCAGGTCGAGCTCGAGCAGCTCCTTCGCCGCCTCGGGCACGAGCACCGCGGCGACCTCGGGCCGCGCCAGGGCGCGGCGCACGGCGTCTGCGCTCGCGGCCCGCACGACGACCGGGGTCCCGTGCGCGTGCGCCTCCTTGAGCGCCGCCTCGTCGTCCACGGAGTCGAGCACGAGCGCGTCGTCGAGGGGCACGGCCGGGTCGCCCTCGACCGCGAGCTCGGGAACGCGAATCCCCCGGTCGCCGAACCAGCGCTGCCTCACAGCTCGACGCTGCCGCCCGGCTCGAGGTCGGCGATCTCCACCCCGGGCGCGAGCTCGCGCAGCTCCGCCGGCGTGCCGTGGAGCAGGGGAAACGTGCCGTAGTGGCACGGCACGCAGCGCTTCACACCGAGCAGCTCGAGCGCCACCGCGGCCTCGCGCGGCCCCATCGTGAAGTGGTCGCCGATCGGCAGCACCGCGACGTCGGGCTCGTAGATGCGCCCGATCAGCTGCATGTCCATGAACGCGTTCGTGTCGCCGGCGAAGTAGACGGTGGTGCCGTCCTCGAGCTCGATCACGAGCCCGGCGGGCTCGCCGAGATAGGCGCCGTCGTCCGAGCTCGACGAGTGGTGCGCGTCGGTGAGCGTGATCCTGATTCCGTCCACGTCGACGGTGCCGCCCTTGTTCGGCGCGAGCGCCATGTTGTCGTCGAGGCCCCGTCCCGCGAGCCAGCCGCGCAGCTCGACGAGCGCGACCACCGGGCAGGAGAAGCGCTTGTAGAGGGCGATCGTCTCGCCCACATGATCGGAGTGGCCGTGGGTGAGCGCGATCAGGTCGACGCGCTCGGGTGAGCGCTCGTGCTCGGGCACGGTCGGGCCCGAGAGCCAGGGGTCGACGTAGATCCGCTTGCCGCCCGGGGTGTCCAGCCTGAACGCGGCGTGGCCGAGCCAGGTGAGGGTGCCGGCCATTGCCCGGAGCGTAACGGAGGAGAGCACCGCGGGGCGACGAATCTGCGGGCGGATGCTCCGCCGCCTCCTCCCGCTCGGCCCGGTCCTCCTCGTGGCTCTCGCCGACGGCGCGGGGCTCCACAGCCTCGCCTTCTACGCGCTCCTCCTCGCCGTGCCCGCAGCCGTCGCCGCCGCGCTCACGTGCTTCGGCGAGGCGCTCGAGGCCGGCCCCGAGGAGGGCCTCCAGGCGATCCTCTCGGCGCTGGTCCTACTCCTGGTCGTCGCCGGCGCCGCCGCCCGAGCCCCGTACCTCACCCAGGGCGTTCTGCCCACCTCTGCCGTGTCCGCTCTCGTCGCGATTGGAGTCGTGTTCGGGCTGCAGTTCCTCGCCGGTCTGCCGGCTGTGCTCGCCGGTTTGCGTAGCCCGGTTGAGCGTGGATACCCTGGCTAGTACGTGCTGGCGGGTCTCGGACACTTCGTCTTCCGGAGACGGAAGCTCATTCTCGTCGCCTGGATCGGGCTCGCGTTCTTCGGGATGTACGCGGCGCAGCAGGTCTCGAAGCGCTGGCTCGAGCAGTTC
>Ga0315273_10007837_pt1 | contig 13410 bp, 10 predicted proteins | sample YL17G02_0_MG_FD_205753 | JGI IMG/M metagenome (GOLD analysis project Ga0315273, IMG submission 205753) | Sediment microbial communities from Yellowstone Lake, YNP, Wyoming, USA - YL17G02_0 | ecosystem: Environmental > Aquatic > Freshwater > Lake > Sediment | place: USA: Wyoming | collected... | reverse complement strand
CGTGGAACACGGCATGGATTGGGACGCAGCAGAGCCGTCGGGGTCAGGACTCACCGATGCGGCAACCGGGCTGTTCGAGCGGCCGCTGTTTTTTCTGGAGCTGAAACGGGAATTGCTGCGCTCCGAGCGCACCGGCGAGCCTTTCACCGTCGCCTTGATGGACCTGGAGGGCGCTGCCGACCCGGCATCGGCAGCGCAGGCGCCCGCGAACGAAGAGAGCTTGAGGGAATTCGGGGCACTCGTGCGCAGCAGCATCCGGGAATTCGATCTTGGCTGCCGCTTCGCCGCCAACCTGTTCGGGCTTCTGCTGCTCAAGACCTCGGTGGAGGTGGCCCACGTCGTGGGGGAAAGGATTCGCAAGGCCGTGGAGCAGCGCTTTGGCGGGACTCTGTCGCTCAGCGTGGGCATGGTCTCGTTCCCGGTGGATGCCCCTGACCGGGACGGCTTGCTGTCCCGGGCCAGGCAGGCCCTCCAGAGCGCCAGGACGGCAGGCAGGAACCGGGTGTACTACTTTGCCCGTCCGCCCGGCCGGCGGGGGGAGGAGAAGCCCCGGGTGCTGGTGGTCGATGACGAACGGCGGAACGTGAAGCTCATGACCTCCTACCTGCTTCCAGAGGGCTATGAGGTGCTGCCGGCCCACAGCGGCGAGGAGGCCATGGCCCTGATGGCCCATACCGAGGTCGATCTGCTGCTGCTGGACATCATGATGCCCGGGCTGGACGGTTATGAGGTCTGCAAGCGCATCAAGAACCGCGACGCCACCCGGCTCGTGCCGGTGATCCTGATCACGGCCCTGGACGACATCCAGGCCAAGATCCGCGGCATCGAGGCCGGAGCCGACGATTTTCTCACCAAACCGGCCAACCGGGAAGAGCTGCTGGCCCGCACCCGCGCCCTGATCAGGGTGCGCAACCTGAACAAAAGCCTGACCAGCGTGGAGAACGCTCTGTTCTCGCTGGCCAGCGCCGTGGAAGCGAAGGACAACTACACCCTGGGGCACACCCAGCGGGTAGCCAACCTGGCGGTGGCTCTCGGCAGGCGGCTGAGCCTGAGCGAGAAGGAAATTTTCGCCCTGCGGATCGGAGGGATCCTGCACGACGTCGGCAAGATCGGTATCGCCGAAGAGATCCTGAACAAGCCGGGAAAGCTGGATGAGCGGGAATGGGAGGTCATGCGCAGCCACCCCGAGATCGGCTACCGCATCTGCCTGCCGCTCAAATCGACCCTCGGCCTGGCCCTGGACGTGGTGCGCCACCATCACGAAAAGCTCGACGGTTCCTCCTACCCCGACGGGCTGAAAGGGGAGGAGATCTCGACGGCGTCGCGGATCATGTGCGTGGTCGACATCTACGATGCCCTGGTCACCCGCCGGCCGTATCGCACCGAGATGCCCAAGGCCAAAGCGCTGGAAATATTGAACGAGGAAGCGGCGGCCGGAAAGCTCGACCCCGCGGTCGTCGCCGAGCTGCAGGACCTGGTCGGGTAGGCGGGAAGAGCGGGCGGCATGAAAAATAAAGTTCTGGTCATCGACGACGAGGGGCTCAACCGCAAGCTCATCCGGACGTTTCTCGGCCGTGAGCTCCTCGAGGTGATCGAGGCCGGCGACGCGGAATCGGGGCTAGCCCTGGCCCGGTGCGAACATCCGGATCTGATCCTTCTGGACGTACGGCTTCCCGGGATGAGCGGCCTGGAAGCGATCCGGATCCTGAAAACCGACGACACCACCCGCGATATCCCCGTCCTCATGCTGAGCGCCGGTTCGCTGGCCGAGGATGACCGGTATTTTCGCCAGGCCGGGGCGGCCGGGCTGCTCCTCAAGCCGTTCTCTATGCAAGAGCTCCTGACGGCGGTCAAGGAAAGGCTGAAGTAGGTCAGACTGCGAGGCGGGCGGTCAGGAGAGCTCCTCGGGTTCTTCCAGCCAGGACTCCGGCTCCATCTGCCCCCGGCGGGCTCGCAGCAGCGCCGGGCTCCAGGCGAAACCCAGGACCAGCAGGCCCACGGCCGCCAGGCCGATGAGGCTCAGCTCGTTCCAGATCGAGCGCGCCACGGCCGCCGCCCCGATGCTGCCGATCGCCAGCAACGTTCCCACTTTGAGCACGCGCTGACGCAGGCGCACGACCAGCGCGGAAACTACGGCCAGCACCAGGAAGACCGCGGCCATGGCGAAGTCCCAGCGCTGGGGGTCCAGGCTGACCACCGGCAGGAGCGGAGCCAGGCGCTCCACGTGGAACACCCAGATGCCGGTGCTGGGCAGGGGCAGCAGCATCAGCGAGGCCAGCACCCAGTCCTTGCTCAGGGCCCGGGTCGTGGCCGCCACCAGCAGCCAGAAGCTCAAGGCGTACAATCCGCCCAGCGGCAGGAGCGCCCAGAGGGAGGAAGGCTCACCCTGACCCTGCAGGAGGTAGAGCAGCGCCTGGCCCGCGAGGCGCCGGGAAACGTAGGCCGCCGCCAGCAGCGGAATCAGCACGTAGCTGGCCCAGGAGAACAGCCAGTTGGGCTTGCCGCGTAGCCAGGCTAAGCAAGTGGTGGCCGCCAGCAGCGCCAGGCTGCCGGCCAGGAAGGCCGGGCGGCGCCAGAAGTGGGTAAGGAACAGCGCGGTGGCGATCAGGTGCGGCTGGGCGCTGATCAGGGCCTCCAGCCAGCTGCCCTGGCTGAAGGCCTCATAGGTGAGGCGGCCCACCAGGCGGGCGCTGCCGAAGGAGCTGAGCGCCTCGCGGACCGAGTCCTGCTCGGGGCGGCCGGAGAGCTCCAGCTCGTCGACCTTCTCGCGCAGATGACTGTACAGCTCGGCCAGGACCCGCCGTTCGGTCTGCGGCTCGAGGTTCAGGTGGGCACGGACCTCGTTCAGGTAGGACCTGATCTCCGGGATCATCTCACCGGCCCCCGAACTAGCCTCCGGAGGGACTGAAGATCAGCCCCATGGCCGCATTGAAGTTCTGCCACATGGCCAGCTTCTTTCGTAAGAACTCCCGGCCCCTGGCCGTGATGCGGTAGTAGCGGCGCTCCTGCCCGCTGTCCAGCCGCTTCCAGGCTCCCTGGACGAGGCCCTCGTTCTCCAGCTTGCGCAGGGCTGGGTACACGGTCCCTTCCTTGAACCGGAAGAAACCCTGGCTGCGGTCCTCGATCTCCCGGATCAGGCGGTAGCCGTAGCTCTCGCCGTGCTCCTGGATGAGGAACAGCAGCATGGAGTCCGTGTTGCCCCGCAGCAGGTTGGAATCATAACCCAACAGATTGCCTTGCATACCCGCACAGTAGGCCCGCGCCCGTGCCGCTGTCAAGGACAGCCGCTGCGACCTGTGCTATAATTACACCCGAAGGAGACTGGCGATGAACAACCGATGGATCCTCTTGCCTGCATTGCTCGTTTTTGGGGTATTGGCGCTGCTGGGCGGGTGCACGAGCGGCCCGGCGGCCAAAGAGTGCACGGAGCCCGGGCAGGTGCTCTGGGAAGAGGGCAGCTCCCCGGTCCGGGACGCCCCCAAGTGGATCAGGGGCGGAGAGCCGGCGTATAAGGAAGCGGGGATCAAGAAGCGGGAAGTGCCCGCTAAGTACCTCGTGTACGTGGGCGTTTCCGAGGACAAGAACAACGACCGCGGGGCCCAGTTCAGCGGCGTGGAGGATATGCTGAAGCGCTACGCCTTCTGGCTCGAGGAGGAGCTGGACGAGCTGCTGCCCCAGGCGGCCCGGGAGGCCAAGGCCACCCTGCCGACCATCGACACCGCGGTGGGCGCCTACAACGCCGTGATCTACCTGCCGCGCGAGAATGCCGGGTACATCCGCGCCCTGTGGCAGGCCAGGGGCAAGAGCTGCGACACGGGCGAAGCGGTGTTCCGGGTCTATGCCTTGGGCCTATTCGACCGCGAGACGCGGCGAGCCCACCTGCTGGAGGCGGCCAAGGAGACCTTCAAGCGCGCCATCATCAAGGCGGAGGTCAAGGACAGCATCCTCCAGGAGTTCGAGAAGCTGGCCCGCAGGCTGTAAAAGCCCGCGCGGCCGGCTGCTGCCGGAGATCCTGCTGTTCAGCGCGCCGGACCGAGGCGCACCGCGCACACCTTGAACTCGGGGATCTTGGCCACCGGGTCCAGGGCGTCGTTGGTCAGCAGGTTGGCGGCCGCCTCGGCGAAGTGGAAAGCGATGAACACCGAGCCCGGCCGCGAACGGGGTGTGACCACCGTGCGCGCCGTGAGCTTTCCCCGCCGGGAGACCACCTCGGCCATCTGGCCGTCGCTCAAGCCCAGCGCGCGGGCATCCTCCGGGTTGACCTCCACGAAGCCCTCCGGGCGGATGGCGTCCAGGCTCTCCACGCGCCGGCTCATGGTGCCGGTGTGGTAGTGGTACAGGATGCGCCCCGTGGTGAGCAGGAAGGGATAGTCCCGGTCCGGCTCCTCGGCCGCGGGCACGTACTCCACCGCGCTGAACAGCCCCTTGCCGCGCGAGAACATGCCCGTGTGCAGCACCGGGGTGCCCGGGTGCTCGGCGTCCGGGCAAGGCCAAGCGAGGCCCCGCTTCTGGAGGCGGCCGTGGCTGATCCCGCCGTAGATCGGGGTCAAGCGCGCCAGCTCGTCCATGATCTCGGCGCTGGACTGGTAGGCCAGGGGATGTCCCAGGCGGGTGGACACCTCGCAGAGGATGCGCCAGTCCGCGCGCGCCTCCCCGGGCGGCTCCAGCACCCGGTGAAGCAGCTGTACCTTGCGCTCCGTGTTGGTGAAGGTGCCGTCCTTCTCGGCGAAGGCCGCAGCCGGCAGCACCACGTGGGCGAAGCCGGCGGTCTCGGAAAGGAAGATGTCCTGGACCACCAGGAACTCCAGGCTGCTCAAGTCCAGCTTCACCCGGTTGATGTTCGGGTCGCTCAAGGTGGGGTTTTCCCCCATGATGTACAGGGCCTTGATCCTGCCTTCGCTGGCCCCGTGGAGCATCTCCACCACGGTCAGCCCCGGCTCGCCGGACAGGCCGGCCTGCCAGGCCTTCTGGAACTTCTCGCGCGCGTCGGGGTTGGCCACGGGCTGGTAGCCGGGGAAGACATTGGGCAGGGCTCCCATGTCGCAGGCCCCCTGTACGTTGTTTTGCCCGCGCAGTGGATTCACCCCGGTGGATCGCCGCCCGATCTGGCCGGTAAGCATGGCCAGGTTGGCCAGGGAAAGCACGTTGTCGGTCCCGGTGGTGTGCTGGGTGATGCCCATGCTGTACACGATGGAGGCCGTCGCGGCCTTGGCGTACAGGCGGGCCGCCTGGGCGATCTTGTCGCGGGGCACGCCGGTGATGGACTCCACCCGCTCGGGGGTATACTGCCGGACCACGGCCTGGAATTTTTCGAAGTCCTCGGTGCGTTTGGCGATGAACTCCTTGTTGGCCAAGCCTTCCTGGAGGATCACGTGCATCAGGCCGTTGAACAGGGCCACGTCAGTGCCCGAGCGCTGGCGCAGCCACACCCGGGCGAAGCGCACCAGGTCGATCTCGCGCGGGTCGGCCACGATCAGTACGGCGCCGTTCTTCTTTACCGCCGCCTTGATCTCCAGGGCGATCACCGGGTGGGCCTCGGTGGTGTTGGAGCCGGTGACCAGGATGCACTCGGCGTAGCGCAGGTCGGTGATCGGGTTGGTCATGGCGCCCGAACCGAAGGCCTTGGCCAGCCCGGTGACCGTGGAGGCGTGGCACAGTCGCGCGCAGTGGTCCACATTGTTGGTGCCCAGCGCGGCGCGCACGAAGCGCTGGAACACGTAGTTCTCCTCGTTGGTGCACTTGGCGCTGGACAGGCCCCCCAGGGCATCCGGGCCATGCTTCTCCTTGATTTCCCGCAGGCGCCGGGCCACATGGTCCAGGGCCTCCTCCCAGGAGGCGGGTTCCAGCTTACCGTCCCGGCGGATGAGCGGGGTGGTGAGGCGCTCGGGGTGGTTGAGGTAATACAGGCCGAACTTGCCCTTCACGCACAGGTTGCCGCGGTTCACGGTCTCGTGCGCGTGGGTGGTGGTCTTGACCAGCCTGCCATTTTTCGTGTGCAGGTCCACGGTGCACCCCACCCCGCAGTAGGGGCAGATGGTGCTCGTGACCGATAGCTCCCACTCCCGCCCGGCCCCAAGACGGGCGCGCTCGGTGAGGGCTCCCACCGGGCAAACGCCGATGCAGCGCCCGCAGAACTCGCAGGTGCTCTCCGCCAGGGGGCGGTGGAAGGCGGTGGCGATGTGGGCCTGAAAGCCTCTGCCGGCGTAGTCGATGGCGCTGTCCAACTGCAGCTCCCCGCAGGCCAGCACGCAGCGGCCGCAGAGGATGCACTTGTTGTAGTCCCGCTCGAAGAAGGGGTTGGCCCGGTGGATCTCGTGGCGGTTGCGGGCGCGGTGGGGGCCGACGAAGCGGGAATCCTTGAGCCCGAACTCGTAGGCGTAGCGCTCCAGGAGGCAGGAGCCGCTCTTCTCGCAGGTGATGCACTCGATGGAGTGGTCCGACAGGATCAGGTCCAGGTTCATACGGCGCGCTTTGAGCACCCGCTCGGTATCCGTGCGCACCACCATGCCCCCCGCCACCGGGTGGGAGCAGGAGGCAGCCAGGCTCTTCTGGCCCTCCACCTCCACCACGCACAGCCGGCAGGAGCTGATGGCCGGCACGTCCTCGCCGTAGCACAGGTGCGGGATCTCGATGCCCAGGCTCTTGGCCGCCCAGTAGATCGTGACTCCCGGCCGGACCCGGGCTTCCCTTCCATCTATCGTCAACTTCAGCAGCTCGCTCATGGTTCGATGTGGACCTTTCAGGTGATGGTGATGGCGTCGAAGCGGCAGGCCGCGTGGCAGGCGCCGCACTTGATGCACTTGTCCTGGTGGATCTCGTGCACCTTCTTCTTCTCCCCGGTGACGGCGTCGGCGGGGCAGGCCTTAAGGCAGGCCATACAGCCCGTGCACTTGTCCGCCAGGATGTCGTAGCGGATCAGGCTCTTACAGACCAAGGCCGGGCACTTTCCCTCGGCGATGTGCGCCCGGTACTCCTCGCCGAAGTACTTCATCGTGGTGAGCACCGGGTTGGGCGCGGTCTGCCCCAGGCCGCAGAGGGCCGTGTCCTTGATGGCGGAGGCCAGCTCCTGGAGGGTGTCCAGGTCCTCCGCCCGGCCCCGGCCGGCGCAGATGTCCTCCAGGATCTCCAGCATGCGCTTGGTGCCGATGCGGCAGGGCACGCACTTGCCGCAGGACTCCTCCTGGATGAACTCCAGGAAGAAGCGGGAGAAGTCCACCACGCAGGTGCGCTCATCGGCCACGATCATGCCGCCGGAGCCCATGATCGAGCCCACCGCGGCCAGCGACTCGTAATCCACCGGCTGGTCCAGGAAAGCTCTGGGGATGCAGCCGCCGGAGGGGCCGCCGGTCTGCACCGCCTTGAAGGCCAGGCCCTCGGGAATGCCCCCGCCGATGTCGAACACCACCTTGCGCAGGGGGATGCCCATGGGCACCTCCACCAAACCCGTGTTGTTCACCTTGCCCGCCAGGGCGAAGACCTTGGTGCCCTTGCTCTTCTCCGTGCCTATCCCTGAGTACCAGGCGCCGCCCTTCAGAAGTATCGGGGGGATGTTGGCCAGGGTCTCCACGTTGTTGATGCAGGTGGGCCGCCCCCAGATGCCCGACTGGGCGGGGAAGGGCGGGCGCGGGCGGGGCATGCCCCGCCGCCCCTCGATGGAGGCCATCAGGGCCGTCTCCTCGCCGCAGACGAACGCGCCGGAGCCTTTCCTGATCTTGATGTTGAAGCAGAAGCCCGTGCCCAGGATGTCGCTTCCCAGCAGGCCCAGGGCTTGGGCGTCGGCAATGGCAATTTTCAAGTGCTCCACGGCGATCGGGTACTCGGCGCGCACGTACACCACGCCCTCGGTGGCCCCGATGGCGTAGGCCGCGAGGATCATGCCTTCGAGCACCGAGTGGGGGTCGCCCTCCAGCACGGCACGGTCCATGAAGGCGCCGGGGTCCCCCTCGTCGGCGTTGCAGACCAGGTACTTGACCGCGCTCTGCGAGGCCCGCGCCAGGCTCCACTTGCGCCCGGTGGGGAAGCCCGCCCCGCCGCGGCCGCGCAGGCCCGCCAGGCTGACCTGCTCGATCACCTGCTCGGGGCTCAAGGAGGTGAGCGCCTTGGCCGCCGCCGCGTACCCGTCCCGCTCGATGTACTGGCGGATGTCCCGAGGGTCGATCAGGCCGCAGTTGCGCAGGACGATTTTCACCTGCTCCTTGTAGAAGGGGACCTCGGCGGCCTTCTGGACCTTCACCCCCGAGGCGGGGTCCGTGTACAGCAGGCGCTCCACGGGTCTGTCGGCCAGCAGGCTGGACTCCACGATCTCGGACACGTCGGCGGGGGTGACCTTGCCGTAAAAGAAGTCGTGGGGGTCCACCACCAGCACCGGGGCCTGGGCGCAAAAGCCGTGGCAGCCGGTGGCCAGCAGGTCCACCCGCTCGCCCAGGCCGCGCCTGGCGATCTCCGCCTCGAAGGCCTTGAGCACCTCCTCGGCTCCTTGCGCCCGGCAGCCGGTCATGCAGATGCGCACCCGCAGTCGCCGGGGGTCGCGGCGGCGAGCCAGGTCCGCCCGCAGGGCCTCCAGTGCGCCGGCGCCGGCCAGTCGGGTCAGGTTTCTCTTCATTATTTTCCGTCCCGGTAGCCGGCCAGGATCTTGCGCACCTTGGCCGGGGTCAGGCTTCCGTAGTATTTCTCGTCGATCATGATCACCGGGGCCAGGAAGCAGGTGCCCAGGCAGCGGACCACCTCCAGGGTGAACAGGCGGTCGGCGGTGGTCTCCCGGTCGCGGATGGCCAACACCGAGCGGATTTCCTCCAGCACGCCCTGGCCGCCGCGGATGTGGCAGGCCGTGCCCATGCACATCTTGATGATGTGCATGCCGCGCGGCACCAGGGAGAACTGGGCGTAGAAGCTCACCACCCCGTGGATGTTGGCGATCGGCACCTTCAGGTGCGCGGACACCCGCTCCAGGGCTTGCACCGGAAGGTAGCCGTGTTCCTCCTGGATGTCTTGCAGAAGGCCCATCAACGAGGCCTGCCCCTCCTCGCAGGGGTAGCGGGCCAGGATTGGACCGATGTCGACGGCGTCAGGCTTGGGACTCATCGATTATTTTTTAGCGCTTTCGGTGGGGCGCAGGTAGGCGCTCCAGTAGCTCATGCCCACGAAGACCGTCCCCCCGATGATGTTGCCGACGGTCACCGGCAGCAGGTTCTTCCATAAGAATCTCAGCCAGGTGAGGGACTCGGGGGCGAAGTTGGCCGGGCCCGCGATGCCCCGCCAGGCCTTCAGCAGCAGGCCCTCGGGGATCAGGTACATGTTGGCCACCGAGTGCTCGAAGCCCAATCCGATAAAGGCCATGATCGGGAAGAAGATGGCGAAGATCTTGCCGATGATCTGGCGCGAGGCCAGGGCCATCCACACCGCCAGGCAGACCAGCCAGTTGCAGAGGATGCCGCGGGTCAGCGCCTCCAGGAAGCTCAAGTTGACCTTGTTGTAGGCGGTGCGCACGATCGCCGCGGCCAGGCCCCCATCGGCCAGCTTCCACAGGCCGGTAAAGTAGTACAGGAAGGCGATCAGGATAGATCCGGCGAAGTTGGCCGCATATACCAGGGCCCAGCGCAGGGCCATCGTGCCGAAACCGATTTGGCCGGCCAGGGCGCTGGAGATCATCAGGTTGTTGCCAGTGAACAGCTCCGCCCCGGCGATCACCACCAGCATCAGTCCCAGGCTGAAGGCCACCCCGGCCATGAACCGGGAGAAGCTCAAGCCCAGCACGCCCGGCTCGAAGCTCAGGGTGGCGGCCAGCATGCCGCCGAAGCCGATATAGGCGCCCGCCAGCACGCCCAGCACCAGCACCGACAGCCAGGGGGAGGTGACCTTGCCCACGCCTACCTTCTGGGCCACCGTCTCGGCGATGGTCTTGGGCGCCTGGTCCTCCATGCTGGGCATGGGGAAGGATTGGGCGCTGCGCTTGCTCTTCTCCGCCTCCTTGCGCTTCAAGGCCTGCTGGACGACGGCCGAGATTTCCTCCGGGGTGAAGGGCTTGCCGATGTAGTCCATGGCCCCGCGCTTCATCACCTCGGTGGCCCGGTCCACGGAGGGGAAGCCGGTGATCATCACCACCGCGGAATCCGGGGAGCGCTTGTCCAGCATCTCCACCACGTCCATGCCGTCCAGCTCCGGCATGCGCCAGTCGCAGAGGATGACGTCGAACCTGGAGCCGGAGGCCAGCTCCAGCCCCTGGCGGGGGCTTTCGGTGGTCACCACCTCGAAGCCCGCCGCGGTGAAGATGCGGCGGCAGGAGGAGAGGACCACGGACTCGTCGTCGATGACCAGCATTCGCTTCTCGGGCATATTCTTCTCCCTACCAGATTTCCGCGCCCAACCGGCTCTCCAGCCAGCGCTTCTGCACGGCGGACAGCGGGCCGACCTGGCTCTCGAGCCAATGGATGTCCCCGGTCAGGATGGCCAGCTTCTCGGGGCCGGTCAGCTCGTAGTCCTGCAGGGCGTCCGCCCCGTAGTAGAACAGGCTGGAGACGAACTCGCTGTCCACCGCGGTGCGCTCCAACACCCGGATCACCTCCTCCTTGTGCACCACCTCCTGGGCTTCAGGGGCCTCGGTCCTGGCCTTTTCCAGGGCCTTGCGCACGGTGCTGAGCAGCATGTCGGGGGTGAAGGGCTTTTCGATGTAGTCCGCCGCGCCCAGCTTCATGGCCTGGACGGCGGATTGCACGGTGGCGTAGCCGGTGAAAATCACCACCGGCACGGCCGGCTTCGCGCGCTTGATGTCGCGCAGGATGCGCATGCCGCCGATTTCGGGCATGCGAATGTCGGTGAGCACCAGGTCGTAATCCCGGCTGATGCCCCAGTCCAGGCCCTGTCGGCTGGACTGGGCAACATCCACCTCGAAGTCGGCCAGGACCCTGCGCACGCTCTCCAGCACGATCACCTCGTCGTCGATGGCCAACACCTTGAGTTTCTTCATTCTTACTTCCTTCCGCTCAGCACCCTGGCCACCGCCGCTGCGAGCTCCTCGGGGGTGAAGGGCTTGGCGATGAAATGCGTGGCGCCCATCCGCTGGCCGCTGGCGATGGTCTCGGGGGTGGGGTAGCCGCTCATGACCAGGATCGGCAGGTCGGGGGAGTCCCGGCGCACGCTGCCGATCAGGTAGATGCCGTCGAACTCCGGCATGATCACGTCCACGACCAGAAGCTGGCAGGACTGGCGCTGGAGCTCCGCCAGGGCTTCCGGCGCGCTGGCGCAGACCCTCACCTGATGGCCCTCGCCCTCCAGAATGCGCCGGCAGCTAGCGCGCACCACCGGGTCGTCGTCCACCACCAGGATATTCACGCGACCTCCCCGTCCAGGGGCAGCCAGATCGTAAAGGTGCTGCCCTTGCCCACCTGGCTCTGCACGCGGATGCTGCCCCCGTGCCGCTCCACGATGCCCTGCGATACCGAAAGCCCCAAGCCCGTGCCCTTGCCCACCTCCTTGGTGGTGTAGAAGGGGTCGAAGATCCGCTCCAGGTTCTCCGGGGGGATGCCGTGTCCGGTGTCCGCGATCCCGATCTCGATCCCCTTGTGCCCCTCGGAAAGGGCTAAATGGGTGGCGATGTCGATGTGTCCGCCGCGCTGCGTGGCGTCCAGGGCGTTGAGGATGATGTTCAGCAGCACGCTCTGGAACTGGTTGCGGTCGATGGTGCGCAGGGGGATGTTCGACCCCGCGTCGAAACAGAACAGCACGCCCTTGACCAGAGCCTGGTTGGCCACCAGGGGGATGGTGGCGTTGATGAGCCCGTTGAGGTCGGTGCTCTGGGGCTCCAGCTTGCTCTGGTGGGAAAAGTCCAGCAGGCCCTTCACGATCTTGCGCACGCGCTCCGTGGCCGCGGCGATGGTCTGGAGGTCCTCGCGCATGCCTGAGTCGATGTCCTGGCGCTTGAGCAGCATGTGGGTGAAGGTCAGCACGCCGGTCAGGGGGTTGTTGATCTCGTGGGCCACCCCGGCGGCCAGGCGCCCGACCGAAGCCTGCTTCTCGGACTGCAGCAGCCTCAATTCACTTTCGGCCTTCTGGTGGCGGTCGCGGTCGCGCAGGGAGGTGAGCATTTTCTGGAAGGTGCGCTGCAGCACCCCCAGCTCGCTGCGCGAGTAGGGCCCGATCTCCGGACTCAAGTCCCCCTGCGAGACGCGGTGGCTCGCCTCGATGAGGCGCTGCACCGGGTTGAGCAGGCGAGAGCTCAACAGGCTGCCGAGGAGCACGGCCAGCGCCATGCCGGTGGCGGTGATGAGCACGAACACCAGCATGGCGTTGCGCCGCAGGTCCGCGTACTTGGCCTCCAGCACCCCCACGTACAGCATGCCTACCGTGCGGCCGAACAGGTCGGCGATCGGGCCGTAGGCCGTGATGTACCAGTCGCGCACCACGAAGGCGCGCGCGGTCCAGCGCTCCCCCTGGTCGAGCACCCGCTCCTTGACCTCGGCGGAGGCGCGGGTCCCGATGGCCCGCTCGCCCCGGGCGTCCAGCACGTTGGTGGCGATGCGCAGGTCCCGGAAGAAGAGGGTGGCCGTGCCGACCTGTTGGCCGCGGTAGATTTCCTGCTGGAACACGGTGTCCCGCACGCGGTCCACGATCTCGTTGTTACGATTAAGCAGCACCCCCCCGTACAGCACGCCGACCAACGCGCTGGAGCCGTACACCGGCAGGGCGCAGGTCAGGGTGAGGCCTTCGGTCTCCTCGGTTTCCGGGCGCGGCGCAGCCATCGGCGTGGGCACGAGGCGTATGCGGGCGCGCGCGGCCAGCTCCGGGTCCTCGGCCGCCAGCTGGGCGCCGCTCAGGCTGAGCGTGCCGCAGACGGCGGTCCGGCGCTCCAGGGCCAGGGCCGCCGCGGGGTTCAGCACGCGATGGTCCCCCGGGTGGGGGCTGGCCCGGTACAGGGTCGATCCCTCGGGCGTGACCACGCCGGCGAAATCCAGGCGAAGCTGGGCGGCCAGGGTGCCTATGCAGGAGGACACACCGGCCAGGTCGCGGGCCAGCACGGCCGAGCGGAACTCGGGCTGCAGCGCGACCAGGGTGAGGCCCAGCGACAGGCGGTCCTCCGCGCTGCGGTAGATCTCGCGCGCGGTGTTGAGGTCCTGGCGCACCCGGTTGGAGGCCTCATTGAAGACTGAGCGGGTGAGCAGGAGCGCCCCCACGATCAGGGAGAGGCCGCCCACCAGGATAGCCATCACGAGAAAACTGGAAATAAGGCGAAAGCGGGTGGAGAAATACACGACCGGGTTCACGATAAAGGATGGACCGGCAGGTGTCAAGCCGACGGTAGTCGGGCTTCGCGTCGGCCACGCCGTCGACGCTCGCGATGGATTCTCCGCCGCTGTCAGGGGTAGAATGATCCGCAGATGACCCGTTTGCTGCTGGTGCGCCATGGGCCTCGCCCAG
>Ga0315273_10007836_pt1 | contig 13410 bp, 34 predicted proteins | sample YL17G02_0_MG_FD_205753 | JGI IMG/M metagenome (GOLD analysis project Ga0315273, IMG submission 205753) | Sediment microbial communities from Yellowstone Lake, YNP, Wyoming, USA - YL17G02_0 | ecosystem: Environmental > Aquatic > Freshwater > Lake > Sediment | place: USA: Wyoming | collected... | reverse complement strand
GGCAGTACGTGTATTCATCCACAATCTAATCCATAAAGGTTAAAATGCGCGATCCTGAAATTCCTCGCTACCTGAAAAAGGCTGTCCGTAAGAAATACGGCATTCAATCGTGGAGTCGGTGGTTTAAGCGTTGGTGCTTTGCGGATTGGTACACGACTGCAAAGGCGCGCGATCAAGCATTCAAGAATCTAACCACCAAAACTTCGATTCTCAACGGAACAAAATACGAGCCAAGATACCGGAAGGTGAACCGATGACACCCACTGAAATTGAAGCTGCTCTTAGACGAGCCTATCAGATCGGACGGCTCGAAGTTATTGGTGAAGTCAATATCCAACGTGTCCGCACGTTGAAGGAGCGATTTGAACGGCTCGAAGCCCAGTTAGAACTTACGCCTGACTTGCTACCCAAAGCCCTCCGGCTGCGTAAGCAAATAGTGCATGCATGTGAAATTGGTCTCCGCAACGAAACCACATTGAAGGAATTGATGGAACAATGATGCGCTGGCTTCGTCAATATGACCACTATAGTTGTGGGCCAGTTGCACTTATCAACCTTGATAAGTGGCGAGGTAAATCTGTCACAAAACTTGACTTACCGCATTATCGACGGCGTTGTCATTGCTGTTATCCCGATGGAACCTCCACAATCAACTTTTTACGTACCGTTGGTCAGCCACCAATTAGCCAACTTAATTACCACCGTTTCAAGGAGCATTTGTTATCTGGCGGCGTGGCTATTATTCACACTACCTTTGATAACGGATGCGGCCACTTTTTCTTTGTGCGCGGTATCGCGCAACATAAAAACGGTCGTCGAGGTTTCTTGGTGGTTAATTTCGCTGAAAATGAAACCTTAACACTACTCTCATGGCAACGTATGGCTCGATTAGTCTGGCGGGGGTATACTTGGCTTTTCTGTGATAAGAATTTCTGTGGGCTATGAACAACTATTCGTGTGGCTACTCACAGATTGCAAGGGTCAAAGGGCGGTTGTCCTGGCCTGCGACAGCGATGAGGCACAACGGCTTGCCGCCGTCAGCGGGTCATCCTGGCGTGGGGCCACATGCGAGAAGATTGCGTCAACAAAAGTCCGCCGCGCTCATTGTATTCTAGCCCAAGAGAAAATTGGTCCAAACACTATCAAATAACGTTTCTATGTGGGAGAAAACATGATCTACGATAAAAACGGCATCCTCGTCAATAAGACTGCTCTCAAGGTGGGCGAAGAAATCGACCACATTACGGGAAAGTTAATGACACGCCTCTTTAAGCAAGGTATGACCATTGTTGAAGGGCGTGCATTGATTCAATTCTTGCAGAGTCAAGTTACTATTGCTGCTCTTCTCAAACTGATACGGAAACAATATCCATGAGATGCGATCAACCCCTCGGATTGCCACCAACGGCTGAAGACTTTTTGCGTGTATACGAGTATATTGATTGCTGCCCAACATGCAAGCGGCCAATTCCACAGTTAGAAATCATTGGTAAATACTCAGGCTTCAACAGTCACCCCCTCTATCGGCATCCGCTAAGAGACGGTCGATGGGCAGATGAAGTCCTTCAAGCCAATCCTTGGTCATCTGGTCCTGTATTCTTCCTCAGTCTTCAAGTATCAGATGGCCAGCAATTCTGCTGGTCTGAGGATGAAATCGCTGAACGGATTTGAATCGGCTTGACTTCTACCGAATCCGTGGTATAGTTGTAGTATGGAGACCGACGACCACACCGAACTGGACATCAAACTACTTGCCCGCTATGCGACGGGGGACGAGAGTGCCTTTCTTGCACTCTATGAGCATTATGCACCTCTGCTGCGAATCTGGGCCGCCGCTCTGAAAAGCCACCATGACGACATCGAAGACATCGTGCAACAAGTATTCAGTGATTTTCACACACATCGACACGAAACAATCCCGTACCTGCATGGGTACCTTCACAACTTGCTGCATTACCGTGTCACGGACCACATACGATATGTGTTGCGACTACGACGAAATCCTGGCCGCGAGACACATGGCTACGACTTTGCCATAGATGACGATCCTGCCCGCCTAGTTGGACAAACTGAAACAACCAAACTGCTTCGCAGTTTGGTTGCTCAACTTCCAGACCGCGAGCGTAATTGCGTCGAACAGGTGCATCTAATGGGTCGCAGTTGCCGTGACTACGCAAACGAATTGAACACCCATGTAAACAACGTAAAAAGGTGGACCCGCAAGGGTCTAGCAAGACTCCGTGACTACCGTTGTAAATTGCAGGACTGAACCCTTTGATATTTTCATCGGGAGACCAAGCAAGTTTGGCAATCCATTCGTTATTGGACGGGATGGCAACCGAGAGCAAGTAATCAAGATGTACGAAGTACACGCCCGTCGAGCGCTGCTTGCAGCCCTGCCTGAACTGGTCGGTAAGCGTCTTGGGTGTTATTGTAAGCCGTTGGCATGCCACGGCGATGTGTTGGTCAAACTGATAAAGGAACAGGGACTCGAATGAACTTTCCAAAGCATGAAACTGGTCGATACCGAGGTCAGTATGTTGATCCCAAAGGTCAACTTAAAGCCTCCTTCGCGCAACTCATGGAAGCTGATTGCCTTCAAGCAGGCGCGGCACCGGCTTTCGAGTATCTAATGGCCGCCACCGTGAACAATCCTTGTGCTGGATGCCCCGTGTGGTGCGAGAAAGGGCCGGAGTGCAAGGCGTTCCAGTTGTATCACACTGCCTATTCTCGCCCGGTGAAACCTGAAGAGCAAGTTGTTGTCAAAACATCTAGCAACGTCCCTCCGGAACATCCACTCACCGGACTCAGTATCAAGCAGATTGCTGCAAAACTAAACATTAGCATCAGCGAAGTACGCCGAAGAAAGATCAGTGGCACACTATGATTCTAGGAACCACCCTTTTAGTGATTTTCACTGTTCTGTGTGCAGCAGGTTTTACTCGCTGGGCACTAATCATTGAGCACTGGATCAACAAAAATGACCAACATCAATGAAGTCAATCACATCGTCGATACCATGAAAGCTAATGCACACTTTCATGCGAACGCACAGCCAGTCCTGCGGCAATACGTGACTGACAAGTCCTTTCCACTGGCTGAACGATTCCAGGTCTGGGTGGCCCACTGTGACAAGGAACAGCGAGATTGCGTACTTGCCCGTGGCGACTTTGGCATTATCGGTGACCTGGTACGTGACAATGCTGATGACTATGAGCGCTACCGAACGTATACTTGGGAGGATTTTCTGGAGTACGCTGACGACAGCGAATACATGCCTGTCGAACAAATGATGGAAGTGTTGATCGAAACGAACTTTGGCTCTTTTGTGATGGACTGGTAATATGATTCTTCGCAATCCCGCAGGCTGGCTGATTGATTTCAGCTTCGAGCCGCAGCCCAATTTGTTGCCAATTGGTATCCTTGTCAAAGGGCCAGACATTTTCGACCGAGGAATGATCGTGGCCTACAACGGCGACCAACACTCACCGTATTGCCCTACCTCTAAATATCCCTATATCGTACTTTGGGAAAAAGGTTATTTCGATGTCAGTAACGCAGCATTGCAGGTGATTGAATGAAAACCGTTTGGATCACCAAGTATGCTTTGACAGTTGGCATCCAAGAACGTGCCGTCGAAAAAGTCTGTAGCTTGAGGATGGTGTCACTCGTGCGGCAGCCCGGCGAATACGGTATCATTTGCGTCCACAAGCCCTACTGGCACGAGACAAGGGAAGCAGCCGTCACGCACGCAAAGAAACTGCAAGAAAAGAAACTTGTAGCTCTGCAAAAGCAATTGAAACACGTGGCAACACTAACTTTCGAGTAATTCAATGGGTAACTATAATCATTCACATATTCTGCGTCTTAAACAAGAAGCACAAACGCGCTTCACCCGACTCCAGGCTGTTTTGACGCCAAGCGCTACCGTTGTTATCGGCGGTAAGGAAGTTGTTGGTGTCAGTAGTTATGAAGTGCGGCTGGCCGTGGATGACTTCCGATTCATTCTTACAGAAATACGCCGGTTAAAATGAAACAAATAGCACTTACACAGGGCAGAGAAGTCACCGTTAGTGATTGTGACTATTGTTGGTTAATGCAATGGAAATGGTCTCATGGAAATCATGGTTACATGGACCATCTTAACGGAAGATTGTTATGCGATTGACTTGACTTTCAGTCATTCATAGGGTAGAGTTAAGTATGAACACAGCACTTGAAGTTCTCCACGGTATCCGAGAGCACGAAGGATTGGGTTGGGACGGCCCGAAGGTGCGTGCCTGGGGTGCTGCCTTGGAACGTGCCAATCAGCTTCGTAATCAACCAACCGCTAAGTTACCTGCGTCCTTTGGCCTTCTATTGGGAGATGAATTGTGAAAGACCTACTTTTTCTTGTTGTCGCGGTCGGTGGCCTTGTTCTTACCCTGCTGGTTGGTTCCCACTTACCTACGTGGGAAATCCCTGTTGGTATTGTTGGCGGTCTAGGAACCCTTGGCGCTTTCAACATCGTTGGAGCCCTCTAGTGTATCGCTTTTACCTTTGTCAACCTCATGCCAAATGCGCAACTACAGGTTGGTATCTTAAATTAGCACCCAACGATCTGGACGCTACAATCAAGTTGCATAGAGGTGTGAGTGTCCTGTACCACCAAAAATTCGGAATAAATCCGCACGTCCAAGCCGATGAAAATAACAAAATTCTCTACAACCCTGTCAGATTAGCCGCCTTATGGCTAAGCAGTGTTCTACGACTCCAACTGGCTGGTGATATAATCTTGGTCAATTGTCATGGAGGCTTCATGCCCTTTGAGGGCGCGATCATTCTCGAAACAATTGAATCCCGTAAACTGATTTGGCCTGAACAATTTGACGGCGAGATCATCACCATTTCACGCTGGCCTGAAGGTAAGCATTACTACCTTTGTAGCAACAAACAGCGAATCTTTGTGCCCGATAAATATCGCACCTTTGAGGCTGCTTACGAAGTGGCTTTATGCTATGTGCCTGACGAAAGGATCAAGTAATGCTTGAAACCGTCATTTTTCTTAAGCCGTGGCGATGCTTCAAGGAAGACGAAGTAATTGAATTTAAGCTTGGTGTCAACCTGATCGTAGGCGACCAGGGCACTGGCAAAAGCAGTTTGTTTCAAGCCATTCAAGTCAAGGGGATGAAGAAGCCGCGTAGTTGGAATCTACCACAAACCGACTCGATTCCCGTTGAAATCGTTGCCAAGGATATTCCAGTCTTTGCCTTTGACTTCGAGCACGACAGTCCCCGTACCAAAGCGTGGTTCGATGACGACATTGATTTTCACATGAAGTCTATGTTTCATAGCCACGGCCAGATGGTCACCGCAATAATCGACGCTTGGCTCCGAATTGATAAACCCTGGCTCGTGTTAGTTGATGAACCCGACACGGCTCTGAGTATCCGTTCTTGCCACAAGTTAGTGCGAGCATTCCGACACATCTCATTCATGGGCGGGCAGGTGATAGCGACGGCTCACAATCCAATCGTCATTGCAGGTTTCGAGGAGGTCTACTCGTTAGATCATCACCAATGGATGCCCAGCCAAGAATTCATTGCGAGTCAAGAGACCCAGGGGTCAAACTGAGAGATCAAATTCATGTAGAATCGGGCGAGTCAAAAGCTGGAAAGCGCTTTTCGTGATGCGCTTGGCACTTACCGGCTTGGCGCGCTTGGTGCGTTTACACACCAATTAGCCAAAGAGCCGTGAACGATCAATCTGACGCATCCCTAGTCTCTTGAAGTCGGAATCAATGACTACCGCTGGTTGTGAAAAGTCAAATAAAATGCGCAAAGATTCTTCCCGAACCCAAGTATTCGTTCTGTGGTGGCAAGAGTACCAGCCGCAACTGCACTAATAAGTCCACCCGGGCTTCCCCAGCCTCCCTGGGCCTCCCTGGGCCTCCCTGAGCCTCCCTGGGCCTCCCTGGGCCTCCCTGGGCCTCCCTGGGCCTCCCTGGGCCTCCCTGGGCCTCCCTGGGCCTCCCCGGGCCTCCCCGGGCCTCCCTGGGCCTCCCTGGGCCTCCCCGGCCTCCCTGGGCCTCCCCAGCCTCCTTGGGCCTCCCTGGGCCTCCCTGGGCCTCCCTGAGCCCTTTGAGCCCTTTGAGCCCTTTGAGCCCTTTGAGCCCTTTGAGCCCTTTGAGCCCTCGGTGAACCCGTTGTAAGCCTCCGGAGTCCACCCGAGTCTTCCCAATGGCCGCTCGAATCTTTGAGCGTAAAATAACCGTTCAAGATGCCAGAGTCATTGACGGCACCAAGTAGCGAATTCGCCGGAAATTTCTTGGGCGAATTTTCCGGCCACGGTTAAAGTTCACGGTTAAGGAGCCCGCCTACCCGTCATTCCGATCATTGCAACCAGTAATCTTGCCACAATCGTCGCAGTCACTACAGCCAATACTACCTGGCCCCGGACAACCGAGACAGTCGATCATCTTAGTATAATCAGCATAATCGAGTCCATCCCGTCTACTGGCATAAACGCGCACTACGCTTCGAGCAGGAGTCGGAGTTTGATCCCGTTTTGCAGTGTCCGCAGCCTTTGCGTCGGCCGCAGCATCAGCCCGCACAGTATCATAAACAGCCCAACAGTAAACGATCAGGGCAGCCACGGCAACAGCCGGCGGCACGCCGGGGCATCCCATGACCAGTAGAGCTACAATCAAAATCAAGAAAATCAGCATACGTCCTCCAAAGATTCGATTAAAGAAATTCGTTCATTGCAATCTGGACAATTCGGATTCGGACATCGGGCTTTCGGATCGTGTCGAAAAGTGCCAAAATACTGGACTTCGGCCACTTGTCTTACAATTGCGGCGTCTTGCTTGCTGCTGAATCGGCCGAGGCCCTTCATTTTGCCGTTGATTTTGATAAAGGCGTGCCATTTTTGTCTCGCTTTTTCCCAATACACGCCGGTAACATTTGATATATTGTTACATCGCTTTGTATGGTTGCTACCATTCTGTGAATATGTTGCACAACGTAGATTCTCTTTTCGATTGTCACACCCACAACCGTTAATGTGATCGGTCTCTCCCGGTGCCCACAATCCATGGTGTTTGAGGATTGTGACGTGCATATATACCTTAGTATATCCATTACTGTGCTCACTCCGCCGAACATATCCGTGTCTTTTACGTTTGTTCTTATTATAACACCAATTCCATTGATTAAGCCAGTCAAAATCCTCATCATCGACAATGGCGTCACGACCTTGCGTAAGTGGAATCAGTTTCACAATTCACCTTTCAAGGTCCGCAAGGGTGGTCGCACTGACGATTTTATCCACGTCAATAGTCATATCGTTACTATCCGCGCACCAGTCTTCCCCGATACGCGCAGCTACCTTGTTGAAAAGCTCAAAAGCCTCATCATCAGTAAGATCGACATCACCGAACTTTCTGTCTAAACCCCTAAGATAGTCATGCCGCGCCCACGACTCCCAGCCCTCCTGAATCAGTTCAACCTCATATAAGGTCAATTCATCTTCGTCAACCACGGGATAGTCGTCCAGGGCCTCCAGGGTGTTGAGAATGTCATCCGCTTCATCGGGGTTCTCTAGGAGCCATGAGATTGAAATGACAACGGCAAACGTGTTGTAGCCGCCACTGAGACGAGACACGCCCGAATTGTAGCGCTTCACGAAAGCCCGGTAATTGGCCTTCTCGACCGTCGTACCAGAATAATCGCTGCCCGTCAACAATTCTGGCATGATGTAGTCGGCAGGTGTCACGTCGCCGGCAACTTCATGGAAGTTACTATACGACAAACCAGTGCCGATGTAACTGACAAAACGACAGATTGGAAGTTGCGAAATACGATCAAGCATGGTGCGATCAAGCATGAGTTCTCCTCTAGCGTTAGAGACCAAAGGAAAGGGCTTTTGCAAAGCCGTCTCCTTCGACCTCCAGGTCCAAGGGATCAAAGGGCCAGAGTTTAGCCCGGCGGCATCATGGCAGTCTCCTCATCTTAGCATAATTAAGATAGTTCTCGACACTACAAACATACCACGGATTCCACAGAAGTCAAGCAGGTTCAAATACGATTTCGCCGTTTTCGCTTCTCAGTTGGTACGGGCCAGATAGTCGGCACAAACGTCGGTAACTGTTCATACGTGCAACCGGGTGTAAAGCGAATTGTGACGCCTTCACTGATTGTAGCGATATTACGAAGGGAGCCCGTACACGCCTCCAGGTGCCTCCAATCGGAGGAGTAATACCAGTTGTTTCCGTCGTGACCGATGCAAATCTCATTGTCACGCGCTTGCAGATAAAAGGCAGCGCCATCAAACCACGTAAGTGCCCACCAACCGTTAATATCCGCAAATGCCTTCTGATAGTCACCCTTTGCTCTGTGTAGCGAATCAAAGAGATATTCCGACGTTACCTCATACTTAGATGAAGTTGGAGGCGTCACGCATCCGTTGTGACTTCCGATTATACGGCCAAATCGGAAGGGGTGCGTATTACGGAAATTGACGCGACCACTCGTTGCCCGACGTGTGTGGCCCGCAATAAACCAGCCTGCACACGATAGATTGATAAAGGCGGCAAAATCCTCATCACCCAAGCACTTGATCGGGTCGTCGGCACGCTTGACGCAATCGCCTGAGTCATTAAAGAATCCAAGAGAATCCGACCCGCGCGTCCTGTTAATAACAGCAAGCGCTCGGATAATTCCAGGATTGAGCGTTCGACCTACGCCGCCAAATAAACCGCACACGTTATCCTCTTTCTTCTAGCACTTTCTGGTAAACGGCAATACGGTTGCCACGTTCGGGGTTGAAAAAACGCAACGTCATTCTATACCCCTGCCCCTGAAAGAGTTTTTCGCTGGCTTCGTTACCGTCACGCACAGTACACTGTGCAATTCTTGCACCGCACCGCCGTAGCGACTCTTCCGCATCCCGAAGAAGTCCCTTAGCGATTCCGCGCCGCCGGACATCCGGGCATACAGATAAGTGACTAATTTCACCTTGGTACCATTGTACTTTCGTCACCGCCACAACTCCCAACACACGCGAACCGTACAAACTAACAAGGTAACGATCCTGCGAATCGAGGATCATTTCCGGCGTCTGGAAGATTGCAAGCTGATTCTGCCTGTTAAGCAACGTGGCAATTTGTTCAGCGATTTGTGGGTGCATACTATGATTCTACCACAAAATCAATGGAAGTCAAATGGGTGTCAAGGATTCCGATTGTCGGGGTCGCCGATCCATTTGACTTCTGCCGAATCCGTGGTATAGTTACAGTACGATCCCAGACCGTGGGTAGCGTTGGACTCGGTTTGCGGTGAGCCACACCAATTTCCACCCTTGGGATTCAACCACTAAAACCGCTCTTTTGACTTCTAGTAGGATTGAATATGAACACAGTACCACGACTTGCCAAAGGTAAAGGTTACAAGGGACCGGAATTCTACGGATGTTTCAACACCGGAGTGGCCCCGTCGATCTTTCACTCACGCACGGGCAAATACGTAGTGGGACCGCAACTGCGTTGCCAGGATGTCATGTATGCCGGTTTGACCCTCTTCAATCAGCGTGTACACGGTGAGGGGAATCAACGAGTGTGGATTTTCAAGGGTCGCAAGGCCGCCGTCACCAAGTTTATCGGACTGTGCCAGGTGGCCGAAGCAGTCAACCGAGACATGGCCACCCGGCACGCAGAAGCCCGCCACAAGGCCGCAGCGGGCGACGTTGCCGCTATGTTGACCCTGGGTGACTTCTAAACGCTGCTTGACTTCTTGAAACTGCAAGGTAGAGTTGAATATGAGCAAACACAAGAAATCTACGAAGCCCGCCACCTACAAAAGCGAATTGACGGTCTATTACAATGAAGTCGAAGAAGCTGTTGTTGCTCTCTTTGGCTCCTTTGAGAAGGCTGCCGAATGGTTTGATAACGACAGCACTTCGCTTAACTGCTTATGGGCCTTCTGCGAAGAACAGTACGTCATCGGGTGGAGTGCTACCCGGGCCGCCAATGAGTGGTTCCATCGGTTTGTTGCCGCTCAGCCCATCATCAAAGAGCCGAAGTCGGAACCGAAGTCGGAACCGAAGTCGGCACTGGAAGCCGCAAGAGCTGAAGTCGCGCCGGTCACCCGCTACGTCACCTACTACGAACGGCCCGAAGTCACGCCTGAGGTACGAATCGCACGAGCAGCGCGGGAACTGCTTTGGGAAAATTCCCACCTGAGTTGAACCTGAGTTGAACCTGAGTTGAACCTGAATTGAACCTGAATTGAACCTGAGCTAAGCATGAAAATCACAAAACAAAACGTCCGCGTGTGCGAGGCTGGGCACAGTCAAATGGTCGAAGGATACGCCCACCCGGCTCTCCCCGGATTGGCAATCGTTCACAGAGGAAACTGGTTTCTAATCTACACCGACACTGGTCTAAGTTGTCGCACGCTGGAAAGTAAACGAATTGCATTCCACATGCTGTACGAATTGATTGCGGCCGGTATTAACTGGCTTAAGTATGACGCCGACCCTCTCACCCGGCGGTGCGCTATTACTCGCGCGGTTGCAGCCGCACGTGCTGGACTACCCAAACAGCGCGTTCTTTTTGATTCTCAGGTGACCAGCGACAATCGTCATCCTTTTCTGCCGGCTTGACTTCTCCAAGACACATGGTATAGTTTAATATGAGAATCACAAAACAAAACGTCCGCGTAGTCGAAGACGATAACAGTCGAATGGTTGAGGGGTATACCCACCCGGCCCTCCCAGGGTTGGCTGCGGTCAAGCGCAACGATTCACAGCGTGCCGATTGGCTTCTGGTTCACACCAATTCGGGCTATAAGTGCGGCACATTGCCGACCAAGCAACTCGCAATCCGCGCCCTACGCGAATTGATTGCGGCAGGTGTCAACTGGACCCTTGACCCGAATACCCTCCGAAACACCTATGGCGCGTGTCATCTGCGCGGTCTTGTTGCCGACGCCATTACCGCTGCCTGTGACCGATTCAAGCAGCGTCGTCTTTTTCCACAGTGGGCTTGACTTTCAACCGCAAGGAGTTGAATATGGAAACACTCACTTACTACGAAAATTGCGAAGAGTTTCTTGCAGGCCGCCCCAGTCGCCGGCTGGCAAAGAATCTTCGCGTCCTCAAGCGTGACGACGAATACGTTGTTCGCTACTATACAACTGACATCGTGACCTACCACGCTGATCGTACCGTGACGCTTCGCCACGGCGGGTGGCCCACGGCAAGCACGAAATGGCACATCAATGATTACTCGCCGGTTTCAATCTGGCAAGAGAATCGTTGCTGGTATGTCATTCTGGACGGATTGCACATCCCCTTCCGCGATGGAATGCGAATTGACCCGCGTACCGAGCGCATCCTTAACTAAAGGACAACAATGCCACGACTAAGAGTTTGGTGGATTCCTCAAATCCCTATGCAGGCATTTTACGTGCCGGTGGCGTCAATCCAGGAGGCAAGATTAGTCCTACAGACGCTCAGCCGCTATGATGAGTTTCAACTGAAAAATCGGATTAAGCCAGACTACGCCAATGCCGGCGGCCTGGAGGAATTCGACCCAACGGATGACATGGATGGTCCCGACGGATCGTGGTGTGAATGGGAGGACGAAGAGGGAAGGAATATCCAGGATTTGGATTGACTTCGCCAAACCGTGTGCTATGATTAAGTAGAAAGGGATTCCAATGATAAAAGTCATGCGTCTTGGCACGATTGACGTTGGCCACCGAGTGTCGATCTACTTCAGGATTGACGACACCCGAGGCTACTGGAGTTTCACAGGTGTCATCGGCCCGCGGCCTTCGGGGAATGCGCTTTGCTGTGGGCAGATTGTAGGAGCGTTCCAACCAGAAGATGTCCAGTTTGCGAATGGATGGGACCGAAGTAAGCTACTCCGCTTCGTCTACGTTTGGCGGAAGTATCACTTGACGAGTGCAATACCACAGAAAGTCGTTGACTTTCTCGTAGACTTGCCTGTCACTGACAAAACCCCGGCTTGGATATAACCAATGAACAGATTACTCAAACAGCTAGGCATTGTAGCAAGATGCCCGAATTGTGAATCCGCCTGGACGGGCGGACACCCGAATCCCGAGGAACTGACGCATTGTATCGTTTGTGGTGACAAGGAGGGTAAGATAACGGGATGGGTATGGGGTTGGGTTGACCCCTTCTGTTGGTTAGGGCGGCGTAATGTGGCCCGGAACTTGCGAAATCGTTACCCGGCCGGGTAGCCCAATTGGCAGAGGCGATAGACTCAAAATCTATAGGTTGTGGGTTCAAATCCCATCCCGGCCACTTGACTTCTTGAAACCATAAGGTAGAATTGAATATGAACACTTCAATCTGGATTCGTGTTGGTGACGCCGGAGATTACGAATCTTTCGATTCTCTGGACGACGCCATTGACTACTTGAACGCCCTGAGAGTCAGTAAGGTAACACACTGGCATACGTTTGGCTTCGCCACCTCGAATTATCACGGTAATAACTACATCAGCATTTACCATGGTTACACGGCTGAGAATCCGACTGGCAAGTTGACCGCTGCTGAAATGTCCACTCTTGAAGCGAGGCTTGTCGCGTATTTCGGCAAGTTGACTGCTGCTGAAATGTCCGTTCTTGAAGCCAGACTCACCGAGAATTTCGGTTAAATCCGCTTGACTTCTCTGGAATACAAGGTAGAGTTGAATATGAAAGCAAAACCAACCAAGAAACAGGTGATTGTCGCCCTCGAAATCCTACTGAAATGGGCTACAGGCAGTGACAAACACAATAACCCCTACTGCTATCCCGCCGTTCAGCACGCCCTGACAGTGCTCGGCCGCGAACAGGGGGAATCTGACTGGATCAATGTGGACCCACGAAACCTCCCGATTCCGAAGGACTGAACAATGTTTAAGATTGTTGCAATCGGCAAAACCAAGATTCCTGAAGGTTGTGACGCAATCGGCGGGGACCGGTGTTTCCTTAAAGTCGGTTTGGATTACGAAATCGTTGGACCTGGCCCGGACGGCGGCCCGGTCCTGTTGGCAGTTTGTCCGAACTTGCCGGCCGCGCAGGCTATCAAGTTGGCCCTCGAATTGATCCTCAAAGGTTAATCAAATGGCATACATCTATCAAGCGTGCGTATGGTGCGACGATTGCGGCGAAGCAATCTGTGAGCAACTAAACGCCGAAGGTCAAGCCCCTGCGAACCCGGACGACGAGCATACCTTTGACAGTGATGACTACCCGAAACACTGTGACAACGACGAAGAAAGCGATACGCCCGAACACTGTGCTGCCGGGGAAGATTGCGTTAATGCAATCACGCTTGCAAGCGGCATGAAGGTCGGTTTGCTATTCGGCGAATTGACCGGCGACGGAGTGGAATACATCAAAGATGTCATTGCCG
>Ga0315273_10007835_pt1 | contig 13410 bp, 14 predicted proteins | sample YL17G02_0_MG_FD_205753 | JGI IMG/M metagenome (GOLD analysis project Ga0315273, IMG submission 205753) | Sediment microbial communities from Yellowstone Lake, YNP, Wyoming, USA - YL17G02_0 | ecosystem: Environmental > Aquatic > Freshwater > Lake > Sediment | place: USA: Wyoming | collected... | reverse complement strand
CGGTCCGGCAGAAGGTGTGCCCGGCCTGCCGCGCCCTGGTCGATGCCCGCGACTCGCGCTGTCCGTTCTGCGACGAACGCCTCTCGGCGCTCGATCGCGTGGGCATCAAGCGCCTGCTGGGCGGACTTCTCCCCGAGGGACCCCGGTATACCCTGGCCTTGCTGTTCGTCAATTTCGTGTTGTTCGGCCTGGCGCTGCTCTCCGCCAGCCGCAGCGGCGTGGGGCTGGAGCCCATCTTCGGGCACATGCCGGCCCGCACCCTGGTAGACCTGGGCGGGCGCGACTACCACGTTTGGGACGGGCAATGGTGGCGCCTGGTCACGGCCGTCTTCCTCCATGCCAACCTGATTCATCTGCTGTTCAATTCCCTGGTGCTGTTCGACCTCGGCCCGTCGGTCGAGGAAATGTACGGCACATCGCGGTTCCTGGTGCTGTACGTGCTGGCCGGCGTGGCGGGCAGCCTGGCCAGCTCGCTGGTCCATCCCTTCTCCATCACGGTGGGCTGCTCGGGCGCGCTGTTCGGCTTGATCGGCGTGATGATCGCCTATGGGTACCGCCATCGCACCGGCCTGGGCGAGCAGGTCCGGTCCATGTACCTGCGCTGGGCGGTGTACGGGCTGTTTCTGGGCTTCGTCATCCCCGGCGTGGACAACGCGGCGCACGTCGGCGGGCTGCTCGGCGGGCTGATCTTCGGCGCGCTGGTCAGCGATACGCCTTCTTTCACCCGGCGCGGCATTTTTGGCTGGCGCCTGGCGGGCCACCTGGCGGTGGCGCTGGTCACCATCTGTTTCCTTCTGGTGGGGTTGCACTACGGCCGGTAATCGGCTGACGGCCTGCAAACCCACAGCCTACAGCCCACAGCCCAAGAAAGCGAAGACGCGGCAGGGCGCGCCGCTGCCACCCTCCAGTTTCAGCGGAGCCACAACCAGCCGGGCGCCGCTTTCCGGCAGCGCGCTGAGATCGGCCAGGTCCTCGATGTGATACAGGCCGGCGCCCAGCGCCAGCCGGTGGACCGGAACGTCGGGCGAACTGCCGGGATCGATGCTGAGGGCGTCGATGCCCAGCCCGCTGACGCCCCGCTCGATCAGCAGCGCCGCGGCCTGGCGCCCAAAGCCCGGCGTGTGCAGCACCCCGCGATCGTCCTTGTTCCAATAGCGCTGCCGGTCCGGCCAGCGCGCCGCCCAGCCGGTGCGAAGCAACACAATGGAACCTGGCTCGATGGTTCCGTGCGCCCCTTCCCACTGCTCGACCCTTTCGGGCAGCAGCGCGTAATCGGCATCCCGCGCCGTCTCCGCGCGCGCCTCCAGCACCACCGCCGGGCCGAAGAAGCGATGGGCGGCGAGCCGGTCCACCGTCAGCCCGCCCGGCGCAAAGTGCAGCGGAGCGTCCACGTGGGTGCCGAAATGCTCCATCATGCGAAAACTGCGGGTGAAGCAGCCATCGATTTCCGGCCGCGCTGTGACCTCGATTTCGAACCGTTCCGGGTCGCCCGGCCAGCCGGGAATCCCGGCCGTGATGGTGTGGCTGAGGTCGATGACGTTCATAGCGAATTATGAATTATGAATTAGGAGCGGTACTTCCCCTGCAGGTCCATCCAGCGAACGCGGAGTACGTCGGTAAACATGCGGATGCTGTCGCCGAACATGCTGATCTTGGTCCCCGCGTTATGGCTCCAGCGCACCGGAATCTCAGCCGTCCGGAAACCAAGCTTCTTGGCCAAGTAGAGCACCTCCACGTCGAAGCCGAAACCGACGGTTTGCTGGCGGGAAAAGATGGCGCGCGCCGCTTCCCGCCGGAAGGCCTTGAAGCCGCACTGGGTGTCCTTGAACGGCAACCCGGTGACGCAACGGACCACCAGGTTGAAGATCTTGCCGGCCGTTTCCCGAAACAATGATTGGTGGATGTCGATCAGCTCCGGGCGCAGCCCGCGGGAGCCGATGGCGATGTCGTTGCCCGCCTCGATGGCCTCCAGCAGCAGGTCGGCTTCTTCGATGGGCGCGGAAAGGTCGGCATCGGTAAACAGCGCGATGCGGCCGGAGGCGTGCAGCATTCCATTGCGCACGCTGTAGCCCTTTCCCTGGTTGCCCGGATTCTGAATCAGGGTGACATCCGGCCACCGCCGCCCGGCTTCCCGAACGACCTCGGCGGTGCGGTCGCGCGACCCGTCGTCCACGATCAGCACTTCCGCGGTGAACGGCTTGGACTCCACGTAGGCCGCGATGCGCTCGATCGTTTGCGGCAGCCGCTCCGCTTCGTCGTAGGCGGGAACGACGATGCTCAGGCCAGTCTCGCTCAAAGGCTCCACTTCCCGAATGATTATACAGGGGCTACACTGTCCAATGGTGAACCGCAGAAGGCGCGCGTCGCTGTACGTCATTCTCGTGCTGGGCGTGTGCCTGGCCGCGTCCGCGGGGTGGAGCCAAGGCCGGCAGACGCCGAAGACAGCGGGCGCGCCCGGCCGGTTGGCCCAGATCACCGGGCGGATCACGCTGGCCGGCCTGGAACGCCCCGTGGAAGTCATCCGCGACCGCTGGGGCGTTCCGCATATCTACGCGCAGACCGCAGACGATCTGTTCTTCGCACAAGGCTTCGTGGTGGCCCAGGATCGGCTCTGGCAACTGGAAATGTGGCGGCGGACCGGCGAGGGCCGCCTGGCCGAGGTGCTGGGCGAGAAGGCTCTGCCGCGCGACATATTCGCCCGCCTGCTGCTCTATCGCGGCGACATGGAGGCGGAATGGGCCAGCTACGCGCCCGACGCCCGCCGCATCGTCACCGCCTTCGTGCGCGGCGTGAACGCGCTGATCGCGCTGGATCTTGCCGATGGCGGCGCCCGGTTGCCCGTGGAGTTTTCCCTGATGGGGCTGCGCCCCGACCCCTGGACGCCGGAGGTCTGCCTGACCCGCCTAGCGGGTTACGTCATGTCGCGCAACATCGAGAACGAGGTGCTGCGCGCGCAGCTCGTCAGCCGCGTGGGCGTCGGGAACGCAACCGGACTGATGCCGCTTGATCCGCGGGCGGAATTGCGCGTGGCTCCGGGCCTGGATCTGGGCGCCATTACCCCGGCCGTGCTGGCCGGCCACCGCGCCGCCGGCGCCGCGCTGTCTTTTGTGGAAGGCCAGGGCAGCAACAACTGGACGGTGGCGGGATCGCGGACCCGCAGCGGCCGTCCCATCCTGGCCAACGACCCGCACCGGCAGATGCTCCTGCCCTCCCTGCGATACATGGCCCACCTGGTGGGGCCGGGATGGAACATCATCGGCGCCGGCGAGCCGGCTTTGCCCGGCCTGGCCGCCGGCCACAACGAGCGCACCGCGTACGGCTTCACCATCTTCGCCGCCGACCAGCAGGACTTGTTTGTCGAGCGCACCGACCCGGCCAACCCCCTGCGGTATCGCTATGCCGGCAAGTGGGAGACGATGCGGACCGTCAAGGAGCTGTTCCGCGTGAAGGGGAAAGACCAGCCGGTGGAGGTCGAGCTGCGATATACCCGGCACGGCCCGGTCATCCATGAAGACCGGGAAAAGCGCCTGGCCTACGCGCTCCGTTGGACGGGGCTGGAGCCGGGCGGCGCGGGCTACCTGGCTTCGCTATCGCTGAACCGCGCCCGCGACTGGACTGAATTCCGCAAGGCGCTCGAGCGCTGGAAGATTCCGGCGCAGAACATCGTCTACGCCGACGTGGAGGGCAACATCGGCTACCAGGCCGCCGGGCTGGTGCCGGCACGCAGCGGCTGGAACGGCCTGCTGCCGGTCCCCGGCGATTCCGGCCGCTACGAATGGACCGGATTTCGCAAGCTGGAAGAGCTGCCGCACGCCTTCAACCCGCCTAAGGGCTTTGTGGCCACCGCCAATCACCGCACCGTCGAGCTGAACGACCCCAACCCGGCCGGCTACGAGTTCGCCGCCGATTATCGTTTCCGGCGCATCGAGGAGGTACTGGGCGCGCGGCGCGATTTCACCATCGCCGATATCGAGCGGCTTCAGCATGACCAGACGTCGCTCATCGCCCGGCAACTCGTGCCCATGCTCGAGGGCGCGAAGACGGCCGATCCCCGTTTGAGCGGCGCTCTGCGCCTGCTGCGGGAGTGGGACCAGGTGGTTTCGGCCGATTCCGCCGCCGCCGCGCTGTACGAAATCTGGGTGCAGAAGCTGGTGGGGAACGCGGTGCGGCAATGGGTGCCGGCACAGGCGCAGCCGCTTATCCGCAGTGCCCGAACCGTGCTGGGCACGGCAATTGTCCTTCTCGAGCGGCACGCCCGCGACAGGCTGCCGTTGCTGCTCGATTCATTGCGCGAGGCCGACGCCGACCTTTCCGCGCGCATGGGAAGCGATCTGTCCCGTTGGCGGTGGGGCGCGCTGCACCGGGCCGAGTTCCGGCATCCGCTCACCGCGGAGTTCAACCTGCCCGCCGTGCCGCGCGGCGGGGATGGCAACACGGTGAACGCCACCGGCTTCGCCACCGACTTCCGGCAAACCACCGGCGCGTCGTACCGGCAGATCTTCGATGTAGGGCAGTGGGACAACTCGGTGGGCATTAACGTGCCGGGGCAGTCCGGCCGGCCCGGCAGCCCTCATTACGGCGACCTGCTGGCGATGTGGGCGGCGGGCGAATATTTCCCGCTGGCTTACAGCCGCGAGGCAGTCGAGCGCTATGCCGCGTCCCGCTTGTTGCTGGAGCCTGCCGCCGGCGCTCGGAAGTAGCGCCGGCGCACAAGACAGGAGCAGGCAGGTTACTCGTAACTCTTAACTCTGGTTCCTCTCCCAAGAGTGTAGAAGCCGCGAACTTGGCGAGCCCGCGAAGCGGGCGGCATGTAGTAGCCCAGCGCGTCAGCGCTGGGTCAACGAGCGGGAACACAAATGAGCCCCGTACGGGGCGACATGAACCCAGCGAGAGTCCGATCCGCCAACGACTCATGCCGCCCGCTTCGCGGGCTCCGCATCTGTTTGGCTTGGTTCCCCGGGCTTGCGCCCGGGGCTACTACATGCCGCCCGCTCCGCGGGCTCCAGTGGGCCCCCGAAAAGACCACGCGGCCAAGGCCTTTTACACTCTTGGGAGAGGAGCCATAACTCTTAACTGAACCGGAGGTTCCATGAGCACTTCCGAGAAAGGGCAGCAGACGCTGTCGCAGTTGCGCACCCTGCTTCAGTCGCTGGCCGATCAACTGGACGATTCCGACGATGACCGCACGGCCATGTCGCGCGAGGCGCACGGCAAAATGGTGCCCGCCTACGTGGTGGCGCAGAGCGCCTCGGAAAGCGAGAAGGAGCGGGCCGTCGAGATCATCACCCAGGTGCTGGGCGTGCGCCTGGCAAGCATCCGCTCGGCCGTGGAGATCGTGGATGGCCTCAGCGAGGAACTGGCGCTTGGCCCGCTGGTGGACTTCAAGCAGATACGCTTCTCCGGCCTGGAAGAACTGATCGCCGGCGCAGAAGCGTAGAAGCGAACCCGACCGCCTCGACCGGGCCATCGAGGCGCTCGGCGAACTTGGCGGCAAGGCGCCTGGCCGCCGGGGCGGACCGCGCGACATGTCGAAGGCGGCACGGAAGAGGATCGCTGACGCGCAGCGGGCCAGGTGGGCAAGGATAGGAGCGGAGAAGGCGGGTAGGGCGCAGCGTTTCGTGGATGGGAAAGGAAGCTGAAGCTCCAAGGCGCCGGGGGGCTCCCGTAGCTGCCGTCCACGGCCTCAGGTCGTACGGCTCGACCCGCCGCCTTGCGTACTTGTTCCGCCGTGCGGACTTTGCAGCCGGCCGGTTTCGACTGTGTGTTCTGCGGACCTAGCAGCCCGCGGCCCCGTGAGCCAGTATGAAAGAACGTACCCAAAAGGAGGGGACGAGCGTGAATTTCTCGAAGTTGAAGAGTGATGCATATGAGGTCCTGGGGCTTATCATTCCTGGCATGATCTTGCTAGGTGAGGGGTGGATCACCTTGCGAGGATGGAGAGCCTTCGTCAGCACAACCATGATGATGACGGCTCCGACCTTAACCATTTTTCTGTTGCTTGCGTTTGGTCTTGGCCACCTGTTACAGGAACTTTCCGACGTCCTCGTGAACCGTCTCACTCATCCGCGCTTTTCGAAAGCGCCCCGCGACACCTACTGGGTGTCCCAGGAAGGCGCGATGCTGCGCGCCACCATTAAGAAAGAGCTCGGCGAGGAGCTTCCCACCGTCGATGCTGCCTTCGACTATTGCCTCACGAAGGCACAGGCGGGTTTTGCCAAACGCGATGTATTCGTGGCGACTGCCGACTTGTCGCGCGCATTCTTCACGTTGAGCATTCTCGCCCTCATTCCGGGCGTGCGGCTGATCCTCCTCGGATGGCAGGACTGGCGCCCCCGCCTCTGCGCCGGCGGTTTGGTCGCCCTGGGTCTCGCGCTTATTGCCCGGCTGTCGTGGCGGCGAATGGTCCGGTTCCGGGAATACTCAGAAACACCAGTCTTTCGTGCCTACCTTGCGGGAGGCAAAGCATCCCCGCACGGGGCCGAGTCCTTGTGACCTTCCTAGCCGCATCATTTTTCGTCCGCATGCCGCAACCTACCGCGCATACGTGCGGCGAAAACCGCATAGCGGCCGGTGTCTGGCACCAACAATAAGCCGTCGATTCCGATTTCCGATCCGGGTAAACCGAGCATCCGCGTGAACCGAGCATCCGCCTGACCCGCCCGTTCTTTCTACGGATTGAGCCGCCGGCTCCCGTTCGAACGTGGGCCAACGTGGCGCGAAGTGTTAGCACAATTCCGCACCGGGTGGCGCTGGGTCAGCTTTCCGCCATCGGCAACAACGCAGCCCTGCCACCCACAACCTGGATCACCACATTCGTGTAACAGATTGATTATAAAGCGATTTTTGTCCTTGACAGGCTTTGATAAGCGGTGCTAAAGTGGGTACCATGTGCAATCGTATTAGCCTGTGCAATCCCCGTAGCCGGGAGGACCAATGAATAGAAGACCGACGATCCAAGAACTGGAAGCTCTGCTGAACAGCGAGGAGGAGACGCCCATCCAGATTCTCCCCAACGGAGAGATTAGGCCCGTTGGAGAGGCGACTTCTGCCGACCTCGGGACAAAGAAGCCCCTGACCATGAGAGAGAACCTCGGCGGAGAGTACGGAGAAAGTCATCATGGATATTAGCCGCGTGCAACGAGAGTTTTTCAAAGCGCAACAGAACTTTGCTTATCTGGAACTGCACCCGACAACCGACGGTAGGCTCTACGTCAGAACAGCTCTTCAGACCCCCAAGCAGTTGTACGTGTTATCCATTAGATTCCCTGATAATTACCCCAACGAGATGCCAAGAGTCTATATCGACGCTCCGCCACTATCTCCTTCGCCGCACCGCTATCAACCCGGGAACATTTGCTATCTCCATCCTTCGATGTGGAACCCCGGCATCCATGACCTATCATTCGCGATCGCCCGGGCGGCGAAGTGGTTGAACAAATACGAGGTGTGGAAAAGCAAGGGTGGTCGCAGCTGGCCCGGTGCAGAGATTAAACACTAAGGAGAGGCCACAGTTGAAGATAGATTTCAAAACCCTGACGATGATGCAGCTTAGAAGCTCGCCCGGCGAAGTCCTGGATCGAGTGGCCGGGGACGGTGAAGTTTTTGTCATTCAGAGGAATGGACAGGCGAGAGCATGTCTTGTGCCTGTTTCCTTTCTTCTGCCGGACATCGCCCCTGATCGCATCTCGCAAGAGTTAAGCAAGCTGACAGAGCGAGACGAAAAGTACACGCTAGCGATTAACGAGCACAACGAGCTTGAGATCACCTGCCAAGCAATCGTCGCCGGCGAGCAAGTGCGCATCACGATTATCTTGCCTCACGGATATCCACATTCCGCTCCCAGACTCTACGCACACCCGGTGCCCTCCAAGACACCCCATAGATGGCAGGATGGCTCCCTGTCAATCTTCGGGGCCATGGCAATCTGGAATCCCAGGAGTCACGATGTCATTCAGGCTTTAGCTTTGGCCAGAAAGTGGCTCAAGCAGTGCGCGAAGTGGCGAAAGTCCGGGCAGTGGCCGGCGGAGCCGGAGGATGCATTATGACCAGGGACCGAACTTTCGAGAGACTCGAAGCCCTTTTTGATGTCCAGCTCTTCGCTGATGTGAAGGTGCTTATAGCAGGTTGTGGATCAGGCGGCGGGGCTGTTGCCCTGCAACTTGTCATGTCCGGAATCCGGAACTTCACGCTGCTAGACCGAGATGTCTTAGAGCCCGAGAATGTAATCAGGCATGTCTGCGGACGAAGCTTCATAGGGTGCAGAAAGGTCGAGGCTCTCGCAGAGGTGTTGAGGGACAGAAACCCCAGTGTGAATGTCAAAGCAATACACGCAGACATAATGACCTGCCCAGAGGTCGTGTCCGAAGTTAAAGCGTCTGATGTCGTCGTGCTGGCGACTGACAACGAACCATCGCGTTACACCCTTAACGAGATCTGTGTGCGGAATCGTATCCCCTTCGTCGTAGGGCGGGTTTTTACGCGCGGTATCGGAGGCGAAGTGTTTAGCTATAGACCGGACTCTGGCGGGTGTTTGGCCTGTCTTGAGTCCTTTCTGCAGCGCACGACCTTCAGGGAGGGCATTAAGGAAATAGACCTTCTTTCCGAAGAGGAGCGCGGGGAACTATATGGGCTGGAGATCTCGGAACTGAAGGATTCGCCCGGCCTTGCGGTAGACATAGCCTTCATTAGCTCCTTCCAGACCCGTTTCGTCCTGGATGCTATCGCGCGCTGCCTACAGGAGCGACCCAAATACTTGACCCTGATAGACGAAAACTACATCGTATGGGGCAACCGCCCGGTCCATCCGTTCAAGAAGCATTTTCAGCTGCAAAGGATTACACTGGATCACCAGCAACCTTGCACCGTATGCGCTCTCAGGAGGGAACCTGATGTTTAGCTCGAGAAAATCAACGGTACGTGTCTCCATTGCCAAAGGTGCGCTCGAGTCCATATTTGACGAGTGTGACCGGTGTGATATTGATGAAACTGGCGGCAGGATCGTAGGAACATATCAGAAGAGGCACAATCACTACGAGGTTCAGGTGCTCGGGGTCATCGGCCCCGGGCCGAATGCAAGGCGGTCGCCAACGAGTTTCTTCCACGACGGCGAATATCAAGAGAGCGTTTTTCGATCCATTGAACAGGTTCATCCTGAAATCGAGCACCTCGGGAACTGGCATACGCATCATGTTAATGGCCTCGCTACCCTCAGCTCCGGCGATAAAACCACCTACCAGGCAACCGTGAACCACCGCAACCACAATACCGATTTCTTCTACGCGCTTCTCGTCGTTCGAAAGACCCCAGATCATGAGCGACGTTACCAGACAAAACATTATTTGTTTCGTCGTCACGACCATACGGTCTACGAGATTTCTGACCCGGACGTTACCATTGTAGACACACCTACCCTGCGGCCAGTCGACGCTGCCGAGGTTCCAGCCTGGCCCGGTTCTTTCCATGACCACGCCAAGTACCAAGCCAACCCTGAGCGCGTCAAGGATCAGGCAGTCTTCTCCGACTTCTACCCAAGTCTTAGACCCCTGTTTTCAGACAGCATGAGAGCCTTCTATTGGAAAGGAACATTAGGCCTTGTTGATGGCTCGCATGCCGACGTCTTGGCGGTGGAAAGCTCCGCGGACGGCATCTTATCCTATTCCATCATGGCTACAGGAAAGAGCCCCGCTCTCTTGGATGTCGTGGACGCTCACAGAGACCGTACATTCAGGTCTGCGAGACATGCAGTGTTTCAACTCGAACACGACCTCAATCGGGAACTATACCGCAGAAAGAAGGAGTAAATACGTGAACATTATCACCGTCAATGTTGGTCAAGGTGCTCTGGCCGTCGTCAGGCATAGACGTGAGGCGATAATAGTTGATGCTAGGATTCCGTCTTCCGAAGACAGAACTGTCGCTTTTGTGAAGCAGATGCTGGCGGCTTCGCTCAAAGGTCATTGCTTGAGAGGTTTCATACTTACGGGCTTCGACGATGATCATGCAGATATTGTAGGCGTCTCTATTGTTCTGCGAAAGTATCGCCCGGACTGGGTAATGTACCCGACGTACTACAAAGAGAGCAACGAGGCTAGATGCGTATTTCGTCTGATCGCTGAGCAGGAAGAACTGCGACGCGCGTCAACGAGTCCGCTGAATAGAATGTCCGTCAGGCTGGACCGACTCGCAAATCGTAAGCTTACCGGCCTGTCGCGCAACTTCGAGTTTGAGCTGTTTTCGCCGCATAGTAGCGACATGGACTGCTCGAATAACTGCAGCATTGTGCTTAAACTTGCTGGGGTGGGCGCAGGCGGCTTTTCCTACCTGATAACTGGGGACACCGAGAATAACCGCTGGGAGACCATCAGCGAGTTGTTCGGGAGCGCGCTGAAATCCCACGTTCTGGCAGCACCTCATCATGGCTCAAGAGACGGAGCGCACCCGGCTTCGCTGCTGCACATCGCACCTCACACCGTGCTGATTAGCGCCGGCGTGCAGAGCCAATATGGGCATCCAAGTCCCGCTGCTGTCAGGGTCTATAGCCGAGTTGCGAAGTACGTGTTTTCAACGAATATGCAGGCCGGTGTCTCGCTTCTCACCCGGGCGGGGGCGACGGAGCTGACTACCACGCTGATACCGTGTGCCAGTGCATGAGCAAGAAGGCCGGGTCCCAGTAGCCTTAGGTGGATTCCGACACCCGGTTGGGCAAATGGCTGGGGGAAACCAGTGCTGAGGTGTCCTTGCTGCGGGAGCCAAGCTGGAAGCCCGCCGCACCGTTCTGGAAGAACTGCTTGTGCCACAAGTAGAACTGGCTTGGGGGGATGGCGGCTTCCTCGCAGACGGTCGAAACCGGCACCTTCTCCACCAGGTGCCGCCGCAGGATCGTCGACGCACAACGGGCCAAGTGGGCCAGGGCGAGGGCAGAAAAAGCGAAAGGCAGATAGTGCGCGTGGCATCGCCCTCTCACGCGACACGGCACGCTGCGCCTTGCTTTGGGCGGTATTACGGCTCGACCGGCCGCCTTCCGTTCGAACGTCGGGACACGTGGCGCGAAGTCTGGCCGAATTTCACGCCCGCTGGTCGCCGGTCGGTTTGACGTTTGCCGGAAACCCCGCCCAGCGAGCAAGCTTGTTTGACGGAGAACAACTTGTTACACTCGGTGCGGTTGTCGCCGCGCCTTGCAGAAATCACGTGAGCAGGAACTGAAGATGCCGGATTGCTTCATTAGTCATTCGAACCACGACCAGCAGCTAGCTTCGTTCATCCACCAGGAGTTGCTGCGCCACGGGGTTACAGCCTTTCTGGCTTCCGCCTCGTTGCAGCCGGGACAGCATTGGTCCGCAGAGATCTTAGGTAATTTGAGAAACAGCAATTGGGTGATCCTCCTGGCGAGCCAAGCTGCCTGCTCATCCGCCTTCGTTAATCAGGAGGTCGGTGGAGCTCTCCTCGCCTCGAAACATCTAGTACCGATCGTCTGGGACATGCCACCCGCGCAACTTCCTGGTTGGGCGAACCAGGTTCAGGCGATAGACCTCCGCGGTTCAACACTGGTGGACCTGCAACGACAGGTCGGCGCAATCGCCGCTCGAATCAGGCAGGAAAAAGCGCAGGGCTTATTAATCCTCGGCGCGGTGCTTTTCGGCCTGTTCGTCCTCGCCACCAAGGAGTAGCGAGGAGCCGCATGGCCGCTCTCGCGTACGAGCGGATGCCAGCGACAGCGCGGAACGCGGCAGCGCCGTGGTACAATCCATTATCCGCGTGGGACCATAGCTCAGTTGGTTAGAGCGTCTGCCTTACACGCAGAATGTCGCAGGTTCGAGTCCTGCTGGTCCCACCACACCCGCAATCCCGGGTAGGCCCCTCCACGCTGTTCTCCCCAAACTGCGTCTGCTCCTGGCCTGCTGAGTCCAAACTGGGTCCAGATCGAGTGGTGCCAAGTCTTGTGACTCCTCTCCCAAGAGGGTGACAACTCGTGAAGTGGCGAGAAGATCCAAGCCCGTGCCGGCGGCTTCTCGGTTCCGAACAGGGCTCTGCTTGCCAAGGTCAACACCGCGGTGCCCGCAAGTCGCGCTCGTACGGGACGTTAGCGTCCCGCTGAAAGAAAGGGCCGTATGCCGGAAAGTGACGTCCGAACTTTATTTCCTTTGTTCGCAATGACTTGCGGCGCGAGAGGGCCGAAAAACTTGACACGCTATGCTATAATGAAATTATTGGAACCGTGTGGTGATTTCAAGGTGTTTCGACTCCAGCCATTATATAACCATTAAAATAATGGCTACGGTAATGTAACCATAACAAAACAAACGAAGTAGAAACGGATGCAACTGTCCTATAAACCATTAAACCAGCCATTTAAACCACCGAAAACAGGCGGCCAGCGCCCTGATCGCGGGGCCGGCGCGCGGAGTGCGGACGGGCGGTGGTGCCCAGGGCTCAGAAGATGTCGAGGAGCAAGCGGGCGTCCCGCCGACCCGAGTGAGCTAACCGCCCCCTTGCACCGCCTGACAAAGCGAAACAACCACTCTCGAAGAGGTGATGCCTAATCCGCAGCCTGCGGCCCGGCATTCACCGGATCTTCAGAATACAAGCCTACGATCGACATTATGCTGGTGTCGTCGTGGTGAATAACCCGGGCCCGGGAGGCTGCATCCCGTGTGGATACTGGTAGTGGAAGATGAGGCGTCGATGGGCGAGCTTCTGCGCCAGGGACTCGAGGAGCAGAACCATGTCGTCGCGCTGGCAGCAGACGGCCTGGAAGCGCTCCATGCGGCCCGGATGAACAATTTCGACGCCATTGTGCTCGACGTGATGATTCCAGGCGTCGACGGCGTGGAAGTCACCCGCCGGCTGCGCGCCGCAAAGCACCAGGCGCCGATCATCATGCTGACCGCACGTGATGCGCCGGCCGATATCGTCCGGGGCCTGGATGCCGGCGCCGACGATTACCTGACCAAGCCGTTTTCTTTGAAGGTCCTGCTGGCCCGGCTGCGCGCCATAACCCGCCGCGCCGCGCGGCCTGCGGCGGCGGCCCTGCAGGTAGCCGATCTCGTGGTCGATCCGGCATCGCGGGAAGTGTCGCGCGCCGGGCACAAGATTAATCTGACGGCCACGGAGTTCCGTGTGTTGGAGTTCCTGATGCGCCGCGCGGGCCGCGCCGCCTCCCGCAGCGCCATCATCGACGCGGTTTGGGGCTTCGAGAAGGATGTCGAATCCAATACCGTGGATGTTTTCATCAAGCTGCTTCGCGGCAAGATCGACAGCCCGCCCCATCGCAAGCTGATCCACAGCATGCGGGGCTACGGGTACATCCTGCGGGAGGATGAATGAGCCCGCGATCGATTCGATTCCGTCTGACTGCCTGGTATGCCGTGATTCTGACGGTGACCTTCGCCGTGGTGGGCGTCGGTGCGTGGT
>Ga0315273_10007834_pt1 | contig 13411 bp, 8 predicted proteins | sample YL17G02_0_MG_FD_205753 | JGI IMG/M metagenome (GOLD analysis project Ga0315273, IMG submission 205753) | Sediment microbial communities from Yellowstone Lake, YNP, Wyoming, USA - YL17G02_0 | ecosystem: Environmental > Aquatic > Freshwater > Lake > Sediment | place: USA: Wyoming | collected... | reverse complement strand
CCACGCACTGGGCCAGTCCCCAAAGCGGAGAAGTAGTTTGCCCGCTCTGCGGATAGCCTGGGAGCAGATTGCTTTTCCACGTCTTCCCGCCGTTGTTGGTGACCGAATAGCCGCACCAGGAGGACGCCCCCAGCGCGGCGTCCAGCGTCTGGTAGGTGATGAATCCCGCCATGGCGCGACCGGAGTTGACCGGTGAAACCGCGATGTCGGTCTCCACCTGGCGCTCGAAAATGTCGCCGGCGAACGATCCCGGCGCCGGATTCATGATGTTGACGTTGTCGCGCACCACTTGTGCCGCAAGGCTCCCCGTGGATGCCAGTGCGGCTGCGACCATCAGGCCGAACCATCGACGGCGCGGCAGGGCCGCGCAAGAACCCGAAGGTGGAGTACAGTTGTTCATGGCAAACATCTCCCCTAGTTTCTGAGTCAAATGAAATCTCCGGCTTTCACCCAAGCCTTCCAACGATTCTGCTACAGCCAACGCAGAAAGTCAACATTATAGGAGTACTGGAACCAAAGGCATACGGTGATATCTGAGTTCGACCCCCGAGCGAGCGCATAAACTGCCGCTGTGTGCTCGGGGCAAGACCGGGCCCCGGTTGACACCATCGTTCCGACTGGATAGATTGTGGGTAGCATCATGAAAGGCCCAGGGCTGAGCACGGGCAGGGCGGCGCAACTGTGTTCCGTAAACCCGGATACGGTCCTCAAGTGGATCAAGAAGGGCCGGCTGGCGGCCACCCGCACCGCCGGCGGACACTACCGTATCGACGAGGGCGATCTTGCCGCCGTGGTCCCCGCGCCGAACGGCTTGGAGACGCTGCCAGCCCAGGCGTCCGAGGATGCCCGGCGGCCGCTGCGCTGTTGGGAATACCTGGGTGGACCAGGCGCCGTCAGAAACGGGTGCAAGAAGTGCGTGGTCTATCAGGTTCGCTCCGCCTGGTGTTTTCAACTGGCGAGTTTGACCTGCGACATCGGGCACTCCAAGAGCATGTGCCGGGTTTCATGTCAGGACTGCGTGTACTACCGGCGGGTGTCCGGGCTGGCGACCAACGTTCTCGTCATTACATCCGACGATGGGTTCGCCGGGCGCCTGGAGCAGCAGCGCGAGGGCGGGTTGGAACTGCGCTTTGCGCGCTCCGCCTACGCCGCTTCCGCGATGGTGTGCGATTTCCGCCCCGCCTTCGCGGTTGTCGATCACGAACTGATCGCCTCCCGCGAGCCTGATCTGCTGGCTCAGTTCGCATCCGATCCCCGGCTTCCCGGGCTGAGGATCATCCTGGCAGTCCCGAAAGGCAAAGGGCCCCGTGCCGGCGCCCTGGCCGAGACAGGGATCGTCGGCGTCTTCGAGAAACCTTTCGGCCAGGACCGGATCGTGGAGGTGATAAACCGCTTCCCGGTCGAAACGATGCCGATCGAGGAGCAAGGCGCCAAGCGGATGGGATGAGAGCGGCTGGTTTCTCGAGCCGGATGCAATCCGCCGCCCCTTCAATCGGCAGCGCCATTTTCGAAGAGTTCGGAAGGGTGTTGGAGTGAGTTCTGAAGATCGTGCATGCGGATTAGGGTCAGGGCCTCGGTGGAACTTGAGCGGCGTCGGGCGCGCGTTTGGTGGTTTGACCCTCGGCCACCCGCTGCAAACGCCGATCCTCGCAAGAGACCGTGCGCCAGGCACGAACAGCCCGTCTGTCGGCTCCTGCGGGGAACTATCGGCACTCGGGAGAAATGATCCATGTTTGCTCGCCCAGAGTGGACCTCTGGTGGACCTCGGAATCCCCAGGAGGCAACCAGTAGCAGGGATCCTATCGAGTTCGCCCTGCTTCCCAAGAGCCCAGAAGCTGGCACACTATTGGCACACAACTCTCTCACGGCACGCGTAATCGTCCGGGATGGTATCGAGCAAGCTGGCGGTCCAATTGCGATTCTGACGCTACTGGCCATTCATGAATCAAGTCTGCTTCCGCCCTTCGGTGCGTCGTCCATGTCCGCTGATACTCTCCCCGGGAGCCTATCCTGACCCCTATCGCCCCCCTCCCACCAGCCCTCGCACCACCTTCCGCACATCCCGCTCCCAACTCTGCAGCCCATCCCGCTGCGCATGCCCTGCGCTCCCACCTCCGTACCCGCATCCCCGCCATCTCCCGCACCAACTGCTCCCCTTCCCTCAGCCCCTCGGCGATCTTCAACTGGCCCCGCTCCCGCCGCTGCAAATCGCCCCCCGTGATCAGCACCGGCGCCACCAGGCACGTCAGCCCCGCCCGCCTCGGCAGGTCTACCACCGGTGTCCCCACCTCCGTCGCATCCACGATCGCCGTGGACCGCCCCACCAACTCGCCCCATACCACCACCTGCTTCACCCGCTCCACCACCGCGATCGCCGTCCGGTCCCGCCGCTTTCCGTCTCCGCGTTCATCCGCGGCCCCTGTCCATCCCGCCCCGCCATTTCCGCCCCGAATCGCCTCCCCCGCCGGACCCCGTTCACACCGGCCAAGTCTAAATTTGTCTGGCGTCAACTATTCTTCCCTGCCAGAGGCACAGCCCGATCCGTCGGCCGCCGAAGGAGCCGGACGCCAGCACGCCGGCCCACGGGTGAGGGAAGAGGGTTTCCCCCAAGGCCGGAAACGCTCCCTGGCCGGGGAAGCACATCGAATTTCAAGTGGACCGCTGGAGAATATGGCGGTTTTCCAGGTGCATCCACACCGGGTGCGAAGCGTTGGTCAGGGGGGGCGGCGGCGAGCATAGGCGTTAAGATAAGCACCACGGGGCGACGGGTGGGGCAGCCTTTCAGGCTGCGGCCGGTCTTTCAGACCGGCCCCGGCGAGGCCTGGCCGGGGCGCCCGGCCCAGAGGGCACCCCGGCCGGGCGCCCCCCTCGCGCGGGCTGAAAGCCCGCCCCATTTCGATTGCCAAGAACCTTATCTTAACGCCTATGCCGGGGACTGGCGGGTGCCCCGCGGGGACACCTTGTGGCGCTTTCTCGGGAAATTTCGCACACGATCATACACGTACTCGTCGACTGCCCGATAGGCCCGGCCCTTGCTCCCTATGCTGAAGTACTGCCGCCAGCCGCGTAACTTCCGGTGGTCATGGAGTTCGTCAATTCCCGCGCGGCCCTTGCTCGCCTGGAATGCGCGCGGGTGTTGCGAACGGCCGGCTCCCGAGAGCCATGGCCCAAAGCGCGGCCGCTATCGGCGCCACAACGCGACGCGACCGGCCACCGGAATGGCGAGCGCCGGCAGCACGCCGCCGGCGCTCGGAATACTACTTGCCACCGGGCCAGGGATAGTCGTTTCGGCCGGCCTGCGGATGCAGCGGGCCGGCCAGGCGCTCCGCCACATCGGGACGCGCCGCCGCCTGGTTGTTCACTTCGAGCGAATCGCGCGGGATGTCGTACAGCTCGACCCGGCCGCGGTCGGGATTCATGAGCAGCTTCCAGTCGCCGGAGCGGGTCGCCAGCATGGGGCTGCGGTGCATGGTGTCGCCAAAAACGCTGAGCCGCCACTCCCAGAAGAGCGGTTTCGAGCGGGGCGCCGGCGTGCCGAGAAGGACCCGGCCGCGGTCCTCTCCATCCGCCTCGAGGCCGGCCGGAAGCGGGGCGCGGGCCAGGGCCGCCATGGAAGGCAGAAAGTCCACGCCCGAGACCACCGATGTTCGATCGACGCGGCCGGCGGCGACGTGGCCGGGCCAGCGCACAAGGAAGGGCATCCGGATGCCGCCCTCGTACAGACTGCGCTTGCGCCCGCGGAAAGGACCGGGGGCGCCCACGCCGCTGTGGCTGGCCTCGCGGAGGTGGATGTCCTCCGGCCCGTTGTCGCTCGAAAAAACCACCACCGTGTCGCCGGCCAGCCCGAGCGCGTCCAGGCGCGCCATCAGGCGGCCGAATTGCTCATCGATGGCCGTCACCGAAGCGGCATAAACCTCCAGCGCGCCTTTGTACGGCAGACCGGCGGGGCCGAGCTGCCGGTACGGCTTCATCTGCTCGTCGGTGGGATTGAGCGGCGCGTGCGGCAGCAGCGACCACGCGTTCACGTAAAACGGCCGCTCGCGGTTCTTCTCGATGAAACCGATCGCCGCGTCCACGATCAGCGACGTCGAGTTGGCGCGAAAGTAGGGATCGCGCTTGTTCCAGGTGTTGTCGTTGGTGTTGGCGGTGATACGCTCGTCCAGCCCGTACTCGCGCGGGTCCGGCGCCTTCTCTCCGTCGCCCAGGTGCCACTTGCCGAAATGCGCGGTGGCGTAACCGGCCTGTTGAAGCACGCGGGCGATGGTGGGAACCTGGGGGTCGAGAAAGTCGGCCTGGCCCCGCTCCTGATTGTTGGGCCCCAGCGCGGAGTGGATGCCCAGACGCCCGGGGAAACGGCCGGTCATGAAGCCGCAGCGGCTCGGCGAGCACACCGGCCCGCTCGCGTAGAACTGCGTAAACAGAGTGCCCTGCTTCGCCATCCGGTCCAGGTTGGGGGTTCGGATTCGCGCATTGCCGTAACAGCCGAGGTCGCCCCAGCCGAGATCGTCGGCCAGGAAAAAGACGATATTGGGGGCGCGGTTGCCCTGCGCGCGCGCCGGACGGGCGGCGGCCAAGGCCATGGCCCGCAGAAATTCTCTTCTCTCGATCATTTCCAGATGCCCGCCAGTGCAACCGCCGCGGCCCTCACTTGAGAAACCACGGCTTCGACGCCGGATCGTTCTTCAGGAATTGCAGAAGTTGGCGAGCCACTTTCTGGCGGCCCGGAATGTCCGGGTGCGTTCCATCGACGCCCAGGTCGGTGCGGGTCCACGCGAGGCCGTCGCCGCGGGCCTTGAGGCCATCGGCCCACAGATACGGTCCCCAGGCCAGCCACGGCGCGCGGACTGCGCCGCGGGCGGGATCGTAATTCAAAGCCGGACTGCCCGAGATCTGATCCGCGATGAGCCATTTGACGGCGAAGGCGGTCTCGTAGGCGTGCGGCTCGGGATTCAGCGGCGAAGCCGCATAACCGGCGTAAATGCGGCTGGACAGATAGCAGAGCTTCAGGTTGGGAAAGCGGTCGTGCAGGTTGTGCAGAGTCGAAAGCACGCCGGCCTGGAGTTTCTTCGCCTCGGCGGGAAACGGCTGCGACGGCTGGGCGTTGGCCTGCTTCAGCCACACCGCCTGAACCTGGGCGGAGGTCACGCCCGCGGCCGCCAGCCGCCGGTCCACCTCTTTCCAGAAGTTCGCCTCCGGTTGCGCGGTGATGGCGGCGGTCTGCCCGCCCTGTGCGCCGTCCACGATCACCAGCCGCGGGTTCAGGTCCCGGTCCTCGGCGGCCATCTTCTGGAAAGCCTGAAATTCCTGGGTGGTGTTGGACATCCCGATGGAGAGCAGCACGATCTTGCCGTCCACCGGCTTGACGGCGCGGGCCGCGGCCAGCCCGGCGTTCAGATGAGCGGGCGGCGGAACGTTGGCGCCCCCGGGGTACAAGCCGCCCTCTTCGCCCTGGTAAGAGCCCTTTCCCAACTCGCTCAACGGGACCATTCCGGTGGACTCGCGCGGCGGGTGCGTCTTGGCGTATTCCCGAAAACGCTCGGCCGCGCTCTGCTGGTTGCGGCGCATCACGCCTTCCGCGAATGCGCGCTCTTCGGGGGTGACCGGCTCGCCCCGTTCGCGTTTGCTTCTGATTTCGTTGAACCGGCGCGTGTCGGGATCGGGCTGGCTCTGCGCGCCGAGTCCCGGCAATAACATGATTCCGGCGAGAAAAGCGGTGGCGAGTGACTTCATCTGCGAATCCTCCAAACTGAATTTTCCGGCTGGCTCCAATACTGTTCAGTCGATGTGGGACAGGGGGGCGCCCTCTGGGCCCGGCCTGTCATTCCGATATGCCGAGCAAGACAGGCCAGGAGGCCTGTCCCACTTTCCTTGTTAGTGTACTGGATACGGGCCGCCCTTCAAAAAACGTGAGATGTATACTGATACGCATCCGGGAGTTCGCCCTGGAAAGGAGATTCATGCCAATGTGCGAACGTGGCGGGTTCTTCATCTGTTTTCTTGGTTTCATGGCGGCCGGCGCGCTGCTGGCGCAGACCGGGGCGGGGCGCATCGAGGGCACGGTCAAAGACGCAAGCGGCGCCGTGATCCCCAACGCGAAAGTGGTGGCCGAACACGTCGCGACCGGCAACCGCTTTCATACCCTGACCAACCAAACCGGTTTTTTTATTTTCCCTTCGGCGCAGCCGGGAAAGTACCGCGTGACGGCGGAGTCGGCGGGCTTGGAGAAGTGGCAGGGCGAGCTGCAATTGCAGATTGGGCAGGAGGCGGTCGTCGAGCCGGTGCTGGCGGTCGGCGGCACGGCAACGGAAATCACGGTGGCCGGAGACGTGACTCCGCTGCTCACGACCACCAGCGCCACGCTGTCCACCGTGGTGGAGCGGGCGCGCATCGAGGAATTGCCCCTGAATGGCCGGTTTTTCGAGAACCTGATCACGCTTACGACGCCGGGAATGGAGGGAGCGGGAACCCGGCCGGTGCCCTACGGTCTCCGCGAGGGGACCGTGCAGTTCGTGCAGGACGGCGTGGCGATCCTGGATGCCAATCTTTCGTTGCTCACGCGCCGGCCGCCGGGGTTGGACACGATCCAGGAGTATCGCGTCGAGATGAGCGTGCCCGCCGCGAAATACAGCTTGCCCGTCACCACGGTTCTGTCAACGCGCAGCGGAACCAATCAATGGCACGGCGGGCTGTTCTACACGGGCAGGAACAACGGTTTCGGCGTCGCGCGCCAACGGCAGGATTTCTACACCAAGCCCCCGCCGTTGATCCGCAACGAATACGGCGCGTCGCTGGGCGGGCCGGTGCGGCTGCCGCATCTGTACAACGGCAAGGACCGGACGTTCTTCTTCGTCGCCTGGGAAGCCTATAGCCTGCGAAGCGGGTCTACCATAAGCACCAATCTTCCGACGCCCGCCATGCAGCAGGGCGATTTCAGCCAGTTGACGGATGGCCAGAGCCGGCCGGTCACGTTGTACGATCCCTGGAGCACCGCGGGGGCGCCGCAAAGTTACTCCCGCGCGCCGTTTCCGCGCAACGTCATCCCGGCCGGCCGGCGCAGTCCGTTCGCGGCCTACTACTACAGCGTGATGCCGCAACCCAATCAGCCGGACGTGAATCCCTCGGTGGCGGCCAACTGGTTCGGACCAAACCCGACCAGACAGAACGATTGGACCTACACCACCCGCATCGACCACCGGCTGGGGGACCGGGACCGGATCTTCGGGCGTTACACGATCGGGAAGCGGACGGTCCTGAACCGGCGCGGCAACCAGCCCTCGCCGGTCTCGCTGGACAAACTGTGGAACTCGCAAGACAACGTCGAGAAGACGCAAAGCGGCTCCCTGACCTGGAATCACACGTTCGGCCCGGCCTTGTTCGTGGAAACGGTGTTCACGGGAGCGCGCATGGACTGGCGTTTCGGCATGTTGGAGCCGGCCGCCAATCAGATCCTGTCCGCCAAGCTCGGGGTGCCGAATCCGTTCAATATTCCCGGCGCGCCGAATCTCTCCAATATGGGATTCAGTCTGCAGGGGACCGGCTTCATACCGCGGGCCGACGACACCAAGCCGATCACCGGAGAGCAGAATTACACCCTGGTGCGGGGCAAACATCAGCTCGAGTTCGGGTGGCGGGCCCAGCGCATGATCCTGAACGTGCTGCCGGACCGGCCGGGCGAGGGCGCCATCTCTTTCGCCAGCCAGGCCACGGGTCTTTACGATCCGGCGACCGGCACGGCCTTCAATTCCTTTCCGCGAACCGGCGACAACGGAGCGAATTTCCTGCTGGGCGTCGCGGCCTCGTATTCCCAGACCCTGCCGGCCCCGCAGTACAAGCTGCGATCGACCCAGGTCTCCGGCTACGTCCAGGACAACTGGAAAGTGACGCGCGGCCTGACGCTGAACCTGGGTTTGCGTTACGAGTACCTTCAGCCGCTGCTGGATGCCAACGGAATCAACGCGGTATTCGACTTCCCCAATCACGCGATTGCGCGCAGGCCATCCGTCGCCGGCCTGATCCGGCTGGGCGCTACGACGCAAGCGTTTGTGGACTCGTACACCGCGATTGGGGTGAAATTCGAGACGACGAAAGAAGCCGGGCTGCCCGACGGCCTGGTGAACGTGGGCCAGCGCAACTTCAGTCCGCGGGCGGGCTTCGCCTATCACGGGAGGTTGGGGAAGCGTTCGCTGGTGCTGCGGGGCGGATTCGGCGAGTACCGGTTCCCTCTGTTCACGCGGTTGTTCAATGTGCAGAGAGGCAACCCGCCGCTGCAAGGGACCGTCTCGTACAACATCAATTCGTCGGCGCAGTCGCCGGACGGACTTGCCAACTGGGGCCTGCGCGCGGTCCCGACCGTCATCGCCGGCGCCAGCTCGGCCATCAACGTTCTCGATCCCAACGCCGCAAACGCAATCCCGCGCGGCGTTGGCATCAACGTCTTCGCTTCCAGCCTCCCGACGGCATTGGCGCGGGAATGGAACCTGACGTTCGAGACCGAGATCCTGCGCAACACGCTGCTGCGGGTGGCTTACGTGGGAACGGCGGGCAGACACCTCGAGCAAGACATTCAGATGAACGGCCAGCCAAGCAACTACGTGCACTACGTAACAACCGGCGCCGCGCTGCCCACCGGCTCGTTCGCCCCGGTGGCGCTGCGCAGCTACGATCGGACGACCTACGGCCTGATTCATGTTTTCAGCATGACCGGCTACTCGAACTTCAACGGGATGCAGGTGGAGGTGCAGCGGCGCTTCAGCGGCGGCCTGGGCTTCCAGTGGTTCTACGTCATGAGCAACGCGCTTTGGGCGGGCAGCGGGGCCGAAATCCTGGGCGATTCTTCCTTGGTTCCGGATCCGGTTACCTACATGCCCGGATCCGTGCCGGCGAACTTCGACGCCTACAATCGCTTCCTCAATTACGAGCGAAACAGCGCCATTCCCAAACACCGGGTGAACTGGAATATGCTGTACGAGCTGCCCTTCGGACGCGGCAGGAAGCTGCTTTCCAACTCCGGCCGGCTGCTGGACCGCATCGCGGGCGGCTGGCAGTTGGCCGCATACAGCACGATGAACAGCCGGTATTTCGCGCTTCCAACCGGCAATTGGGGATCTTTGGACCAGGTTCAGGTCTACGGAATGAAGTACCCCATCCAAGATTGCCGCGGCGGCCCCTGCATACGGGGATATCTTTACCACAACGGCTACATACCGGCGAACCAGATCAACAGCCGCAATGCGCAGGGGCAGCCGAACGGGGTCATGGGCGTCCCGGCGGACTACAAGCCTTCCCACCAGCCGATCTGGCCGATGCCGGCCAGCCCCAGCCCGTCGGATCCCAACTACGCCCTTTATGGGACGAACCTGGTCTTCGTCCCGATGAAGAACGGGACACAACAGCGCATCGCTTACGATACGGGTCTTCACCCGTGGCGCAATCAGTATGTGCCGGGCCCATGGGGGTGGCAGGTGACCAGTTCCCTGTTCAAGGTGATTCCGATAAGCGACCGCTTCAGCCTGCGTTTGAACATGGATTTCTTCAACGTGCTCAACCGGCCGGGCACCCCCATGCCGGACGCGGGGACCGGGGTTCTCAGCCTGCGGAACTCGAACAACGCGGCGCGCCAGTTGCAGTGGACGCTGCGCTTGAGCTGGTAGCCATTCAGGTGTTCCGATGAAACTGCCTGTTCTGCTCCTCGCCGCGGTGACCGCCCTGCCGGGGCAGCCGGCGCAGTTCTTTCTGCAAATGTCCGACCCGCAGTTCGGCATGTACAGCCAGAACCAAGGGTTCAAGCAAGAGACCGCGAACTTCGAGTTCGCCATAGCCACGGCCAACCGGCTGCGGCCGGCTTTCGTCATCGTCACCGGCGACCTGGTGAACCAGCCCGGCGCCGCCGGCCAGATGGCCGAGTACCAGCGCATCGCGGCGACGCTTGATCGGTCCATCCCGATCCACCACGTGGCCGGCAACCATGACGCCGGCGGCGCGCCCACCGCCGAAAGCCTGGCGTTGTACCGCAGCCGCCTCGGACCGGATTACTACGCGTTCCGTTCGGGTGATGTCGCGGTTTTCGTGCTGAACTCGGCGCTGATAGCCGGACCTGACAACGTGCCCGAGGAAGCGGCCAGACAGGAAGCCTGGCTGGAGTCGGAATTGGCGAAGGCCCGCGCCGCCGGCGCCGGGCGCCTGGTCGTATTCCAGCACCACCCGCTTTTCCTGAAAGACCCGGGCGAACCCGGCCAGTATTTCAATGTTCCCCTGGCGGCGCGCCAGCGCTTTCTGGCTTTGTTTCACAACTACGGCGTGTCCCACGTATTCGCCGGCCACTATCATCGCAACGCGCTGGCGCGCGACGGCGACTTGGAGATGACGACCACCGGACCCGTGGGCAAGCCGCTGGGCGCCGACCGCTCGGGGATGCGCGTGATCGCGGTTACGAAGACGGGCGTCGAACACAAGTATTACGACTTCGGGAAACTGCCGAGCGGCTTGTGAGGTGGGATTTGAACCTGCGGCCTCTTGCTCCGGAGGCGAAACAAATCAATGCTCACAGACAATGCTCCATGAAAACACAAGACTTGGCGAGCCGCCCGTCGGACCTCGGTTGGACCTTGTCCGGACCTCGTTCGTGCGACCATCGGTCTTTTGACACGGGGGCAGACGGTCAATCTCGGAACCAACGTCCCCACGTGGCCGAGCATGCCACGACTCCGTCCTGGCGCGTATGCGCGTGCGCGTGCGCTGCTCTGCTTTTCGTAGGCCGGTATCTGCGCCTGCTCAATGCCGCCTTCCATCGCCGGAAACACCTGAACACCACCAACCCGGAGACCGCGACTCCGGCGCGTCCCCGGCAACCACCACAAACCGCCTGCCTGCCGGAACGCCGCGTCCCCAAAGATCGCGGCCTGCCATCGCAACATCCAGGTTGGGTTGTCGCCCAGAGCCTCCTCCGGGTCCTCTCCACCACACCCAAACCGGCCTAACGATTCTTCGGCTCCTGCCTCCGAACCGTTCGGCCAGCACAGGCCCCGTCCGAGCAGGTTGTCGCCGTCGCCCCCAGCCGCCACAACCTCAGTCCTCGTGAAATTCATCCGGGGCCGCCTTGACCTGTCCGGAGCCGAAGGAATAACCTTGAGGGCACGAGCCGCCCGGACTCATATCCCGGTACTCTCAAGGCAGGAGTGAAGCCAATGAAACATCTCGCATTGCTTTCCAGCATTCTGTGCGCCGGGCTTGCCGCGGGCCAGACCCTGAACTGCGACCTGGCCGAATACAAGCCCCAACCCGGCCTGCGGGCCGGCCTCGCCAACGGCCAGTTGCTCATCGCCTGGCAGGGCGAGGGCGGACAGGAGTTGCGCGCGGCCTTTGGCATCGAGAAGGGGCAGCCGCTCATCCGCGAACTGGCCGCCCGCAAGGCCGGCGGCGCCTGGATTGTGCTGGGCCGCGACCTGCTGCCCGAGTTCCGCGTCACCTCCGGCCGGCGGCGCGTCTCCGAACAGCAGTTGGCGCCGCTTCGCAAGCTGAAGATCGACCTGACCCCGGAGGTGCTGGAACAGGAAAAGTGGAACGTCTTCTGGGACGCCCCGCTGAGCATTCCAGGCCGCGCCGGAACCAATCCCGGCCTTCCGCGCAGCCCCGACGAAATTCGCCGCGCCAGCGCCACTTACAACGCCACGGGCTGCCAGGTGAAGACCGATGGCGCGCGCCTGGAGGTCTCCTTCCCCGGTCTGGCGATGGGCATCTTCTCGGGTAAGCTGATGTTCACCGTCTACAAGGGAACCAACCTGCTCCGCCAGGAAGCCATCGCCAAAACCGATGAGCCATCGGTGGCCTACAAGTACGAGGGCGGGCTGAAGGGATTCGCCACCGCCGGCTCAAGGGTCATCTGGCGCGACACGGCGCGCGCCTGGCAGGAGTACCGTTTCGGCGGCCGGCCCAACGACGGCCCGTTCGCCCTGCGTGCCCGAAATCGCCTGGCCGTCGTCGAACGCGGCGGCGGTTCGCTGGCCTTCTTCCCGCCGCCCCACAAGTTTTTCTTCGCCCGCGAAATCGAGCTCAACCTGGGCTATGTTTACTACCGCAAGGACGACGAGCAGTCGTTCGCCGTGGGCGTGCGCCAGCCCGACCGCGAAGAGATGTACCGCCCCTACGGCTTCTCCAAGGAACTCTGGGAACGCCGCGCGGCCCAGTCCCGCCAGTTTGCCGAGGGCAACTTCGCCCTCTACAACGCGCCTCCGGGCACCTGGCAGCGTATGCCGGTCTACTTCTACCTGAGCGCCGAGGACGGCCGCGCCACCCAGGCCGCGGTGCTCCGCTTCACCCACGAAGACACTTTCAAGCCGCTGGCCGGCTACCAGGTCGCGGTCAGCCATTTCCACACCCATTTCAACGAGCAGTTGATCGACGCCGGCACGCTCGACCTCCAGCCCCCCTGGGTGCCCGTGTTTCGCGCCCTCGGAATCAACATCGCCATGATGTCCGACTTCCATTCCGACAGCCATCCGAAAGATCCCGGCCCCCTGCGCCTGCCCGAACAGAAGACTTACTTCGAAGGCTGCGTCCGAAACTCGGACGACGGCTTCCTGGTCATGCCCGGCGAGGAGCCCAACCTATACTTTGGGGCGCATTACACGGCCATCTTTCCGCGCCCGGTCTATTGGATCATGTCGCGCGCGGCGGGACAGCCGCTGGTCGAAGACCGTCCCGGCTACGGCAAGGTCTACCATATCGGGTCGGCCGCCGACGAACTCGAAATGCTCCGCCGCGAGGGTGGCCTGGTGTGGCAGGCGCACGCGCGCACCAAGGGCTCGGACGGATATCCGGACGCCATCCGCGACACGGTCCACTTCCGCAGCGAGCAGTACCTGGGCGGCGCGTTCCAGTCCCTGCCGGTTGATCAGTCCGAGCAGCGCCTGTGCGAGAAGCGCTGCTTCGGCGCGCTCGACGACATGAACAACTGGGCCGGTGCGAAGTATGTCGTCGCCGAGGGCGACACTTACACGAAGTATCCGGAAGACGAAAGTTACCCGCACTTACTGGTCAACTACATCAAGCTCGATCGCGTGCCCCGCTTTAACGAAGACTGGGGTCCAATACTTTCCGCCATGCGCGCCGGCAACTTCTTCGTAACCAGCGGCGAAGTATTGATTCGCAACTTCGAAGTAGCGGGCGCGGGTCCGCAACGAACCATCACCGCCGAGATCGAGTGGACCTTCCCCCTCGAGTTCGTCGAAGTAGTCTGGGGCGACGGCACAACCACCCAGCGCCAAATCATCCCCGCCACCGACCGCCCCCCCTTCGGCGCCGAGCGCTTCAAAATCCCCCTCGCCGCCGCCGGCAAAAAATGGCTCCGCTTCGCCGCCTGGGACTCCGCCGGCAACGGCGCTTTCACCCAACCGGTGCACCTGAAGTGACCCCG
>Ga0315273_10007833_pt1 | contig 13412 bp, 17 predicted proteins | sample YL17G02_0_MG_FD_205753 | JGI IMG/M metagenome (GOLD analysis project Ga0315273, IMG submission 205753) | Sediment microbial communities from Yellowstone Lake, YNP, Wyoming, USA - YL17G02_0 | ecosystem: Environmental > Aquatic > Freshwater > Lake > Sediment | place: USA: Wyoming | collected... | reverse complement strand
CGCCTTCAGAAGGGCGCGGCCGGACGCGTCTCCCCGGAGAGCTTCACCCACGGCACCTCGGCCCAGCGCAGCGAGTGGTTCCGCCGCGGTCTCGAGGACGGACGGCTCGGCGCCTGCGACACGTTCCAGCCGGGCCATTGACGTCCGCGCGGGCGAGCGCCGGAAAAAAAAGAGCCCGACCTTGGGGGCCGGGCTCGAGAGCCGAAGGTGAAGCGGCTCAGACGGGGCGGACGTTCGCCGCCTGCAGGCCCTTGGGGCCCTTGGTGACGTCGAACTCAACCTTCTGGCCTTCGGCCAGGGTGCGGAACCCGTTGGCCTGGATGGCGGTGTGGTGGCAGAAGACATCCTCGCCGCCGCCGTCCTGGGTGATGAAGCCGAAGCCCTTCGCGTCGTTGAACCACTTCACGGTACCGGTAGCCATTTCGTTATTACCCTTTTTCTATTCACTGTCGGCGAAGAGCGCCGTCAGAGCCTTCCTGGAAGAGGAAGGGACCCGGTGTTTAACCCGGACAGAGCCAGGAGTCGAGTCCCGGACAGGGACTACCCCGTAACATCTTGATATGGCTGATCTTGCGCGACTGTTCCTTGGGCATAATCCTAACGGGCCACGCCTTCCGGCCGGCGCGCCCGGATGTACTTCGACCCGGTCCAGACCAGCACCGCCGCGAAGACCACCCGGAGGACCACCTCGGGCAGCCGCACGGCGAGGCTGCTTCCCACGAACGTGCCCACCAGGATTCCAGGGATGAGCCCGGCCAGGAGCGACGTCACCACGTTGCCCAGCCGTCTGTGGGTGAGGGCGCCCGCAGCGCCGGCCGGCACCATGGCAAGCAGCGAACTCCCCTGCGCCAGGACCTGAGGGAATCCGGCCAGGAGCACCATGGCTGGCACCATGATGCTGCCGCCTCCGACCCCCATCATCCCGGAGAGGAAGCCGGAGAAGACCCCCGTCGAGAGCAACACCGCGGCCTTCGTCCACGGTCCGACCGGACCGGTCGCGCCCAGGAGCCACGGGCGCGCCAGCAGGATCACCGCGATGACCAGCAGGAAGGCGCCGAAGGAACGCTTCAGCTTCCACTCCGGGAGAACGTGGGCGTACCGCGCGCCGAAGCGGGCCATGAAGGTCGCTGGGACCGCGAGCAGCGCCGCGCCGACGACGTCCACTTGCCCCCGGGTCGCATAGGTGGCCGCCCCGACGAGCCCGGTGAAGACGAGCGCGACGAGGCTCGTCCCGTGGGCCTGTCTCTGCTGGAGCTTTGCGACTCCAACCATGAGCGGAATCATCACCACCCCGCCGCCGAGGCCGACGAGCCCCCCGAACGCACCGGCGGTGAGGCCGATGAGGAGGCTCGTTACGATGCCGACCGGTGTTTTCTGTCCTTCCGTCATGGTTGACCCTGGTCGCCGCCGCCGTAAGTCCGGACCGGTTCCTCGCCGGAGAGCACGCGCCAGGCCCCCTCGGCCAGGGCCAGGAGCTCGTCCTCGCCGGGGTAGACCTCGACCGGCGCGATCCACGCCACCCGGTTCCGCACCTCGGCGACGAGCCAGGGCGCGTGCGCCATGCCGCCGGTGAGGAGCACCGCGTCCACCTTCCCGCGAAGGACCGCGGCCATGTCCGCCACGGCCTTGGCGATCTGGTAAGCCATGGTCTCGAGGACCAGCCGCGCGCGCTCGTCGCCGCCGTCGGCCCTCGCGAGCGCCTCCCCGAGGTCCCGCGTGCCCAGGTGCGACCAGAGGCCGCCGTCCCCGAAGAGGCGGCGGCGCACCGTCGATCGCTCGGCCCCGGGGGCGAAGCACATCTCGACGAGGGCGGTGGCCGGCATCCCGCCGGACCGGTCCGGGCTCATCGGTCCCTCGTCCTGCGGGTTCACGACGTCGACCATGCGACCGCCCTCGATGGCCGCCATGGAGACGCCGCTGCCGAGGTGCGCGGCCACCAGCCGCAGCGACTCGAGCGGACGGCCGCGGTCCCGGGCATGCCGGCGGGCCACGGCCTTGATGTTGAGGGCGTGGGCCAGGCTCTGCCGCTCCACGCCGGCCAGGCCGGTGAGGCGGGCCACCGGCGCGAGCTCGTCGACCGAGACCGGGTCGACCACGAACGCCGGGCAGCCGTGCTCCCCGGCCACCGCCGCCGCGATGGGGCCGCCCAGGTTGGAGGCGTGCTCGCCGCGCTCAGCTCGGGCCGCATCGGCGAGGAGCGCGGCGTCGACCCGGTAGGTCCCGCTGGCGAGCGGACGGAGGAGCCCACCGCGCCCCGCCACCGCCGAGAGCTCGCCGCGCCCGACCCCCGCCTCGGCCAGGAAGGCGCGCACCGCCTCGAGCCGCAGGCCGAGCTGGTCGGCCGCGCGCGGGTGCCGGGCCAGCTCCGGGTCCGGGTGGCGAAGCGTCCGCGCCTGCCGGGGCGTGGTGCCTTCGAAGAGCCCGACCTTGGTGGAGGTGGCGCCCGGGTTCACGCAGAGGATGAGGCTCACGGTCCCTCCCGGGAGGCCAGGATGCCCAGCGCGATGGAGCAGAGCTTGTCCTGGGCGGCCTCGGCGCGAGAGGGAATGAGCACCGGTGCGGACGCCCCCTCGATGAGATGGGCCACGGGCTTGCCGGCCAGCCAGGTGAAGGCCTTGCCGAGGACGTTGCCCACCTCGATGGTCTGGACCAGCAGGATGTCGGCGCGCCCGGCCACCGGGCTCGTCATGTGCTTGGCCTGCGCGGCGTGGATGGCCAGCGCGCCGTCGAGGGCGATGGGCCCGAACACGTCGCAGCCCTCGATCTCCCCGCGCTCCGCCATCTCGGCCAGGGCCCGGGCATCTCGGGTCTGCGGCTGGGATTCCTCCACCGTCTCCACCGCGCAGAGCACGGCCACCTTTGGCCGCTCCACCCCGAGCCGCCGGAAGACTCGCACCGCGTTCTCGAGGATGGCCTTCTTCCGGGCGAGGTCCGGCGCCACGTTGACGCCACCGTCGCTCACCCCCACCAGGCGCGGCGCCTGGGGGTGCTCCGAGACCAGCACGTCGGAGAGCATCCGGCCGGTGCGCAAGCCCGATTCCCGGTCGAGCACCGCCCGCATCAGATCCGCGGTGTGGAGCCGTCCCTTGAGGAGGACGCGGGCCTCCCCGGCCCGGATCATGGCCACCGCGCGGCGGGCCGCGGCGGCGTCGTCGGGCTCGTGGTGGATCTCCACGGAGGCCGCGTCCTCGCCCAGGCTGGCGACGAGCCGCTCGATCGCCGCGGCGTCGCCGATCAGCACTGGAAGAGCCAGCCCCTGGCGCATCGCCTCGAGCACCGCCCCCAATGCGGTCTCCGACTCGGCGCCCGGGACCACCACGCGCATCGGTCCGCCGGCCCGGGCCCGCTCGACGAGCTCCTGCGTGCTGCGGATGGCGGCCATCGTCACGACACCCCCGTCGCCTCGACGGCCGCGATGCTCACCGACACCGGGTAGCGGCCGAGCGCAGCGTCCATGGATCCACCTCGCCCAGCGTACTCGCTGCCGGCGCTACTTGAGAACCATCGTCTCCAGGACGATGAGGATGATCCCGATGAGCGCCCCGCCGGCGATGATGCCGGCGCAGAGCGTCTCGCGGTTCTCGACGAAGACCTTGTGGCCGCCGCCGCCCTGCTTCAGGCGACGCCCCATGAACCAGAAGAAGAGAGCGCCCGTGGACATGGAGAGCGCGTCCGGGAACTGGACCACGGTCGCGAGACCCACGCCCACGCCGGAGAGCGGGAACCTGCCCTTCATCCGGAGGTTCGCCCACTCCATGAGGATTCCCAGGATGGCGCCCAGGAGCATCGCCCAGCGGGCGGTGGGGTGGACCGACGAGAAGCCCTTGGCGAGAAGCTCGGCCACCGCCTTCCACACCTGAGCGGCCGGCATGGGCATGAGGTCCGAGGTGAAGAGGGAAACGTCGCCGCGGAACATCAGATAAAAGACGGGAACCACGATGGCGGCGCCGGCGAAGATGCCGATCACGTGCCCCACCGCCTGCTGGCGCGGCTTGGCCCCGAGCATGTAGCCGGGCTTTATGTCCATCAGGAGATTGGAAGCCGAGAGCACCACGTCCGAGGTGATTCCGGCAGTGGCCAGGTTGGTGGTCATGTTCCCGGGCGCGAGCGCGCCGTACGTGAGCTGGGTGAGCTTCCCCATGGCCCCGCCCGGGGTGGTCGACGTGAGGCCCGTGGAGTTCACAGCGATGATGGAGAAGACGAAGACCATCGGGATGGCGATGACGCCGAGCCACCAGGTCACGCCGAAGAAGTAGTGGCCCATGACCACCACCAGGCCGCCGACCACGGGGATGCCCCAGGCCGAGACCCGGAGCGGCAGCTCGATGTGCTCGAGCACGTCGGCGCCCTTGTTCCGGCCCGTCATGCCGCGGAAGGAGCTGACGATGAGCTCGGGCTTCGAGAAGAAGGAGAAGAGGGAGGCGGTGGTCATCATGGCCACGCCCCACCAGAGCGACCACTTGGTGATGTTGCGAAAGCCGGGGCCGGCGATGAAGCCCTGCTTCATCATCCACGGGGCGAGGACGAAGTAGTTCACCAGGCCGCCGATGAGGAGCGAGGCGCCGGCCTTCACCCCCATGAGACCGCCGGTCCCGAACATCACGAGGGAGGAGTCCACCCGGATGTTGAGGTCCTGGAGCGGGATGCCGGCGAGGCGAGGCGTCACGAGCTTGTAGACCAGGTCGTCCCAGTACTCGGGAATGTTGGCGAAGGGCGCCCGCAGGAGGTGCATCACCTTCTCGGAGCGCAGGAGCTGGACGAGGGCCGAGATCCCGGCGCCCAGGCCCAGCACCCGGGCCTTGTAGAGCCCTTCCTCCCCCTTGGCCTCGTGCAGGTCGTTCATCACCACGCCCGCGGCGTACCCCTCCGGGAAGGGGAGCTGCTCGTCATTGATGAAGCGCTTCTTCAGCGGGAAGGCGAAGAGGGCTCCCAGGATGCCCAGGCAGATGATCCAGGGCACCACGTACCAGGCCGGAATGGGCTTCCCGGTGACCAGCATGTAGGCCGGGAGCGAGGCCACCAGCGGCGAGGTCATGTAGCCGGCCGAGGTGGCGATGGACTGCATGGCGTTGTTCTCGAGGATGGTGAGGTCCTTCCCCAGGCCGGAGCGCGCCAGAAGCTTGAAGGCGGCGAAGGCCAGGATCACCGACGTGATTCCCACGCCCAGCGTCCAGCCGGTGCGAATGCCGACGTAGAGGTTGGTGAGCGCGAGCACCATCCCCAGCACCACGCCGGTGAGCGCCGAGCGCAAGGTGAGCTGCGGCATGTCCCCCCGGTAGATGTTCTCGAGCCACCAGCGGTCCTTCTGCTCCAGCGTCCAGGTGCGGACCTGCTCTTCGCTGAGTTGCTGGATCGCCATCGGCTCCCTCCGGGCCCGTCAGCCCTGGATCCGCGTCGCCGCCCGCAGCAGGACTCCGGCCGGATCTGTCTCGAGGATGGGGCCGTGGCTCGGGATGATCCGCACCAGCCCGGGTCGCGACGCCAGTCGGTCGAGGTGGCGCCGCAGCGCGGCACCGTCGGAGAGCCGGACCACCGTCATGGTCCGTGGAAAGGTGCCGCCGGGGATGCCCGGCACCACCGAGTCCACGGTCCAGAGGTTGTCGTCGACCCCCCGCAGCGGGCCGTGCGGCATGACGATCCAGGGGCGGGGAGCCTTGGCCATGGCCGGATCACAGCACCACTGGGCGCCGGGAACAACCTGCACTGCGGGCGTCTCGTTCCGCGAGCTTCTTCAGATTCAGGAGCTGGCGCCGCATCATCACGAGGTCGCCGAGCGGCAGCACGCGCCGGAGCACCAGGCCGGTCAGCGTCTCCGGATATCGGACGAGCAGCTTCGCGAGAAGCCGGCAGTCGGTTCCGGGACCGGGCCGGATCGCGTAGCACACCCAGACCTCGCCGAAGAGGCGGCGTGCCCCGTCCCGCGCCCGGTTGACGATGGTGAGGGATCGATCCGGCTCGAAGTCCACGAGCTCGAAGATGGTCATGACCCGCTGGCCCTTCGCAAGCCCCTCGAGGCCGGGCGTGAGCGCCTGCGGGCTCCGGCGGCCCCCGTTGTCGAGCCAGTCGTACGAGTAAGGCGCGGCCCGGAGCTGGCAGAGCCAGCGGAACAGCAGGGGCGGGGGCGCGGCCACGGTGACGCCGCGAAAGAGGGCCACGTCGGGCGCTGCACAGCGTGCATCGCAGGGGAACGGTGCGCGCCGCTCGGCTTCCGTCACACCCCAGCTCGCGCCCAGCGACATGCGATCGGACCTCACATCTTCGTCTAGCTGGTATCGGGAAGGTTCGCACGCGCCGGCAGGGTTGGTGGCGGGCCCAGCCTGCCGGACCGCTCGGGGCAGTCCTTGCCGGTGGGAGATTCAAACCGGCTTCGGGTCGTTGGGACGCCCCCGCGTCCGCCCCAGCCGCGAAGCCCGCGCAGGACGTCGCCCGGTGTCAGCAGGGCGGCGAGCACCACGCTGGCGTCGAGCACCAGCCGTGGAGCGCTCAACGGCCACCGTGCCGGAGCCGGTTGTACCTGGCGGCCCCGGCCGGCACCCGCAACGCAGTCGGCCGAAAGCGCGAATGCCCCGAGACCGCCGCTCTCGCGAGGGACGTCGGGCAACGGCCGCGCCAGGCCCTGCCGTCGGGCCCGGGTTCGCGTCAGTCCGGGACCGGACTCAGCCGAGGGACGCGGCGGCGGCCTGCGACGGGAGGCCGCCCTGGCCGTCGGCCGTCTCCCGCTTCAGCGCCGCCAGCTGCAGGTCGAGCCTCGGCAGCGCGACCTCCTCGGTGTAGCGCAGGAGGTGCTCGCCCCGCACCGCCAGCGCGGCGGCCCTGGCGAGGGCCAGCGGCCCCCGCCGCAGCGCGCGGGCCACGAGACCCCACAAGGCGCGGCGTCGCGGGCTGCGGATGCCGATGCCCCAGACCACGCGCAGCAGGGTGCCGAGCGTGCCTCGGCGCCAGGGAGTGGGCAACGGCCGTGCCTGCTCGATGTGCCGGGCGCAGCGGTCGTAGTAGGCCTCCGTCGTGTAGACCGACGCCAGCAGGCGGCGGTAGCCGGCCAGCAGCGCCGCCTCGTCCATGACCGGCTGGAAGTTGGGTCTCCCGAACTGGTCTCCGGTCAGCCCGGGCCGCAGCCGGCCCTCCCGCTCCAGGCGACGCCACAGCGCCGTGCCCGGCAGCGCCCCGAGGATTCCCACCATGGCCTGGGGGAGCGGCAGGCCCGAGATGAAGGCCAGTTGCCGGTCGAAGATGTCGGGGCCGTCCGTGTCGAATCCCACGATGAAGCCGCCGAACACCTCCAGGCCCGCCCGCGTCAGCGACTCCACCGCCTCGGCCGGGTCGATGCGGAGGTTCTGGGTCTTGCTCGCGCCCGCCAGCGACTCCGCCGACGGCGACTCGATGCCCAGGAACACCGCCGAGAAGCCGGCGTCCACCATGGAGGCGACAATGCCGGGATGGGCGGCAAGGTCGAGGCTGGCCTCGGCGAAAAGGTCGAAGGGTCGGCCGTTCCGGCGCTGCCACGCGGCGATGCGCGGCAGGAGCTCCCCGGCCGCCCGACGGTTGCCGATGAAGTTGTCGTCCACCACGAACAGCGGACCGGGACCGCCGAGCTCGAGCAGCGCGTCCATCTCCTCGAGCACCTGCTCGGGCGACTTGAGGCGCGGCACGCGCCCGTACATCTCGATGATGTCGCAGAACTCGCAGCGAAAGGGGCAGCCCCGCGACACCTGGATGGAGAAGGAGGCGTAGCGGGACAGGTCGATCAGGTCGAAGCGCGGCACCGGCGCGCCCTCGAGCGGCGGCCGCTCGCCCTGTGGGGGTGACAGGATCCTCGGGGCGGGCCACTCCGGCCGCTCGAGCGCCTCCACCAGCCTGTCGAGGCGCGTTTCGGCCTCGCCCAGGAAGAGGTGGTCCGCCTCCGGGAAGGCACCGGGGGATGTGGTCGGCGCCGGGCCCCCGGCGACGGTGCGCCGGCCGATCACCCGAGCGCGGGAGAGCACCTCGCGCATCGAGTCGGCCTGGACCATCATGCCGCTGACGAGCACTGCATCGGCCCAGCGCAGCGTCTCGTCGGAGAGGGGCTCGACCTGCAGGTCCAGGAGCCGCAGCTCCCAGCGCGCCGGTAGCAGCGCCGCCAGCGTGGCGATGCCGAGCGGGGGCAGTGCCGCCGCCTTGCCGGCGTAAGGGAGTGCGTAGTCGTAGCTCCAGTAGGTGACGGGGGAGCGGGCGTTGACGAGGAGGGCGCGCACGAGCCTGGATCGGAGCACGCCTCATGTCACGGGAGCGTCATCGGGCCGCGCCGCCGTCTGCCCCCCCCTAGAGGGAGCCCCTTCCCAGCTACCCGGGGCATCGACTTCTTCGACAGCTTCGCCTGCGGGAACCAGTACTCCTGCACGCGCGGCAGTAGAAGCCGGAGCCGGGGAGGAGAAACCCCACCGGAAGGAGCGAGCCTTGAAAGTCGAGAGGTGCGGGGGCCACGGCTCGAAAAAGCTGGGTAATATTTTGCTAGCGCCCGCAGGTGACGTCGAACCTCCCCTTACGCCCCGAAAGTCCAGGATGCGGGAAACCACCTACATGCCCGGGAGCGTACCGTCTGCGCATGGAACGGGTTCCGAACGAGGTCCGCCACTACACGGCTCGAGGGCACACCATCCGCGTGTTTCCATCCGACCAGGACCGATGGGGCGTGACAGTGGATGGCATGGATGTCGGCCCTCGCTTCTCTGACAGATACGCCGCGTGGGCTGCTGGGGTCGCAGAGAGCTTTCGCCGCGACCCTGGCGTTGAGCCCAGAACGCTTGCGGCCCTTGCCAACGCGGCGGCTGCGCGCCAGCGGAGTGACCCGCCAGGTGCCGGACCCGGATGGACATGAGCATCGCGGCGATGGTGTCGCGTCTGCAAGCGAGGGGCCCGTGGGCCATGGGCTGTGCCGACTACTCGATGTCCTTCGGCCCTCCTCCAGCAGAAGGAGGGTGTCATCACGAAGGCTGCGTGAGTAACCGAGGAGCTTCACGCGAAGTACGATTTACACTTAGATCGGGACTTGACCGGCCTGCGGACTACGCGGCGGAGCGGGTGAACACCAGAAACACGAGGTCGTCGGCCTCGCCATGCTCCAACCGCTCGGCAAACACCCGGAGGGCGAGCGCCTCTGCCGTTGCGACGGCCGCCGCCTCGGTGTCGCCGTACGCAAGGACACCGGGCAGTTCCGGAACCTCGGCGATCCAGCGGCCGTCCGTCTCGCGCTCGACGTCGATCGTCAGTGTCACAGCCATGGGCCGAGCCTAGACCCAGCCGACTGCCATGAGCAACGGCCTCCCCGGAACCCGCACGTGGGGCGTCAGGTTTGACCGCGACTCTCGTCGTCCGGGCAGACTTCACGGCTCGTTCCGTACACCGCTCAACTGGACGGTACTGGCCCGTGGTGCCAAGCTTCCCATTGGACGGCGAGAGGGGGAGCCATGGAACGCACACTCGGTGGCGGGTGGCTTCGCATGGCGAGGGCACCGCGGCGCTGGCTCGCTGTTTTGCTGGTTACGGGCACAGTCTCCTGCGGGGGTTCGTCGGGGACGGGCGGCAACCCGGCCGACCGGTACCTCGACGAGGTCCTCACCCTCGTCGAGCAGAACCACATCCACCGGAACGAGATCGATTGGACCGCCTACCAGCGGCAGGTGCGCGCCGCGGCGGCAGGCGCCACGGGCCTGGCCGACCTCGCCCCAGCGCTGCAACTCGCCATGGACCTGCTCCGGGACCGCCACAGCTTCATCTGCCGGGGCCAGGGAACCTGCCTGGTCCAGTCGAGTCAGGGCCTCGGGGGCTGGATCGGCTGGTCGGATCCCGGTGCCCTCCCAGCCGGGGTCGGCTACGTCCGGGTCGCGGGGAACTTCGACTCGCCGCTCTCGAGGAGGCAGCTGGCCGACCAGTTGCAGGCCGCCGTACAGGCCCAGGACCGGGCTGGGCTGGTCGGCTGGATCGTGGACCTGCGCGAGAACGGCGGTGGCGACATGTGGCCGATGCTGGCCGGCATCGGACCGTTGCTGGGCAGCGGGACGGCTGGCTCTTTCGTCTTCCCGGAGGGGATGACCACCCCGTACTTCGCGCCAGGGGCCGCGCTGACCTGGTCGTACTCCGACGGCGCGGCGCGCATGGATGGTCAGCCCCAGGTGAGCGTCACGGTCCCCTATACCCTCCGGGCGCCGGCCCCACGCGTCGCCGTGCTGCAGGACGGCGGCACGGGTTCGTCCGGAGAGGCGATCGCGATCAGCTTCATCGGGCGTCCCAGCACACGGAGCTTCGGCGCAGCGACCTACGGCGTGTCGAGCGCCAACTGGACCTTCTCGCTCTCGGACGGGGGTGAACTGCTGCTGCTGGTCGGGCTGGATCGGGACCGGAACGGGACCACGTACGGCGGGTCCATCGCGCCGGACGAGCCAACGGCAGGCCCAGCCGAGGCGGTCGCTGCTGCGGTGGCCTGGCTGACCACCCCGTGAGGTCCGGCCCCGCCCCGCTGCCGGCGTGGTTCTGGCGCTCGGGGCCCGGTGCGATCCAGAGCACCGGTGATGCAGTCGACGGAAACCGCGAAAAACGAAGGCCCCGAGGCCGCCGCTTTCGCGAGGAACCTCGGGGCCTTCCATGAGTCGGGGCGACTGGATTTGAACCAGCGACCACTTGCACCCCAATCCTGCACGCACTGTGAGTCAAGCGATGCAGGGTCTGGCAAGCTCTCGCAATCCGGGGACGTTTCGGGAGAAGCACTTTCCGTGCCTTCGCCAGGTTTGGTCGACTTTCGCCGATCATTTAATGCACCCGTAATGCAAGAAAATGTCACTGTGGGTACGGATTCTCTGCTCACGGTCAAGGAGGCGGCCCGGCGTCTCAAGGTCTCGCCGGCGACGGTGTACACGCTCTGCGAGTCGGGGCGGCTGGCGTACCTGCGGATCTCGACGCACGCCATCAGGATCGCCGACGGCGACCTGGGTCGTTTCTTGCGGAACTGCGCTGGCCACCGTTGAGCCACTTGGGGCGGCGGCCGTCCGGCGGCGGCAGCGTACGTGGAGGCGACCTGCAGCGGCAGGCGGGCTACACTGGGCACCATGGCCGAGGACCCCTACAGGGTGAGCGACCCGACGCTGGCGGAGCTGCTCCGCCGGCTCGTTCCGGCCTACCGGCCGGAGCGGGTGTACCTCTTCGGCTCCCGGGCGCGCGGCGAGGCCGGGCCCGACAGCGACTACGACCTCCTGCTCGTCGTGCCGGACGACGCTTCGGCCGATCGCCGGCGCTCCCGGCTCGCCTACGAGGTGCTGCGTGGGACCGGCGTCGCGGCCGACGTCCTGGTGTGCACCAGGAGCTGGTTCGACCGTCGCGAGGGTCTCAAGGCCTCGCTCCCCGGCACCGTCCTCCGCGAGGGGCGCCTCCTCCATGCCGCCTGACGACGCGAGACTCGAGGACGCACGCGCCTGGCTCGCAAGGGCCGAGCTCGATCTCCGGGCGGCGGATCTCGAGTTGGGCACGCCGGAGGCCGGGCGAGCCGGTGCGGTGGCGCGGAAGCTCGTGCTCGCCGTGAAGGGGCTCCTGGCTGCAGCGTAGGGCGTACGTCCGGAGCAAACGACTTCGGAACGAGCCACCGTAACAGCCTGCGTCCGGGCGCATCGCCGGGTCGCTCAGGCTTGCGCGTCGAGCTCGGCCAGGAAGACCGCCGGACTCACGATCTGGAGGCCCGCGTAGCCGTCGAGCGGCTTGAGGTGGCGGGTATTGCGACTGACGACCCACCGGGCGCCGCCGGCCAGCGCCGTCGCGAGGTAGACGTTGTCCGACCGATCGGTCTTCTCCACGTCCACGGCCGGAAGGAGGTCCGTTGCGACCATGTGCGCGCTCGACATGGCCCGCTCGACGAGGAGCCGAGGGTCGGTCCTGAACTTCCCGGCCAGTTTCGGGTACTCGATGACGCGGAGGCATTCCGCGACGATGGGGGCGGACCAGACCAGCTCGAAGCCGTCGCGCCGACGCACCCGTGACAGGAGGTCGGCGCACTTGCCCGCGCTCAGGGCGGCGGTGACGACGACGTTGCAGTCCAGGACGGCCCGGATCACCGAGCCCTCGTGGCCCGCCTCGCCTCGTTGACGACGTCCACGGCCTCGTCCTCGGTGAGGCTTCCGGGCCTGGCCGCGCGCAGCTGGTCGCGGAGCTGGATCGCGGCCAGGTCCCGGCGCAGTTCGGTCTCGATGATCGCCCGGCCCCATTCGGAGGCGTCCTCGCCCTTGGCGGCCGCCACCCGCTTGATGGCGGCGAGGGTCTTCCTGGGTACCCGCATCCGGTAGACGGCGTCCTTTCGCATGAGCCGAGTGTAGCCACGTTGGCGCTACACTTCAACTGGGCAGCGGACGGGGTGTGCGTGTTCGGCCGTGACCCCATGCGGCCCCTGCCAGTCGGACATAGCTCGGGAGGCTACGAGGCCGTGCGGGTGAAGGTGAGGGCCACGAGTCTGTCGTCCCCGCTGCGCTCGAGGCGATCGGCGAGCACCCGGAGGGCCATCGCCTCCGCAGTGACGACGGCAATTGCCTCGGTGCTGCCGTAAGCAAGGACGCCGGGCAGCTCCGGGACCTCGGCCAGCCAGCGGCCGTCCGTCTCGCGCTCGACGTCGATGGTCAGGGTCACGGGCATGCGGAAAGCCTAACCCCCGTGGCCCGATGAGACACGGAATGGGCCAAGCCTGACTGCAGGGGCAGCCCAGGGGCTTGGCGCGGGCGCCTCGGAACCCTGGCGCACTGGTTTGTTCGTGAACCGCCATACGTTGTATAGTTGTCGGCATGGCTACCAGGGACGTCATCATCCCCGTCCGAGTCACCAAGGCCGACCGGGACCTGCTCAAGCGCATGGCGCCGGGCGGGTCGGTGTCCGCCTGGCTTCGCGACCTGGCGATCGCCGCGGCCCGCAAGCGCCGGGCGGTCGTGGACCTGGCGCGGTTGCTCGACGCGACCAAGGCCGACGCAGACATGACCGACGAGGAGGCGGCCGAGCTCGCCGCCGAGGCGAAGCGCGAGGTGCGGAGCCGCCGCCGGTGATCCGCGCGGTCGTCGACACGAACGTGGTGGTGAGCGGCATTCTCAACCGGGCCGGCGTGCCGGCGGACGTCCTCAGGGCGGCCGGGCTCCGCTACGAGCTGGTGTGGACGCCGGCCATAGCCGTGGAGTGCCGTCGTATCCTCGACCTGCCGCGCATCCTGAAGCGGCTGCAGGGACGTGAGGCGCAGGCCCGACAGGTGCTCGCCAGGCTGGCTACCATCGCCACCATGGTGCCGGCAGACCTGCTCGGCGGCGTGCGTGCCGTCGAGTCGGACCCCGACGACGACGTGCTCTTCGCAACGGCGCTCGCCGCTGGGGCCCGGACCATCGTGAGCGGCGACGCGGCGGTGCTCGCCGTCGGCACCT
>Ga0315273_10007832_pt1 | contig 13413 bp, 8 predicted proteins | sample YL17G02_0_MG_FD_205753 | JGI IMG/M metagenome (GOLD analysis project Ga0315273, IMG submission 205753) | Sediment microbial communities from Yellowstone Lake, YNP, Wyoming, USA - YL17G02_0 | ecosystem: Environmental > Aquatic > Freshwater > Lake > Sediment | place: USA: Wyoming | collected... | reverse complement strand
CCGGCTGTGCGCCGGTTTCGTTGGATGCCTGAGACTTGCGGGCAGTGTAGAGACGAACCCGTAGCCCCGAGGGGACCGTATGATAAGCGTTTCCGGCCTCACCAAGTATTATGCCGACAACCTCGCTCTGAACCGCGTGACCTTCGACGTCCAGGCGGGCGACGTCGTCGGGTTTCTCGGCCCCAACGGCGCCGGCAAAAGCACCACGATGAAGATCATCACCTGCTTTCTGCCCCCGTCCGCCGGCACCGCCACCGTCGCTGGTTTCAACATCATCGACCGTCCGATGGAGGTCCGCCGCCGCATCGGCTACATGCCCGAAAACGTCCCGCTCTACACCGAGATGCGCGTACGCGAATACCTGACTTTCCGGGCCAGGATCAAGGACGTCCCACGCAAGGGGCGTAAACAGCGCGTCGAAAAGGTCATGGACCGCTGCTGGCTCACCAGCGTCGCCAGGCAGACCATCGGCACCCTCTCCAAAGGCTACCGCCAGCGCGTCGGCCTCGCCGATGCCATGGTATCCGACCCCGAAATCCTCGTCCTCGACGAGCCCACCATCGGCCTTGACCCCAATCAGGTCCGCCAGGTGCGCAGCCTCATTCGCGAGCTCGGCAGCGACCACACCGTCCTCCTCTCGACGCACATCCTGCCCGAGGTCGAGGTGGTCTGCGACAAGGTAATCATCATTAACGGCGGCCGCATCGCGATGCAGGACAGCCTCGACTCCCTCCGCCGCGGCACCGGCCCGACCGTCGATTACTACCTCGAGGTCAAAGGCCCCGCCGACGCCGCGCGCGCGGTCCTCTCCACGGTGCCCGGCCTCAAGGACCTCCAGGAAAATACGCCCCACCACGGCGGCGCCCAGTTCGCAGGCTTCGCCTTCAAGGTCGCCCGCGACTCCGCCGGCGCCGAAGAGGCCGCCGCCAGGATCGTCAAAAACGGCTGGGGCGTCCGCGAGCTCCGCCGCAAGGAGCGCACCCTCGAGGACGTCTTCGTCGAGGTCGTCGGCAGGGAAATGCAGTCAGGCGTCTGAATCTATAAGGGGCTCGAAAACATGCGCCACGTTCTGGCTCTGGCACAACGCGAAATCATCGCTTACTTCCTCTCCCCCGTCGGCTACGTCGTCGGGTTCCTCTTCATCGGCCTCTACAATATGTTCTTCTTCCTGGGCTTTAACCAGCTTCAGGACGCCAACGCCGTCCTCGCCGGCGGCTCGTCCTCCGTCGGAACGTTCGCCATCCTCGCCATACCGTTTCTGACGATGGGACTCCTCGCCGACGAAAAACGCTCCGGCACCATTGAAATGCTCATGACCGCCCCCGTCGCCGACTGGGAGGTCGTCCTCGGCAAATACCTCGGCTCCGTCACCTTCATCCTCTTTCTCGCCGCGCCCTCTCTCGTCCAGCTCCTGATTGTAAAAGAGTACAGCCGCCCCGAATGGGGGCCCGTGTGGGTCGGATATCTGGGGCTGGTCCTCCTGGTGCTGCTGCTTGTCGCAATGGGCCTCTTCTTCTCCTCGATCTCCAAAAGCGCCCTCGTGTCGGTGATGACGTCCTTCGTCGTCTTCGTAACTCTTCTCGTTATGGGTTTCTTCGTTCCGGACAGCCCCCCGGCCATCGAGGCGTCGAACCTCTTCTCCAACGCCACCCACTACGTGTTCGCCTTCTTCAAGTTCGCCAGCCTCGGCGAGCACTACAATAACTTCTCGCTCGGCCTCATGAATTCCAAGGACATCGTCTACTTTGTCTCAGGAGCGGCGTTCTTCCTGTTCCTGTCGACGCTTGCGGTGGAGAGCCGGAAATGGAAATAAGGGATTCCGACCAAAGACGGCAGCTGCTCGCCAGCGATCAGGAGCTGCCCGAAATCGAAATCGAACAGCTGCGCGGCCCCTCGCGGACCAGGGTTATACTCCACCTCACCGGGATCGGCCTCGGATTCCTGCTGCTCCTCGTGGGCCTCGGCCTCGGCATCTCCCGCAACATGTGGGACAAGCTCGCCCTTATCCAGGTCATCGCCGGCGGCGCGCTCGTCGCCGGGTGGATCACCGTCAACCACCGCTTCCTCGTCGACATGATCCGAAACCGCCGCGTCATGGTCGGCACCAACGCCGTCTTCATGGGCATCCTCGCAATCGTCCTCCTCGTCATGGTTAATTTCATCTCCGACCGCCACTTCAAAAAGTGGGACGTCACCGAGGCCAAACTCTTCACCCTCTCCCCACAGACCGAAAGCGTCTTGAAAAACCTCGACAAGGACGTGACCGTCATCTCCTTCCACCTCGCACGGACTCGCACTGGCCAGGAAGACACCTACGTGCGCCTGCAGGACATTATGAGGCTTTACACTCAAACGTCGCCGCGCATCAAGGTCGAATACGCCCAGCCCGACATCGACCCCGAGGCCGCCAAGGCCATCATGAAAAAGTACGATATCGACGTCAACTTCACCGTCATGGCCGACGACCTCTTCGTCGTCTGCGGCGCCAAAAAGAAAGTGCTCCGCCTCAACGACATGATGGAGTGGGAGTACATGGGCGATAATCCCTACAACCAGCAGCGCCGCCCCGTTGCCTTCAAGGGCGAGCAGTTCCTCACCTCCGCGATCGTCGAGGTGACCGAACCCAAACAGACGAAGATCTACGCCCTCACCGGCCACGGCGAGCGCAATATCACCGACGCGAGCCCCCAGGGCATGATGGGCCTCGCCGGCCAGTTGAAGCGCGACAACTTCAACCTCGAAACCCTCCCCGGCATCCCCGACACCGGCGTCCCCTCCGACTGCGACTGTCTCCTTGTCATCGCCCCCGCTGCGCGCCTGGCCTCACCCGAAGTCGAAAAGGTCCAGCAGTATCTCGCCCGCGGCGGACGCCTCTTCCTCTGCGAGGACGTCCAGCAGGACTCCGGCCTCGAAGACCTCATGAGCCAGTGGGGTGTCAATATCGGCGGCGACGCCGTCGTCTCCCAGGACGCCCAGACCTTCCTCGGCAGCCCCGTCGCCATCATCGCCAGGGATTTCGGCGGCCACGATATCACCAAGCCCCTCCAGGGATTCCAGATCGTCTTCAACTTCGCGCGCAGCGTCACCCCCGCGCCCGGCGAGTCCAGTAAGTTCAAGGTCGCCTCGCTCGTCGAGACCTCTTCCGCATCGTTCGCCCAGTCCGATGTCGACGCGCTTTTCAAGTCAGGCGTGCCCGCCTTCGACGCCGAAAAGGACGTCAAGGGCCCCATATGCCTCGCCGTCGCCGTCGAAGAGGCCGGCCCCGCCGAAGGGCAGGGCGCCCCCGCCGGCAGGAAACTCGCAAGGATCGTCGTCTTCGGCGACGCCGACGTCTTCTCCAACGATATCCTCAAGCTCCCCACCAAAAATTTCGACCTCAGCCGCAACGCCTTGAACTGGCTCGTCGAGCGTAAGGACCTTATCTCGATCTCGGCCCGGCCCGAAACCGAGCACATCATGGTTGCCGACACCGCCGCCAAGCGCGCCGTCTTCTGGCTCCTGGTCATCGGCATGCCCCTGGCCATCCTCCTCTTGGGCGGCCTCGTCTGGGCCCTGCGGAGTTACGGCAGCCGCGCCGCGTAAATCTAACGACAGTCTAAAGTATGCACAGGGAGGTTTCGCAAAAAATGAAAAAGTCCCTCGTCCTTCTCCTCGTCACGCTCCTTCTTGCGGCCTACGTCTATTACTTCGAAGTCCGCAAGGAATCCAAAACCCTCTCGACCGACGAATCCCAAACCCTCGCCAAAACCCTCGTCGGCGCACAGAAGGACGATATCCGCGGCTTCACCCTCGCCAAAGTTGGCGGCCAGCCCATAACCGTCGAGCTCGTCAATAAGGAATGGGTCATGACCGCCCCCGTTAATGCCTCCGCCGAAGAAGCGACCGTCAACGGCGTCCTCTGGCAGTTGGAGTGGGCGGAAAAAGAGCTCACCGTCCCCGCCTCCGATGTCACGCCCGACAGGCTCGTATCCTACGGCCTCGACAAGCCCGTCGGCTCCGTCGATGTCGTCCTCTCCGGCAAGGGCGAGATTCGCACCGTCCACTTCCTGGTCGGCGGCCCCAGCCTCGATGCAAAAAGCGTCTACGTCCGCGCCGAATCGACCGGCCCCGTCTACCTCGTCAAGAAAGACTTCGCCGACGAGCTCAATACCACCGTCCACAAGATGCGCAACAAAACCGTCATCCCGCTCGTCGCCAGCCAGGTCGGCTTCCTGAAAATCGGCGGCGTAAATAAGGCCACCCTCGAAAAGAAGGAAAGCCGCTGGAATCTCATCGAGCCTTTCGCCGACTACGCTGACGTCGAAAAGGTGACAGGCGTCCTCAAGGACGCCTCCTCCCTCCAGGTGATCTCCTTTACGTCCGACGACCCCGCGAAGCTCGCCGACTATGGCCTCGACAAGCCCACGGCGTTTGTCACCGTCGCCGAATCCGCCGCCGGCGGCAAATCTGTCACCGTCAATATCGGCTCCGCCGCCCCCGACGCCGAGTCCGGCGACAAGCTCGTATACGCCGCCCTCGGCGCCGGCAGTTCCGTCTTCACGCTCAAATCCGCCACCGTGGACAAACTCTTCCCCGCCGTCTCCGACCTCCAGTCGAAAAGCCTCGCCCGCTTTGACCCCTACCAGTTGAAAAAACTCACCCTGACGCTTGGCCTGGGCGAGATCGAGCTCTCCAAGCCCGACTTCAACTGGAAGGTCACCCGGCCTTACGAATCCGACGCCGATTCGAGCGCCGTCAGCAGAGTCATCACCGCCTTCCAAAACGCCGAAACCTCTCAGTTCGTCACCGCCGAGCCCGAACGGGATAAGTACGGATTCGAAACCGCCCGCGGCAGCTTCACCTCGACCGAGGCCGGCAAAGCGCCCCTCAGCATCGTCTTCGGCTCCGACGCCGGCGACGACACCGTCTACGCCAGGCGCAGCGACACCCCCGGCGTCTACCGCGTCTCGAAGGACATCCTGAAGACCCTCGAAATCCCCGCCCTCGCTTACCATACCCTCGAAATGCAAAAGGTCGACGTCACCCAGGTCGATTCCCTCGACATCATCCGCGGCGAAGAGTCCTACTCCTTGAAACAGCAGCCCGGCAAGTTCGGCGCCGACCAGTGGCGCATGACCGCCCCCGCCGATGCCCCCGCTAACAGCATGATGATGGTAACGCTCTCAACCGCCCTCGCGGCGACCTCCGCCGTCGAACTGCTCGAGAGCACCGCCTCCGGCCTCACCACGTACGGCCTCGACAAGCCCGCCGCGCGGATCGATTTCCACATGCTCGACGGCGCCGAAGCGCCCAAAAGCCTCCTCATCGGAAAGCCCGCCGGCCAGGGCCGGCGTTACGCGATGCTCGACGGCAGCCCCTTCGTCTTCACCATCGCCTCGTCCGTAGCCAGGACCGTCTTCGACGAGGTGCGTGACACGGCCGCCTTCTCCTTCAGGCCCTCCGACGTCTCGCGCGTCGAGTTCACCGTCGGCGAAAAGAAGGTAACCCTCGCAAAATCCGACAACACGTGGGCCGTCGAAGAGCCTGAAGATATGACCGTCCCAAAGTCCGCCATTGACGCCGAGCTCGCCGAGCTCGCCGGCCTCGCCACGGACAAGTTCGTCACTTATAAAAGCGCCGATCTCGCTCAGTACGGCCTCGAAAAACCACAGGCCGTCGTGCGCGTGACGCTTGCCTCCGGCGCCGCCGCGCTCTCGGTCGGCACGCTCGCGCCTACCGGCCACTACTATGCGACCTCGACCACCGTCGACGGCGTCTTCCTCCTTACCCCCGGCGATGCCGCGATGCTCCTCGCGCCCGACAGGCTCCTCGAAACGCCCGTCCTCGCCCCCGGCGCCGCTGAAGAGCCCCCCCAGCGTGAAGCGCCTGAAGGGGAGGGCTCCCCCTCGCCCTCATCCGACTCCTCCGTGCCCGCGCCCGAAACACCCGCCGTCGGCGACTGAAAGAAGAGCGGTCTGTCCCGCTGAGCCGCGCTTCGGTTTCCGCCTTGCGTGGAGCCATAGATATTTCGCGTGACTTCACACGACCATACAGTTAACGTATAGCCCCGCGGACGAGAGTCGCGGGGCCTTTTTCGTAAAGCGCGATGGCCAAGAGCTTAGAGGGCAGAGTGCGCGCGTGCGCTTCGTCTGTCATATCCCCCCCGATGACAAGCAATCGCCCTCGCGGTATGATGCATAGGCGCTGTAGCCGATGATGCGCGCAGAGCCGCTGCGATGATGATCTGTTTACGGGAACCACCTGGAAGCAGTTTCGAGACGCTGGAGGAACCACAACAGGTTTTTCACGACGTAGTGGACGCCACTTTTCGCAAGGCGGGGATGAGCTAGGTGCCAGTGCGTTCACGACTGGCCAAATATAAGCGCAGCGGAACGCTGGGAACAGCCATTACTACTTCTTTGGTCGGGGGCCGCAGGCTATGCTTTACGAAGTGCCGATTACAAGCAATCAGGAAAAGCAGCATACGCATCAGGAGTTTCTGAAGACCTGGCCGCTCGAACGCGTCGAGCGAATGACGCTCGATGAGTATACGTCCGCCGGCAATACAGACACCTTCACCTATTGGATCGAGAGCAGGCTCGATAAGCTGGGCAGCATCTGGGGTGGTTCAGCTTTCAAGTTCGGTATCTACGCGCGAAGCAACGTCAGTGAGAAGGGATCCAAGTCAGGGCGCACCTACACTGACACCCATGCCTGGTACAGTAAGTATGGCAGCACTGCCGCAGAGGCATTTACCACGGTCAAGGGACTAATCTTTCAGGTTATCCGTGCAGTTCGAGAGAAGGACACAACTCGAATCGAAGCGACAGACCTGGGCCCAGCGTTCAAGTGGAAGATCGCCTTTCACTATCAGGACCCAGCCGACCCGGTAGTCCTTAACATCTTCAGCTGGGACGCCTTGGCGTACCTGGCGAACCTCAAGAGAGGCCAGAGCCTGGACCGTAGCGTCATCTATCGACAGCTTCTCGCCCAGAAGCCGACTGACCTGCTGGTGGATGATTACTCCTCACAGTTGTGGGAGAAGTGGACGGCTCACGTTGCCGAAAAGCCAAAGCTCGACGTCGTCAAGCCCGGTACAGGCCAGCCAGATTCTGTAAAGCTGACCGTGCCGTACACAAAGCAGGACGCACTGGCAGAGCTCTTCATCTCTGAAACGGACCTAGATTACATAGTAGATGCCCTGAATCTCAAGAAGAACTTGATACTGCAGGGCCCCCCGGGCGTCGGCAAGACGTTCATTGCCAAGCGCCTTGCCTATATGGTAATTGGTGCTAGGGATGAAAAACGGGTCGAGATGATTCAGTTTCACCAGTCTTACGCCTACGAGGACTTCATCCAGGGCTACCGCCCCGATGGCGACGGGCGATTCGCTTTGAAAGACGGCATCTTCCACCAGTTCTGCAGGCAGGCACAGGCCAACCCTGACAACATGTGCTTCTTCGTAATTGACGAGATCAACCGGGCGAATCTCTCGAAGGTTTTTGGCGAGGTCATGATGCTAATCGAGGCGGATAAGCGAGGGGCGGAGTTCGCAGTCCCGCTGACGTACTCGAGAAGTGCCCAGGACCGCTTCTTCATTCCCTCCAACCTTTACCTCATCGGCACGATGAACACGGCCGACCGCTCTCTGGCTATGGTTGACTACGCGCTACGCCGGCGGTTCGCCTTCTACGACCTAAAGCCCGAATTCAACAGCGTGAAATTCAGCGAAACACTCACCTTAGCTGGCGTGAGTAAGCAACTCATTGACAAGATCGTGACGCGCATGAATGCGCTTAATGCTGGCATAGCTGAGGATGAGAAGAATCTGGGGCCAGGCTATATGATCGGGCACAGCTTCTTCTGCCCCAGCGGTGAACGGGAGACCCTTGATGAGGACTGGTATCGGATGGTGATACTTGCCGAAGTCGCGCCGCTCCTTAGGGAGTACTGGTTTGATAAGCCCAAGAAGGCTGAGGCGGAAATCGGCGGGCTCCTGAGCTAGTACAGTGCAGATTCCTATCCAGAACATCTACTATCTTCTGTGCTATGCCTGGCACCGGCTGGAGGAACAGGGGCTTGTCGACCTTGACCCAGCGGAGGTAGGAAGGCCGCAGGATCTTCTTGCCAGAGTCCTAAGCAGCGGAGTCCGCAGGCTCATAAGGCTAGGCATCGACCGCGGCTACGTTGGCCGAGAGGCAGAACAGAGCCGTCTTATCGGCAGGATCGACTTCGGTTGCAGTATGGGCAGGTTGCTGCTTCAGAGAGCGAGAGCGCACTGCCGATTTGACGAGCTGAGTCACGACGTACTGCATAACCAGATCATCAAGGCGACGCTACGGCGTTTGCTGGCAGTTGATGACCTTGCTCCTGACCTCAAAGACGAACTCGGCGGCCTGATTCTCCGGTTGCGTGAAATCAGCGATATCCCACTGCGCCTGGCGACCTTCCGCGGCGTCCAGCGTCACAGGAACATCCGGTTCTACGACTTCCTGCTTTCCATCTGTCAGCTGGCCTGCCGCAACCTCCTAGTCTGCGAGGCAACCGGGGAGGTGGTATTCCGTGACTTCATTCGCGACAAGCGTCAGATGGCCCGTTTGTTCGAGGATTTCGTGCGCAATTTCTACGCGCTCGAGCAGTCCGAGTTTCTGGTGTCCAGGGAGGGATTCTGTTGGTGGGCAACGGCCGCCGATGATGAATCGGCAAGGCTCCTCCCGCAGATGACCACGGATGTCTCACTTGTCTCCTCCGAGCAGAGGATTGTCGTGGAGTGCAAGTACTACCCTGAGACGCTTCAGACCAACTACGGAAAGGCATCTATCCGCTCTAGCCACCTCTACCAGTTATTCTCCTACATCCAAAACCTGGCAAGGGTTCACCCGGGTCAGCGCATAGCCGGTATCCTGCTATACCCCAGTGTCGCGCGGTCTCTTGACCTGCGTTACGAGTTCCATGGCATTCCAGTCCGGGTGTGCACGGTCGATCTCGACCGCAACTGGCGTGAAATCCATGAGCGGCTCTTGAGTGTGCTGGACGCGTCTGAATGCAGCCAGCCGACACGCCGCGATGTCGGCAGTGGCATCCAGGACGAAGACGGTCTGCATGCGGAGCAGATTGAGCCCCCGGGTGCATGTAAACCGACGGAGAGATGAATTGGGCCAGACATACGAGTTCGTCTGTAACTCCTGCGGATACTCGGTGACCGCTTCGGGCGGGATCGACTACGGCATGGCGTGCGCGACCGCCACGATTAGCTGCAGGGACTGCAAAGCGCTTCATACCGTGGTAATCTTAACACGGCCCTGGCGCGTGATGGACGGGTGGCGACCCAAGGTAATCCACTGCCCGAAGTCGCGTAAGCACTCCGTGGCGTACTGGCAGAGCCCTGGCCTTTGCCCACGGTGCGGCAAGGAGATGCGACGAGGCGACGGGCCGGTGGTCGTGTGGGATTGATGCCTCCAAGCGCATCGAAAAGCACGGGCGAACTTAATCATCACCGAAAAGCGCCACGCGTAGCTCATTCTGGTCGCTACCAAGGCGTTGGCAGTTAAGGTGTCTTCCGCCCATCGAGGTAGAGGTGATCACTTTCGAGAACGAATCCATAGTAGTTGCCACGCCCAAAAAGGCTTGACGCGAAATCCCGCCCTCAATACCGACTTCTTTTGCTTCCAATGTCTCGGCTGACGCCGGCTCAGGCGGCACGGTACGCCCGCAAAATCGCCCCAGATCGATGCTCGGAAAAACCATCCTCGCGCTCCGTCCCTGGCCTCGCCCTCTGCTGAGCCCTGCGAACTCCGCCTCCTGCGGATGTCCACCTGTGGCGAAGATCACTCGTTTTCTTTGTGTTTCTTTGTGTCTTGGAGCCTTTGTGGTGAACTGGACTCACGTGAATTGGACCCACGTTGACCCCGCCCCCTCGCCTGAGTACCATTGTTACCTTGAAGCGCCAGCCGCGCTCCCTGGAGAATATCATGAACCAGATCGACATGGCACGCGCCGGCCGAGTCTCCTCCGAGGTCGAGATCGTCGCCCGCGAAGAAGGCGTGAGCGCCCAGTCTCTCATGGCCCTCGTCGCCGCCGGCAAGGCCGTTATCCCCTGCAACGCCAAGCGCCCGCCCAAAAAACTCTGCGGCATCGGCAAGGGCCTTCGCACCAAGGTCAACGCCAATATCGGCACCTCGACCGACTTCCCCTCCGTCGATGCCGAGCTCATCAAGCTCGCCGCCGCCGAATCAGCCGGCGCCGACGCCGTCATGGACCTCTCGACCGGCGGCGACCTCCGCAAAATCCGTCGCGCCATCATGGCCCGCGCCACCGTGCCCGTCGGCTCCGTCCCCATCTACGAAGCAGGCGTCTCCGCCGCCAAAAGCCGCGGCTCCGTCCTCGAAATGACCGCCGGCGACATGCTCGAAGGCCTCCGCGCGCACATTGCCGACGGCGTCGCCTTCGTAACCGTTCACTGCGGCGTCAACCGCCGCACGGTCGATGTTCTGAAGAGGAACCCCCGCCTCTGCGGCATTGTCAGCCGCGGCGGAACGTTCCTCGCCCACTGGATCTCTAAGACCGGCCAGGAAAACCCCTTCTTCGAACGCTTCGACGAGGTTATCGCCATGCTCCGCGAAGCCGACGTCGTTTTAAGCCTCGGCGACGGCCTCCGCCCGGGCGCGATTGCCGACTCCTTTGACGCCCCGCAGATCGAGGAACTCGTCGAGATGTCCGCCCTCGCCAAAACCGCCCTCGCCGCGGGCGTCCAGGTGATGATCGAAGGCCCGGGCCACGTCCCGCTCTCTCAGGTCGCCGCCCAGGTCGCCCTCGCAAAAAGCCTCACCGGCGACATGCCGTTTTACGTCCTGGGGCCCATCGTCACCGACATTGCCCCCGGCTATGACCACATAACGAGCGCCATTGGCGGCGCCGTCGCAGCCTCCGTCGGCGCCGACTTCCTCTGCTACGTCACCCCCGCCGAGCACCTCGCGCTTCCCGACGCTGCCCAGGTCCGCGAAGGCGTCATCGCCGCACGAATCGCCGCCCACGCCGGCGACGTCGCCAAGGGCGTCCGCGGCGCGGCCGACCTCGACCGCAAGATGAGCGAGTTCCGCAGGTGCCGCGATTGGCAGGGCCAGATCGCCATGGCCCTCGACCCTCAGCACGCCGACGAAATCCGCCGTCACGCCAAGAGCGGCTCCGACGACGCATGCAGCATGTGCGGCGAGTTCTGCGTCTTCAAAATCGCCGACAAGGACTCATCCGGCTTCTGACGCGCCTGCCACAGGCCTGTCAGTTAGGCGAGACTCCCTTACGAAAAAGGGGCCAGCCCCTCCGCCTGTCCCCTTTTCCCCAAACCTTCTGTTGGTGTTTCCTGCTGTCTCGGTTGTGAAGAATCCTCTGTGCCCCTGTGTCCTTGTGGTTAGTAACGTAGGGCGCGATCGTATCCTGCCACGTCAGTGCTCAGAACTCGTCCGTCGCAAAAAGGAAACTCGTCCTCTCCGGAAATAGCACCTCCAGTAACCTCCCGCCGCCTCCGACGGCCCTGACACCGCCCGCCGCCGCAAGCTGCCCCACGCCCGTATACCCGAATAGCATCTGCGAGAAACTCTCCGCCGCCACGCTCCAACCGGCTCTCCCCCGGCCGACCCTCGCCGTCAGCCTCCCCGGCGAAAAACGTATCTCAAGCGTCTCGTCTCCTATTCTGATACTCACCCCGCCGCTCTTCCCCGCATATGCCGACCGGGCCACCAGATGCGCCCATTCCCCCTCCATCTTCCGCGCGACCGCTGCCAGGTCGAGCACCCGTCCCATGCACCCCTTGCGGTGCATGTTCGTCCTGTGATAGATCGCGTTCAACGGCCTGATCGCATCCGTCAGATGATATCCAAACGGCAGTTTCACGTTGATGTGATCGAGCCCCTCGCCCAACGCCACCGCCCTGAGCGCCGCGAGTAGCTCCCTCCCCGCGCCCGCGTCGCGCGCGACCCCCTCGTGAACCGCGAGAGACCCGTCCTGCCCCGACCACATCGCGTACGCCGCCATCCGCCCCCGGTCGTCCGTCAGCTTAAAGCTCCCCCTGCGCACCCGCATCTTCTTTCGCGCCACGTTCCCGTCGCGAAAACGCGTCTCGCCCCTGTACAGCCTCAAGCCCGCCGCCGCGTCCTTCTCCGTCATCGCGCTCCGTTTGAACCGCGTCGCCGTCTGCGGTATCTCGCTCTGCGCTATCGTCACGTTGTGCCGCCCCATGACGACCTCGTATCCGAACTTGTGATATAAATTCGGTATCCCGTAAAGGAGCGTGTACTCGTACCCCTCTTTCCTCATGAACGTAATCGCGTCCTCCATGAGAACCCTCGCGTACCCCTTCATCCTCGTCGTCGGATCCGTGCACACGCCCGCGATGCCGCCGACGTGGAGAGTCGCCTGCCCGATCTGAATGTCGAGCGGCACGACGTCAAGCCGCGCAACCACCCGGCCGTCGTCCTCGACCACGCGGTGATTCCTGCAGTCGCTCTTCTTTGTGCGTAGAAGTCCGGGCAGATGCCCCTCGCTCGACCAGGTCCCGAATGAACCCGTCAATATCCCCGCCACCGCCTTCGCGTCCCTGCCTTTGTCAAACGCCCGTACAATTATCGCCATAAATAGAAACCCCCGAATGCCCCTTCCAAAATCAGCGTGTAAGCATATCCCCCGCGTCGACATGTGTCAAACGTGTCGCCCTCGGGGCTCGTCCCTCGGGGCTCGCCCCTTGGGGCTCCGCCCCCTCGCCCGCCCCTGGCCTTCGCGTAGGGGCGCACGGCGTGCGCCCTCCTTCATTCCGCTCCCTTGCCGCCTCATGCAGGGGCGTCGCGAGTTCACCCTGAGCAACGCCGAAGGGTTTACTCTGAGCCTGTCGAAGGGCTTGCCCTGAGCATCACGAAAGGTCGCGCCCGTTCAGGTTCCCCGGTCTTTCGGGGTTTGCTGTTATCTGCGTCTATCTGCGGCCATTTGCGTTTATCTGTGGATAACTGTTCTGGTTTCCCTCTGTGCCTCTGCGTCCCTGTGGTTAGCTACTTCCCCCGCCCGCCCCCAATCAATCGATTGACAAATCCTCCGCCTGCGTGTAGATTCTACCTCGTCGTTTCCTCGACATGTTCCAAAAGGAGGCGGTCCAATGCCCGAAAGAGAACGCGAGCCCATCTTCTGCAGCGAGTGCCAGAACCAGATCACCAAAGTCGAAACTGCCCGAGTCCTGGACGGTTCGATCCTCTGCCCGGCCGACCTGCGCAAGCGGTCATTCATCGACCGCATCCGCGCCCGCAAGCTCCCCGAAGATTTCACCCGTCGCGGCGGCGTCCTCTTCAGAAGTTTCTTTACGTCCCTCGCCGCCCTCATGCTCGTCGTGGGCGTTGCCTTCATCTGGCGTCAGGGCAACCTCCCCCTCGGCGTGACGCTCATCCTTTCCTC
>Ga0315273_10007831_pt1 | contig 13413 bp, 9 predicted proteins | sample YL17G02_0_MG_FD_205753 | JGI IMG/M metagenome (GOLD analysis project Ga0315273, IMG submission 205753) | Sediment microbial communities from Yellowstone Lake, YNP, Wyoming, USA - YL17G02_0 | ecosystem: Environmental > Aquatic > Freshwater > Lake > Sediment | place: USA: Wyoming | collected... | reverse complement strand
TGCCCGAGCGTCGTTCCGGCTTCCGCCACCCCCTCGGCGATCCGGCGTGCGGGCTGGCCATGGTCCCGATATGCGGCAAATGTGGCGGGAGGAAGGGTGTTCACCGTCCGATCACCGATCAACGCCTCCACGTAGTACACGTCGGGCAGCCCCGGGTCCTTGGTGCTGGTCGAGGCCCACAACGGCCGCTGAATCATGGCGCCCCTGGTGGCGAGGGCCTGCCAGCGCGCCGAGGCGAACAGCTCCTCAAAGGCGGCATATGCGGCACAGGCATTGGCGATGGCCGCGCGGGAGCGTAGCCCCGCCCCGTGCTGCGGGGCTACCCGCCCCGTGCCGGCCATCCCGTCCAGCAGCGGATCGATCTTCCCATCCACCCGTGACACGAAGAACGAGGCCACCGACGCGATGCCGGCCACCGGCTGGCCGGCGGCTAGGCGACGTTCGAGGCCGCTGAAGAAGGCGTCCACCACCTCACGGTAGCGGCTCACCCCGAAAAGCAGCGTGACGTTCACGTTGAGGCCCTGAGCCAGGGCATGGGTGATCGCCGGCAGCCCCGGCCGGGTGCCTGGGATCTTGATCATGACGTTGGGCCGCGCGACCCGCTTCCAGAGGCGCTCCGCCTCTGCGATGGTGCCGGCGGCGTTGTGCGCCAGAGTCGGTGATACCTCGATGGATACCAACCCGTCCAGGCCGCCGCTCTGGCGGTGAATCGGCAGAAAGAGATCGCACGCCGCCTGCACATCCTCTATAGCCAGTGCCTCGAAGATCTCGTCGGGCCGCTTCCCTTCCGTGGCGAGACGGCGGATATCCTCGTCGTACAGTTCGCTTCCCGCGACGGCCTTCTCGAAGATCGTGGGGTTGGTCGTCATGCCCCGCAGTCCATCCTCAGCGATCAGCCGTGCCAGCTCACCCGAGGCCACCAGATCCCGGGTGATGAAGTCATACCATGGGCTCTGGCCGAGCTGGCCCAGGCGGATCAGCGGATTGGTCGTCATGCGTTGTGTCGCTCCTCTCAGCCTTCCGCGCGGCCCAGCACCCGCTTCACCGCCGCGACGATACGCTCGGGAGTGAAACCGAATTCCCGGAACAGCCGGTCCGCGGGCGCAGAGGCGCCGAAGCGGTCGATTGCGATGATCTCGCCCTGCTCGCCCACCCATCGATGCCAGCCGAAGCTGGCCGCCGCCTCGACCGCGACGCGGGCCCGCACTGTCGGCGGCAGCACCCTCGCCCGATAGGCGGCAGACTCGGCCTCGAAGATCTCCCAGGAGGGCATCGACACCAGCCGCGCCTGCACTCCTTCGGCGTGCAGCAGATGAACCGCGGCGAGCCCGAGGTGCACCTCGGCGCCGGTGGCGAGCACAATGGCCGTGGGCTCGCCCCCGGGGGCGTCGAGCAGCACGTAGCCGCCCCGGGCAGCGTCTCCCTGGGGCGCCAGGGTGGTGCGGTCGAGGATCGGGAGCTTCTGCCGGGAAAGCGCCAATACCGTCGGTCCATCGGTCCGCCGGATCGCGGCCTTCCACGCCTCGACTGTTTCCGTAGCGTCGGCGGGGCGGATGACGGTCACGTTCGGTGTCGCCCGGAGCATCGCCAGCTGCTCGATTGGCTGATGAGTGGGGCCGTCCTCGCCCAGACCGATCGAATCGTGTGTTCCGATGTAGATCACCGGGAGCCCCATCAATGCGGCCATCCGGATGGACGGCTTGAAGTAGTCGGCGAAGATCAGGAAGGTGCTTCCGAACGGCCGCACGCCGCCGTGCGCGGCCATGCCGTTGAGGATGGCCGCCATGCCGTGTTCGCGTACGCCCCAGTGGAAATTCCGGCCGCTCTTCGTGGCGCTGAAGCTGCCGCCGCCCTTGATGTCGCTGCCCGTGCTCTCGGCCAGATCGGCGGAACCACCCATGAGGTTCGGAATCTTCGCGGCGAGGGCGTTGAGCGCCTTGGCAGACGCCTGCCGGGTGGCCAGTTGGCCGTCCGCCGGGGTAAAGACCGGCATTGAGGCTTCCCAGTCGTCCGGGAGGGCGCCGGAGAGCCAGGCCTCGAGCTCCGCGGCGTCGGCCGGCTGGGCCGACCGATATCGCCCCAGCTGTTCCTGCCACCGAGCATTCAGCTCCCGCCCGCGCGCCCGGCACTGCTCCTGCCACGCCGCCGCCTCCGGCGCGACATGGAACGGCGTCTCCGGCCAGCCGAGAATCGCCTTGGTCTTCAGGATCTCGTCCTTGCCGAGCGGCGCGCCGTGGGCGGCGGCGGTGTCGCCCTTGGTCGGGGCCGGATCGCCGATCCGGGTTTTGAGAATCACGAGCGTTGGGCGGCGGGTCTCGTCCCGTGCTGCGGCCAGCGCTGCGGCAATGGCCTCGAGGTCATTCCCGTCGGCCACCCGGACGACGTGCCAGCCGTAGGCCTCGAACCGGCGGGCGACGTCCTCGGTGAAGCTCAGGGCCGTCTCGCCATCAATGGTGATGTGGTTGTCGTCGTAGATCAGATTGAGGCTGCCGAGCCCGAGGTGTCCCGCAAGCGACGCCGCCTCACTGGCGACGCCTTCCATCAGGTCGCCGTCGCTCACGAATCCCCACACCCGGTGGCTGATGATCGTGGCCCCGGGCCGGTTGAATCGCTCCCCCAGCACCCGCTCGGCGATCGCCATCCCCACCGCGTTGCCGACGCCCTGACCCAATGGCCCGGTGGTGGTCTCGACCCCCGGCGTGTGGCCCCGTTCCGGATGCCCGGGAGTGCTCGAGCCCCACTGCCGGAACTGGCGGATGTCCTCGAGCGAGACCGCGAATCCGCTGAGGTGCAGCAGCCCATAGATGAGCATCGACGCGTGACCGCAGGAAAGCACGAAGCGGTCGCGATCGGGCCAGTCGGGGTGGGCGGGGTCGTAGCACAGGTAGCGATCCCACAGCACATAAGCCGCGGGCGCCAGCGCCATTGGGGTGCCGGGATGCCCCGATTGCGCCTGCTCGACGGCGTCCATCGCCAGGACGCGGAGACTGTTGATCGTACGCCAAGCCTGGTCGGGCATGCGGGGGTCCGCCGCCGGGCGGGACGCGGTGGCCGGGGTGGTCAGGGCGGGGCTCCGGTGAGGACGGCGGAAAATAGTGGGTGCTGGCGGGGGGTGTGAGGGGCGGATAAGATTGTTCAGTGTTAGTGTACGCAACATTGAACAACGCCAACTCCGCCCATGATCGCCGCCACCTCCAACCGCAGCTACGAAATCCATGAAGTCGCCGAATTGACCGGCCTCGCCGCCGCCCGGCTTCGGGCCTGGGAACGGCGATACGCAGTCGTGCGCCCGACCCGGCAGGCCAACCGCTATCGGAGCTACACTGTCGAGCAGGTGGCGTTGCTCCGGGCGTTGGCGCGTCTGTGTGAGGCGGGGGAGCGCATCGGCGACCTGGTGCGTGAATCACGGGACACCGTCATCGCGCGCGCCGAGGGTCGGGCGACCGACCACTCGCCACTCTCGCTGCTCCTCGAAGCCGTGAAACGTCTCGATCGCGGACGCCTCACCCATCTGCTGGACCAACACCGGCGCCGTCTCGACCCGCTGCGGCTGGGGCGCGAGATCATCCTGCCGCTCGGCGAGGTGATCGGCGATCTCTGGGCCCTCGGCAAGCTCAGCGTCGCCGCCGAGCACATGGCGAGCGAAGTGGTCGTGCAGCGGCTCAAGGCCGAGCTGGCGGCCGCAACGCCCGCCGGCCCCGTGCTACAAGCGGCCTGCCTGCCCGGCGAGCACCATGAGTGGGGATTCCTCGTCATGCTGCTTGAGCTCAAGGCAAGTGGCTGGCAGGTAGAGTATCTCGGTCCCGATCTGCCGCTCAGTGACCTGGCCGACGCCGCCTGGACCACGGGGCCACAGGTGCTGGCGCTCTCAGCCGCCGATCCGGCCAACGTTGAAGCCCGGCTGCCGGAACTCCGACGCCTTCCCCGGCTGCTCCCACCCGGCACCGTGGTAGTTCTGGGTGGCCAGGGGATCGGCGGGGCCGGTGCGAAGCTCCGCCGGGTGGGCATCCGGGTGGGGGTCGAGTCGATCCCGGCGCTCCCGACTCCGGGAACGCCCCGCATCGCCGGGAGGGGTGTGTGAACGCCGCTCCACGGTGCAGCCGGGGCCCCGCTGCCCTTGGGCGGCTGGATTTCGACGCTGCTCCAGTCCGACGCGCCTTACGCTATGGTGACCGGCCACTCCCGATTCTCCCCCCGGCCATCGGACCCTCGCGATAGGCGGGGTCACGGGTGTAGATTCTGCTTCCCCATAACTACCGCGTTGGCGTGTGGAGAGCCTGCCGTGTCGAACGACGAGCCGGATTACCTCAAGGCGATCAAGCGGACCCAGGAGCAGCGCAAGGCCGGTGCGCCGGCCCGGGCCGAGCCGTCCATCCGATCCCGTCCGCCCAGCCCAGCGGAGCGAGAGGCGACCCGTTGGGCCCGGGAGGTTGGCGGGAAGGAGGTCCGAGTGGCCTCGTCACTCACCGGTGCCAAGGTCGCGTTTCTGGTCCAGCCCATCACTCCGTTCGGCAGCCCCCCCGTTACTCTCGAGGGCCTGCAGAGCCGCGAGGCCCTCGCCGAGCGGATCAAGTCGGCGCAGGGCGCCGGGGAGAACATCCTCGGGTGCTTCGAACTGACCACCGGCCGACCCCTGACAGCGGAAGTCCAGGAAGGGAAGGTCACATTTGCTGCCGGGTCCGCCCGCCAGATCATGAAGGCGGAGAGCCCCGAGCGGATGATCCGCATCGCGGCCAAGCAGGCACAGGAACTGGCGAAGTCCCGAAAGTCCGACGATCGTGACAGGGGCGGACGCGGACCCGGCGGCAGGCGCTAGCGGAGGTCGTGGTCGGGGCGGTCTTGGGGGCGCTTGCGGGTCGTGCGGGCGCCTCTCGGTTTTTCGGGGTGGTCGAGGCCCGGGGGATGGCTTCGGAGCCTTGATGTGAGGTACCTGGCGTCCGGGCTGTGATGGCCGCCTCTTACGTCCCACGGGAGTACCTCTACCTTTACGAACGGCCCACATCGCCGCCCCATGCCCCAATCCAAGGCCCCACGCAAGCGCCTGACCAAGCGCTCGATGCTCTTCCTTCTGCTGGTCGCCGGTGTTCTCGGTGGACTGGCCTGGGACGGCAGTCCGCTGGGCAGCCTGGTCCTGCGTCAGGCGCTGCGTTTGAAGTTCCGGGAGGTGCGGCAGGTGACCCCCACCGAACTGCTCGCCTGGACCCGGGATCCGGGGCGGCCCCCGCCACTGCTACTGGATGCGCGTCCGGACTCCTCGTTCGGGCGCAGTCACATCCAGGGCGCCGTCCGCCTCGACCCGACGCACCCCGACCTGGCGGTGCTCGCCCACGTCACCCGCGACCAGCCGCTGGTGGTCTACGACGCGGCCGGCGTCATGGGCACGGCAATGGTGGTTGGCCTCACGGAGGCGGGCTTCAGCCGGGTGTCGAACCTGGAAGGCGGGATCTTCCGGTGGGTCAATGAGGGAAACCCGATCGTGAGCGACAGCGGCGCGGCCAAAGTGGTGGATCCCGTCGGCTGGAGCTGGGGGCGGCTGCTCAAGGCACGCTTCCACCCGTGACCGGCGGCCGGCGCGTCACCACCCTGGCGGGGCTGCTGCTGTCGCTGCTGCTCTCGGCGAGTGTCTGGCGGGTTGGGCCACTGCCGCGGCTGGGAGGATTCCTGGATCCCGTTCACGGCGTCTGGACCGTTGCTCGCCAGGCGGAACTTCCGGACCGTGCGGCGGCGACCATCCCGGGTCTGGGCGCAGGGGTCACGGTGCACTATGACCACCGCGCCGTGCCTCACCTCTTCGCCGCCAGCGAACTCGACGCGATCCGCGCGCTCGGTTACGTCGTGGCGCGTGACCGGCTGCTGCAACTGGAGCTCCAGTGGCGGGCGGGCGCGGGCCGGCTCACCGAGCTGCTCGGGCCCGGCCTGCTGGACACCGACCGGGAGATCCGACGTCTTGGGCTCCCGGATGCGGCGGAGTCGCGGCTCAGGTCCCTGCCCCCCGACTCGCCCAGCCGCCGCTTGCTCGTGGCCTTCGCGGACGGCGTCAACGCCCGGATCCGGGAGCTGGGCCCCGGGGATATTCCTCTCGAGTACCTGCTGCTCGACCGGCGTCCAGCTCCATGGGAGCCGGTCAACAGCCTGCACCTGCTGGGTCGGATGGGGTGGACTCTTGCCTACAACCGGCTGGAGGAACTGCAGCAGCGCGCGCGAGCCCGAATCGGCCCCGCTGCGGCCGACGCGCTTTACCCAGTCCATTCGCCAATCCAGGAGCCGCTGGTCCCGAACGGCCAGTCGGCCCCGCGCTACGATATGGCGCCCCTCCCACCGCCCCAGGGCGGCGATTCAGGACCGGCCGGTCCGCCCGACTTCGCCGCTCCACCCACCGCCGCTCGCGGAGACAATCCGCGGTTCTTCGACGCGCTTGGCAGCAACAACTGGGCGGTCGCGCCCGGGCGGACCGCGGCCGGGCACGCCCTGCTGGCGGGCGACCAGCATCTCGAGCTCAACCTGCCCTCGATCTGGTACGAAGTGCACCTCGTGGTGGCCGATTCCCTCGACGTCTACGGGGTCACCATCCCGGGCGCCGTGGGCATCATCATCGGCTTCAATCGCGATGTTGCATGGACCTTCACCAACACCGAGGCCGATGTCCTGGATCGCTACTCCGAGGTGGTCGATGACTCCGTGCATCCGCGGCAGTACCGGGTGGATGGCGTCTGGCATGCGCTCCGGCTTGAGGAGCAGCGCTATCTGGATCCGGCGGGACGGGCGCTGCTCGTCGACACGCTGCGATTCACACACCGCGGTCCCCTGACGGAGGCGGGCACGGGGCGCTGGCTCTCCACCCGCTGGACGGCGCTCGAGTCCGCCACCCAGCTTACGGCCTTCTCCCGGGCGGCACGCGCCCGGACGGCGCAGGGATGGCTGGATTCCATGGCGAATTATCAGGTGCCCGCGCAGAACATGCTGGTCGCCGACCGCGCCGGAACAATCGCCATTCGCTCGACCGGACGGTTTCCGCTGCGTCCCGTGGTGCGGGGTGATCTGGTACAGCGCGGTGATACGTCAGCGGCCGACTGGTTGGGCGACTGGCCCCCCGGCGCACTGCCCCAGTCGCTCAATCCAGTGCAGGGATACCTCGCCTCCGCGAATCAGGAGCCCATCGACCCGCGGGTGAACCCGCGCTATCTGGGCGCGAACTGGTACTCGCCCTGGCGGGCCATCCGGATCAATCAACTGCTCCGCGCTGACAGCCTGGTGACGCCCGATGCCATGCGCCGCTACCAGACCGATCCCGGGAGCCCGGCGGCCGACGTTTTCGTTCCAGCCTTCTTCCGGGCAGCGCGGCGATTCCCCGCTCGCGACTCGCTCCAGGTCGCCGTCCGGCTCCTCGCCCAGTGGGATCGCCGCTACACCAGAGACAACACCCGGGCGGTCTTGTACGAAGAGGCGATCCGGCAGATGCAGCGTCTGCTCTGGGACGAGTTGAGCGCCGCGGGCGGGTCCCAGGCGCTGGATACTCCCGGTCTCGCCGTGGTCACCGAGCTGCTGCAGGACCCCTCGAATCCCTGGTGGGACAACGGCGGTACCCGGGATGTCTTCGAGGACCGCGATGTCATCCTCGCCCAGGCGCTGGTCGCCGCTTACACCACGGTCGTCCACGACCACGGCGCACCGGACGCTGGCGGGTGGCGCTGGGAGAAAGTGCGCCAGGCGAACATCCTCCACATGCTGCACATCCCGGCTCTGTCCGCTCTGGGCATTCCGGTGCAGGGCGGCCAGTCAACGCTCAATCCCTCGAGCGGCTTGGGCGGCTTCGGTCCCAGCTGGCGGATGGTGGTCGAGTTGGGGCCGGAGATCCGGGCCTGGGGCGTCTACCCGGGCGGGCAGTCGGGCAACCCGGCAAGCTCGAGGTATGTCGACCGGATCCGGGCCTGGTCGAACGGGGAACTCGACACCCTGTTCGTGCCGGGAACTGTCGCCGCAGCCCAGGCGCGGGCGCGCAGTGAACTCGATTTGACCCCTGCTCGCTGATGGCGCGGCTGCTCGAGGCGCTGGCGCTTGCGGTCCTGATGGGGCTCGGGACCACGTTCGGAGGCTGGTGGGCGGTACCCGCGATCGCAGCGGCCTGGCAACTGCTCCGGCCGGCCTGTCCCGCGTGGTTGGCCGCTCTGGGCGCGAGCGCCGCGTGGGGCGGCCTGCTCGCGCTTCAGCCGTGGCTTCCGGTCGTGCGGCTCGCGGCCCGCCTGAGCGCTGTCTTCCACCTCCCGCCGGGTGGAGTGGTGGTGGTCGCCCTGGGCTATGCCGGGCTTCTGGCCTGGAGCGCGGCCCGTCTGGTGCGTCCGCTCCGGGCTCAATGAGCGCTGGCGGGGAGCTTCATTGCGAAGGTGACCACCGCGCCGCCGGGTTCCCGCACCGAGAACTCGTCCATGCCGTAGAAGGTCTGGTGCCGTTCGGCGACCCGCGGGATGCCGGCGAGGGCGCGGTCCACCTGGTCGATGTCGGCGACCTCGATGAAGAGCGAGACGGAATGACCGCGCGGCGCAGCGACAGCGGCCTTCGATTCGGCGGCGGTCGCGGCCCAGGTCTGGTACATGACCTCCACGCCGTCCCGCACCAGTATGGCGAACTGGGCCCGCCCGTCCGTGCCGGGGACCTCGGCGACCGTCTGGAAGCCGAGACGCTCGGTCCAGAAGGACAGGCAGGGCGCCAGCTGGTCCACGAGAATGACCGGGGTGAGACGGGTGACGAGCGGGGGAGCCGCCATGGAGTGCCTCCAGGAGTCGGCGCCCGGGGCGAATAGCCCGGGCATAGCGGGAACGCGTGCAGGTAGTCTCGTTTAGACTTGTAGCTAGTATAAACAAGACTATATTGGGCGTCAAGATATGCCGAGCGAACTTACCCTGCCGGACCTGGTGGTGCTCAGCCTGCTCGCCGAGCGGCCCATGCACGGCTACGAACTCAACCAGGAACTCGACCGGCGCGAGGCACGGGATTGGGCCGGGATCTCCCGACCCCAGGTCTACTATTCCCTCAAGAAACTGGCGGAGAGCGGGCACCTCTCCCGTGCGGGCCAGAGTGGTGAGCGCGCCGGCCCGGAGCGACTGGTCTGGCGGCTGAGTGCCGCTGGCCGCCGAGCTCTCACCCAGGCGCTGGCCCGTGAGGAGTGGGCCGTCCAGCGCCCGCCGCCTCCGTTCCTGACCTGGCTGGCGCTATCGACTTTCGCGAAGCCGCGGGATCGGTTGCGGCTCATCCGGCGACGTCGCGAGTTCCTGGCGGGTGAGCTAGGCCGGGAGCGGGCCACCCTGGCGGCCATTCTCGCGGACACCGGTCCCATGGTTCCCGCCGCCGCCCTGATCGTGCGGTTGGTCATCCGGCAATGGGAGGTGGAGGTGGAATGGCTGGGGGAGGTGGAGGAGGTGCTGGTCAGTGGTGAGCGGTCAGCGGTGAGTAGTGAGCGGTAAGCGGGGAACAGCGGTAACGCGGTGCGCGGTAACCGGGCCCACTTGCGGGGGGGGACTGGTTAGGCGCGGCCCTCATGTCTAGATTTAAGACGACCTATAACCGCGGAGGGACCTTCTGTACCCATTCGCTGTACCCTGTCACATTAAGGAATAGTTGTGTCTCGAGCAGATCGTCGTCGTCCGTCCTCTCCCCCGCCGCCAAGAGATCGCAGTCTCGGCCGCCGTTCGATGGATGCCCACCGCAGGTGGCTCATCGACAAGTACGGTTCCGTGTGCGCCTATTGCGGCTCGGAGATTCCGGAGGACCGCACCACGCTGGACCATGTCTACCCCCGCAAGGGGCAAACCGCCTACGACCGCCCCGACAACCTCGTGATCGCCTGCCAGCCCTGCAACTCCGCGAAGGCCGACACGCCATTCGTGGCGTTCATCGCGCAGAAGCGGTCGCGCGGGGTGTTCCTCCTCCACTACGGTGAGCATCTCTCCGACTGGGTGAGGGACATGATCCGGCAGACCTCCGAGCGGGATTGGCTCCCGCCTAGCCGGCCGAAGTTCGTGGCTCACAACGGGAACGGCTCTCACTAGCGAACAGGCGAACGGGCGGACACTTCAAAAGGGCCAGATCTCCGAAGAGATTCTGGCCCTTGTTCACTAGTTCGCCCGACCGCCTTTCCGCTCGTCCGCCTATTTCAAGGCCTCCTCCACAATCCGTCTCTGCTCCGCCGCATGGGCAGAGGGGTAGCCCTCGGCGGGGCTCGCGCGGTCCGGCCGGCCGGTGTACGCCAGGCCGAGTCCGGGCGGGAGCAGGGCGCGCAGCCGGGGCTCCACGTAATTCCACGCCCCCATGTTGCGCGGCTCTTCCTGAACCCAGCTCAGTTCCGCAAGGTTGGGGTAGCCAGCGAGCATCGCGCGCAGCTCCTCCTCCGGGAAGCTGTAGAGCTGCTCTAGCCGGACGATTGCGGTGCGCGAGCGGTCGCGGCCGGCGGCGGCCGCCAGCAGGTCGTAGTACATCTTGCCGGAGCAGAGGATGACCCGCTTCACCTGTTCCCGGTTGCTGACGGCCAGGGGATCCTCGAGTACCGGCATGAAATACCCGCTGGCCAGCTCTTCGAGCCGGCTGGAGGCTTGCGGCAGGCGGAGCAGGCTCTTCGGCGTCATGACCACCAGCGGCCGCTGGCGGCCCCGCTTGGCCTGGCGCCGCAGCAGATGGAAGTACTGCGCCGGCGTCGTGGGGTAGGCGACCCGGATATTCCCTTCGGCGCAGAGCTGCAGGAATCGTTCGAGCCGGGCACTGGAGTGTTCGGGCCCCTGGCCCTCATACCCGTGGGGGAGCAGTAGTGTCAGGCGGGTGGTGAGCCCCCATTTGGAGAGACCGGACACGATGAACTGATCGACGATCACCTGCGCCCCGTTGACGAAATCGCCGAATTGGGCTTCCCAAAGCACCAGCGTTTCGGGTGCTGCGGCGCTGTAGCCGTACTCGAATCCCAGGGTCGCCAGTTCGGAAAGCGGGCTGTTGTGGAGCTCGAGGCTGGCGAGCGCGCCCGGGAGATTCAGCAATGGCGTGTGGGTCTTTCCGGTACCCGCGTCATGCAGGACCAGGTGCCGCTGGCTGAACGTGCCTCGCTCCGAGTCCTGGCCGGTGAGCCGCACCGGGACGCCCTCGACCAGCAGCGCGGCGAGCGCGAGCACTTCGGCGTGGCCCCAGTCGATCCCCCCCTCGGGCCCGATGGCGTTCCGACGCCGCTCCAGCTGCTTCAGCAGCTTGGGGTTGACGGTGAAGCCTTCCGGCCAGCTGAGGAGCTGTTCGTTCAGGGCCTTGAGTAGGTCGGCCGGGACCGCGGTCTCCGGTTCGACGCCGAGGGAGCGATCGGTCGACCTGGTGTGCTCCTGTGCCATGGCTTGGCCGATGTTGGCCCTGAAGGCCTGCAGGATGTCGGCGAGGTGCTGATAGCCCGCGTCGTACTGCTGCTGCGTTTCCGCGGCGGTAAGAATGCCTCGGCGGGCCAGCAGCGCGGCGTACTGCTCGCGCACGGTCGCCAGGGTCCGGATCCGCTCGTACATTTGCGGCTGCGTGTACGACGGCTCGTCACCCTCGTTGTGTCCATGGCGCCGGTAGCCCACCAGGTCGATCAGGACGTCCTCGTGGAACCGCTCCCGGTAGGCCATCGCCAGCCGCACCGCGGCGAGACAGGCCTCCGCGTCGTCCGCGTTCACATGGATGATGGGAACGTCGAATCCCTTGGCGAGATCACTGGCGTGCCGCGTCGACCGCGAATCCACCATGTCGGTGGTGAAGCCCACCTGGTTGTTGGTGATCAGGTGGATCGTCCCGCCCGTCCGGTATCCCCTGAGGGCGCCCAGGTTCAGCGTCTCGCTCACGACTCCCTGGCCGGCGAAGGCCGCGTCGCCGTGGATGATCACGGGCACCGCGGCGGTCGGGTCGTGATGCGCCTCGCGGCCGTGCCGATTGGTCTGTTCGGCGCGGGCCCGGCCGTCGACGACCGGGCCCACGAACTCCAGGTGGCTCGGGTTCGGGCAGAGGGTGACCGTGAGCACCTTGCCGCTTCTTGTCTTGTACGCGCCTTCCGCGCCGTGGTGGTATTTCACGTCTCCCGTGCCACCGTCCGGCGTCAGACCGGCGAGTGCGGCGTTCTTGGCCCCTTCGAATTCCGCGAAGATGGTCTCGTACGACCGACCGACGGTGTGAGCCAGCACGTTGAGCCGGCCGCGGTGCGCCATACCCAGCACGACCTCGCGGGCCCCCTGGTGCGCGGCCAGCTCGAGGACCAGGTCGAGCATCGGCACCAGCATGTCGACGCCCTCGATCGAGAACCGCTTGTGGCCGAGATAGGCCTTGTGGAGGAACCGCTCAAAGGCCTCGACTTCGATCAGGCGATGGTACAGCCACTTCTCGTCTTCGACGATGAGCGGCTGGCGATGGTACCCCGTCTCGATCATCTGCCGGAGCCAGACTCGCTCGGCATGACTGGAGATGTGCTCCAGTTCATAGGCCATGGTGCCGCAGTAGGCCTCGTGCAGCCGCGGCAGCGCATCCGCGAGGGTCTGGCCGGAGGTCGAGATGCGGAGTACCGAGGTGGGGATCATCGCCATCACGTCGCTGCTGAGGCCCAGGGGCGCGGGGTCGAGCGCCGGGTCACCGAGGGGTTCGCTCCCCAGTGGGTCCAGCCGGGCGGCAAGGTGCCCGTGGGTCCGATGGGCCTTTACCAAGGCCGTCGCCGCGGCGACGTGATACAGGTCCGCCTGCGACTCGAGTACCGGTGCGGTCCCCCGGGAGGGGCGCGCGGTGGGCGGTGCGGCCGCGTCGGAGGGGACCGTGAGCCCAAGGCTCGAGAAGATCTCCTCGTAGAACCGTTCGTCACCTTGCAGGAACTCGTCCACCGTCCGGAGGAATTCGCCCGACTCCGCGCCCTGGATCACCCGGTGATCGTAGGTGCTGGTGATCGTCACGACCTTGACGATCCCCATTTCCCGGAGCTTGTCGTCAGACACGTCGCTGAAGGCCGGCGGGTAGTCGATCGCGCCGACGGCGATGATGCTCCCCTGCCCGGGCATGAGCCGCGGCACGGAGGCCACCGTCCCGATCCCGCCGGGGTTGGTCAGGGTCATGGTCGCGCCGGCGAAGGCGTCCGGCAGGAGCTTGTTGCCGCGTGCCTTCTCCACCAGCGACTCGTACATCGTGTGGAATTCCGAAAAACTCCGGCCCGCCGCGTCGCGGATCACCGGCACCACCAGTCCCCGGGTGCCGTCCCTCCGCTCCACGTCCACCGCAATGCCCAAGTTCACCTGGCCGCCGGGCACCCGATAGGGCGCGCCATCGACCTCCGCGTACGTCGTCGTGAGCGCAGGATGGCGGGCGGCAGCCCTGGCGACGGCATATCCGATCAGGTGCGTGAAGGAGACCTTCTCGGTGCGCCCGGCGGAACGCAAGGCG
>Ga0315273_10007828_pt1 | contig 13414 bp, 13 predicted proteins | sample YL17G02_0_MG_FD_205753 | JGI IMG/M metagenome (GOLD analysis project Ga0315273, IMG submission 205753) | Sediment microbial communities from Yellowstone Lake, YNP, Wyoming, USA - YL17G02_0 | ecosystem: Environmental > Aquatic > Freshwater > Lake > Sediment | place: USA: Wyoming | collected... | reverse complement strand
TCTGTGCCGTATTCCAGCGCGTACTCGCACCGGTTCACTTTCCAAGGTAGCTTGCCGGGCTTCCGCGCGGCTGCGAAGCCTACACCTGTGGAATACGCCAGAGCGGCACCGAGGATGAAACCTCTCGCCTCGGCTCCCAGCACCAGGTCGATCTGCCTGCTTCTTGCGTACTCCGCCAGCGAATCCACGGCATACTTGAGCGCCTCGGGATCTTGCAGGAGCGGCATGATGTCGTGGAATAGGATCCCTTCCTTGGGAAACCCCGGGATATGGCGCATGTACTTATCGAGATCCATGGTGCTCCTTGATCGGAAAGACGGACAGTTGACAGGCGGCGGGAGGCGTTAGAGCAGCTTGCGGAGCTCCTTGTAGAGGAGCAACTGCATCAACTGAGACAAGAGGGATCCCAGGTCTTCCACCATCTTTTCGCCGTACTCGCGTTTATCGGCATGCGCCGACCGCAGAGAAGGTGTTGATATCTGCTCCACCAAAGCCGCTTCCCGCTCCACCGATGAGCTGAGCAGGCGTAGATTGCGGGGCTCCACCCCGAAGCGGACCAGCAACTGGCAGATGCGCGCGATCTCCAAGTCGCCCTCGGTAAAGACCGCACCCTGCTGGCCGCGCCGTTCGACGAGGCGGTATTCCACGAGGACACGGAGAAAAGTCGCGTCGATGCCGGCATTTTCGCAGATCTCGTCTTGTGTATACACCTCGTCTTCACGCTTGATACTGGGGCTCGCCCCCATGCGGGCGGCCGCAGTAAACGGCCGGCCCAGGAGGCCTGAGGAGGAAGCGTCGACGCGCTCGCGAATCACCTCGAGCGGCAGATACTGGTCCCGCTGGAGGGTGAGGATCGCGCGAAGACGCCGGACGTCGGCCCCGCTGTACTTGCGGTAGCGCCCGGGCGTCCTGCTCGGGGCGAGGAGGCCCCGATCCTCGAGGTAGCGGACCTTGGTGATGCTAAGGTCGGGGAAGTCGGACTTCAACTGATCGACCACCTGGCCGATGGTCAGCAGGGCGCCGTCCTGTTTCATTCGTCCGACACTTCGTCGATCTGTCCCACGAAAGCCAACTTGAACTTGCCTATCTGCAGCTCGTCGTCATCAAAGAGCCTCTGTTGCTCGATGCGCTTGCGGTTCACGTACGTCCCGTTCAAGCTGTTGAGGTCCTCCACCCAGAAGCCCCCCTCATCCCGAAGGACCCGCGCGTGATGGCGTGAGACGGTGACGTCGTCCAGAAAGAGGTCGCTGTGGGGGCTGCGGCCGATGGTGAGCACCTCGGCATCGACGGCGATGGTCTCACCCTCGCGCCCGCCTCCCGAGCGGATGAGCAGTACAGTACCGGCTCCCCTGCCCCGCGCGATGCTATCCAGACCGCTATCCTCGCGGTCGGCGGCCGAGTAGGTGATCGTCGTCTCGTTGGGGTCGGCGATGGTCAACCGGCTGCCACAACGCCGGCAGTAGTTCGAGTCTTCGCTGTTCTGGAAACTACAGGTCGGGCAATTCGGCATCGCTCGTCCGCCCGGCTGAGTCCTGGTCTTCCCCGCCCCCCGCCTCGGGTCCCCCGACCGAATCGCCGTATCCGGCGAACTGGCGGCGTATCTGCTCCTCAATACCTTTGATGACCTCGGGATGCTCGAGGACGCGGCTGCGCGCCACCTCGTCAAAGTGAGCTACGACGTAGGGGTCGTTGAGGATGTCTTTCACATGCCGGCCGCTCTCCGTCTGATGGACGATGTAGCGCACCAGCCTCTCTTGCCGCACATCTACGGAAAAATCGCGGAACCTGCTCTCGATGCCCCGACCCGGCGGCTCGTTCTTATCGCTCATGGCCGCCGCTCACATTTTAGGTTTTGGCTGCTCGCGACGCGTTTTGCCGCTGAGGATGTCGGTGAGCGCCGCCACATCGCCGTTATCCACCAGCCCCGCACCGGCGCTGTGCTTCTCCCGAAGGCGCCTGACGATCTCAGCGCGAAGGATGTCGATCTCGCCGTGAAGAAGCCGCCTGCGTTTGGAGATATCACGCTCCTCAGCCGACAGCCGGTCGGCCAACTCCCGCAACTCCTCGTCGCTGTACGACTGGACGTTGATGAGTCGTTCGAAAGGAGTATCGTCCATGGTGCTCACACCCTTACTATAGAGGTTCCTCCCAGAACCTTCAACCTGAGGTGGAGATACGTCGCGCCGGAGGATGACTCGGGCGCGGGTGGGTCATTCTTCTTCGCTGATGAGCTCCTCGTATTCCTCGGCAGTCATCAAATCGTCGATCTCGGAAGGATCCGCAACACGGATCTTGATCAGCCAGCCATCCTCGAAGGGGCTCTCGTTGATCAGTTCGGGGGCGTCGACTACTTCTTCGTTCACTTCGACGACCGAACCGCTCAGAGGCGCGTAGACATCGGAGACGGCTTTCACCGATTCGACCTCGGCGTAGGGCGTCCCCGCCGTGACGTCTGCGCCTACCTCGGGGAGCTCGATGTACACGATGTCACCGAGTGTCTCCTGGGCGTAGCTGGTGAGACCAAAGACTGCGGTGTCACCTTCTACCCGGGCCCAATCGTGCTCCCTGTGGTACTTGAGGTTTTTGGGGTTCACATGCGCTCCTTTCTCGCCACCATCGGCTGGCCGTCATGATAGCACAGTGGTTTTTTGTCCCCGTACGGATGGCGACGTAAGGAGGATGGACTTGTATACTCAGTGGCGTGGTCCGCGCACAAGGAGGATGAGCGATGCCAAGCCGCAGAGGACTGGTCATCAGCGCCGAGCAGATGACGCTGATAGAGGCAGTACTGGAAAGGCTGCGGATGGTGTCGGGCTCCCAGTTCGCCGCACTTGTGTCGACGAGTGGCCAGCCTATCGCGGTCTCCCCGCAGGACGGGCGCACGGACACCCTGTCCCTGGCGGCGCTCGCAGCCAGCTCCTTCGCGGCTACCCGGCAACTGGCCCAGATACTGAGCGAGCGTGAGTTCACGCTGCTCTTCCACGAGGGCAAAGAAGCGAATCTCCACGTGATGCAGGTCACGGATCAAATACTCCTCCTGATCACCTTCGGCCACGAAACCCAGGTGGGACGTGTCCGTCTCTACACCAGCCGGGCCCTCGAGGTCCTCAAGCCGGCTCTGGAGACTGCCGAAAATACCACTGGAGATGACAGAGTGGTCAATCGCGAATACTCACGCGAGGTAGGCGCCGCGATCGACGGTCTGTTCTCAGGACAGGGTGACTCATAGCGCTGGAGAAAACGACCCGTGGCCTTGATCAACCTCGCTGCGCGAGAGATAAACTACAAGATCGTCTACTACGGCTGTGGGCTGTGTGGCAAGACCACCAATATCCAGTACATCCACCGCCGGATCAATCCCGCCGCTCGCGGACGCCTGGTAAGCCTCGCCACCGAAGAGGAGCGGACCCTCTACTTCGATTTCCTGCCCCTGTCGGTTGGAACCGTCAAGGGGCTGCGCACTCGTTTCCACCTGTACACGGTGCCCGGCCAGTCCTTCTACAACGCCTCTAGGACGCTGGTGCTGCAGGGCACCGACGGCGTCGTGTTCGTGGCCGACAGCCAGGTGTCGCGCCTGGACGAGAACGTGGACAGCTACCTCAACCTGTGGGACAACCTGCGGTCGCAGGGCGAAGATCTGAGCAGACTGGGCATCGTGCTGCAGATGAACAAGCGGGACCTGAGCGACGTGTTCTCGGTGTCCGACCTGAGCGAACTGCTCAACCACACCGACTCGCCGGTGGTGGAAGCCTGCGCCCTAAGCGGCGTCGGGGTTTTCGAGACTCTCAAGACCGTTTGCAAGCAGGTGATCGCGAAGAGCACCGAGGCCTAAGGCCGGCACTCTGCCGGCGGGGCCGGCGCCCGTAGCCGCCCGGCTCTGCCACGGCCCCCGGCCAGCCTTGCGCATGGGCGCGGATCTTCGCCCCCTAGTCCCGGCCCTCGGCGATGACTTCCCGCAGTATGTCTCGGTACTTGTCGGCCAGCTCAGCAGCCCGGGCGTCGTCCCCCGCCTCCGCGTACACGTGGAACACCGGCTCCTCGGCGTCCGGGAGCACCAGCGCCCACTCTCCTCGCTCGAGGAAGACTTTGATACCGTCGACGAGCGACACCCGGCCGTCATGCAGCTTCTCCGTCATACGGCGCATCACGGTCCCCTTGAGCTCCCAAGGGCACTCGACCTGTAGGTGGACCATGTGGGCCACAGGCACGCGGGCGATGAGTTGCGAAAGGGGCGCGTCCGACGTGGATACGAGTTCCAGGACCTTGCCCAGCGCGTACAGGGCGTCCGGCGAAGGAAGAACAGCCGGATATATGTAGCCTCCGTCTGTGGTAGCAGCGAAGATGGTGTTCGCCCGGGTGGCCTCGGCCATGACAGCAGCCCTGGAGTACCGCGTCCGGCGGATGCTGACGCCGGTGGAAGCGACCACCTGCTCCCCGAGTCTGGTGGCGTGGAGAGGCAGGGCCGCCACCCCTGCGGCCGCGTCGCGGGCCGCCTGCTGGAGCAGCAGGAGCATGAGCGCGGGATCAGGGACCAGCCCGCCCTTCTCGTCGACAACGTAGAGGTATTCGGCCCCCGGGTCCAGGATCGCGCCCATGTCGCCTTCCATGGCCCGGACCATCTCCCCCACTCGGGCGGCTGCGGCAGGCAAACTCTCGCCGAGCGTGAACCGCGAGCGGCTGCGGGAGAAGGTGTTCAGCGCGATGGTCTCTACCCCAAGCTTGTCCAAGGTCGCCGGGAAGAAGAAGGCCGGCGCCGACAGCGAATAATCGAGGACAAGCCGGGGCTGCCTGCCCCGTATCGCCACCGTGTTCCAGTTCTCGAGCAGCGAGTTGGTGTACGTCTCGATCACCCGGGGAGGGTATACGACCTGGCCCATCTCCTCGAAGGCTGCCCGCCGGAAATCCTCGCGGAAATAGTGGTTCTCGATTGCCCGCTCACGCTTGCCGTCCAGAGGCACCCCCGGCGCCTCCGAAAAGAGGATCTCGATGAGCTCGGGGTTCTCGAGGCTCATCTGCACGTGGATCCCACCGATGGCGTTGGCGCTCTTGATGTCGAAGCGGTTGACGGCGAGCGGCGCCGTGGTGAGGTCGCGCACGTTGACGCCCGTGGAGTTGAGGCCGCTGATGATCGCCCGCTTGAAGACCCGGCACGCGTGGTGGGTGTCGCGGCTGGTGGTGACGTACGAGCCTTTCGTGATGAGCGTCCCATAGGACATGGCGAGCCGCATGGCCATCTCGGGAGTGACGTCCACGTTGGCCAAGCCGCGCACGCCGTTGCGTCCAAAAAGGGTGCTGGAGCCGCGCGTCTCCCAGACGATGGAGGAGCGGACCACGGATCCCGGCTCGATGTTCTTGAGAGGGTAGATCTTCACGTTGTTCGCCACGACCGCGTTGCGCCCCACGATCGAGCGGTCTCCGACTACCGCGCCTTCCGCAATGTGCGCGTTCTCGTGCACCTCCACTCCGTCCATCAACACCGCGCCGGTCACGACCGCGCCCGAAGCCACGTAGACGTTCTGGCCAAGGATGGACCCGCCGATCTGCGAACCGGTCCGCACCACGGTGTTGTCGCCCAGAACGGTGTGCGAGAGTATCCGGGCCCCTGGATCGAGCCGGACATTCTCCCCGATGACCGCCGGGCCTTCCACATCATCAAGGCTCTCGACGACGGCCCCCTTGCCCACCCAGATGTTGCCGCGCAGGCGGACACCCGGCGGGGTGAGGCGGATCTTACCGTCGAGCGCGTCCCGGTTGGCCTGCAGGTACTGCTCGAGGCTTCCCACATCCTGCCAATAACCGTGGCAGACCACGCCGTATAGGGGCTTGTGCATATCGAATAGCTTGGGGAACAGCTCGTGGCTGAAGTCGTAGGGCTGCCCCTCGGGGATGTGGTCGAAGATCTCCGGCTCGAGTACATAGATGCCGGTATTGACGGTGTCGGAGAAGACCTGGCCCCATCCCGGCTTCTCGAGAAACCGTTGGATGCGCCCCTCCTCGTCCACGATCACCACCCCGAACTCGAGCGGGTTCTCCACGCTCGTCAGCGCGATGGTGGCCATCGCCTCGCGTTCCCGGTGGAAATCGATGACCTTCGTGAGGTCGAAATCCGTGAGGGCGTCGCCGCTGATGACCAGGAAGGTTTCCTCAAGGAGGTCTTTGGCCAGCCGGATAGATCCGGCGGTGCCGGCAGGCGTCTCCTCGACGGTGTAGTCGATGTGCATCCCCAGGCTGCTCCCGTCTCCGAAATGGTTGCGTATGAGCCGGGGCAGGAACGCCAGCGTCATCACCACTTCGTTGATGCCGTGCCGCTGGACCAGCTCCAAGATGTGCTGGATGCACGGCTTGTTGACGATCGGCACCATCGGCTTGGGCTGGTTGGAGGTCAGAGGCCGCAGTCTTGTGCCCTGACCACCCGCCATGACGACTGCCTTCACGATAGCCTCCTGGTCGCGGATGGGACGCCACACGGGATACTACCCAAAGAGTAACAGGGAACGCGGGAGGCCGAAACGGCAGCCACGCCGAAGGTACAACAAGTCGGGACGGCCGGATTTGAACCGGCGACCTTCCGGCCCCCAGCCGGATGCGCTACCAAGCTACGCCACGTCCCGACGCGCGACCCAGTATAGCGCGCCCTCGCCCTCCGGACTACCGGCCAGAAGGGAGGCTCTCTCCCGCGGCCCCGGGCCGATACTACGTGGCCGGCGCCTCTGAATCGGGAGGGGCAGCCTCCCGCAGCGAGTCCGTCCCGGGGCCCGGTTCGTCACCAGCCCGTTTGTTCCAGGGGAACCTGACCCGCGGCTCCTGACGGTGCCAGAGGCGGCGAAAGTTGCCTCGATGGGCCCACAGGACAACGGCCGCCATGACACAGGCCCCCACGATGTAGGCAGGCGGCTGATGGAAGACCGCCGCCATCACCGGGAACAAGATGGTGCAGGCGATGGACGCGATCGAGACTGTCCGGGTAGTCACCAGTAGAAACACGAACAGGGCCACCACGATGGCCATCGGGATAGGCATCATGGCAAGAGCAGCTCCCGCCCCGGTGGCCACCCCTTTGCCCCCTTTGCCTCGCAGGAAGATCGAGTAGTTGTGCCCGATGACGCACGCAAACGCCACGAGGACGGTCACCAGCGGGGTGCTGAGGTACTTTGCGAGGAGGACAGGGAGCACCCCCTTGAGCACGTCCGCCACGAGAACGGCGAGGCCGAGTTTCGCCCCGAGTACCCGGAAGGCGTTCGTGGTGCCGGCATTCCCGCTCCCGTGCGTCCGGACGTCCACCCCTTTGAAGAGCTTGCCCAGGAACACGCTCGGAGAGAGGGAACCGACCAGGTACCCGAGGACCACCAGCCCTACCGCGGTCAACCACGAACTCGTGCTCACGAATACCTTTCCTCTTTGCCTTCGAAGTCGATGACCAGAGGAATGCCCCAGAGACCGTATTCTTCACGCAGGCGGTTCTCCAGAAAGTACGCAAACGATCTCGTGACTAGACTGCGCGCGTTCACCATGACCTTGAAGCGGGGCGGCGACGTCTCGTATTGCACGATGTAGAACGCCTTGAGAATCTTCGTCCCTCTTCCGGCAGGCGGTCTCTGAGCGCGAAACGTCTCGAGCCAGCGGTTCAGGTCGGACGTCGGTATCCGCCCACTATATTGCTGGTACAACTCGCGGGCGAGAGGCAGGATATGATCGATGCCACGGCCCGTGAGGGCCGAGGTCGTCAGCCATCGCGGCTTCATCTGGACCTTGGCTTTGAGGCGGGCGACCGTCATGTCCAGATCGATCTCGTTGATGTCCCACTTGTTGAACAGGACCGCGGTGGCGCACTTGGCCCGCTGGGCCTCGTAGGCGATCTGGAGATCGAGGTCGACAAGCCCCTCGTTCGCGTCGATGACGACGAGCGCGACATGGCTCCGCTCCAGGGCCTGCAGGGCGCGGAGGGAACTGTAGTACTCCACGTCGGTGGTCGTCCGCTTCCCCGGGCGCCGTAGGCCGGCGGTGTCGATCAGCGTGATCGGGGTTCCGTCGAACTCCAGGTCGGTGTCGATGGCGTCTCTCGTCGTTCCGGGGCGGGGAGAGACTATCGTTCGTTGGTCCCCGAGCATGGCGTTGAGTAGCGAGCTCTTCCCCACGTTGGGCCGGCCGACGATGGCGACTCGTACCGGCTCGAGCGACTGAGGCGACTGTTCCTCTTGGGGAAGGTTCTTCAGCACTTCGTCCAGAAGATCCCCTATGCCTAGGCCGTGCTCCGCGGAGACCCCGATAGGCTCGCCGATCCCGAGCTGCCAGTACTCGTTGACGTTCTCCTGGGCGACCTTGGAGTCGTACTTGTTGACGGCCAGGAGAACCGGCACCGGGCTTCGCCGCAAGAGGGCCGCTATCTCGTGATCCTGCGGCGCCAAGCCGCTCTTGCCGTCCACGAGAAAGATGGCCACAGCCGCTTCTTCCAGGGCCAACTGCGCCTGCCGGCGCACGTCCTCCCCGAGGGGCTCATCACTCAGCAGGTCGATGCCGCCCGTGTCGACAATAATGAATTCGCGACCGCTCCACTCCGCATCCCCCTCCTTGCGGTCCCGCGTCACCCCGGACTCGGGCGCGACCACCGCGTCCCTGCTACCTGTGATGCGGTTGAAGAGGGTCGACTTGCCCACGTTGGGGAAGCCGATGATGGCCACTCGGGGCTTTGCTCTGCTCATGCTTCGAACCCCGCCAATCTGTCGGCGACAGCCTTGATCTGCTCGGGCGGCGTCGAGGCGCCCGCCGTGATACCCACTATCTTCAGCCCTCGGAACCAGTCGGGGTCGAGCTCGTCCGCCGACTCCACGTGGTACGTCTTCGGCTGCCGGGCGGCGCACAGCTCCACAAGTCGCCTGGTGTTGCCCGAGTTTCTTCCCCCCACGACGACGACCGCATCCACCCGGTCGGCCATCGCCATGGCCGCGGTCTGCCGCTGCTCGGTCGCGCTGCAGATGGTGTTGTGCACGAGCAGCTCGCGGGTACGCGGGGCCAGGTTCTCCACCAATTCCGCGAGGTGCTCCTGTGACTGCGTGGTCTGTACCACCACACCCACCCGCTGGCTCGGCAGCTCCACGGGCAGGTCGGCGGGCGACTCGACCACCAGCGACTCCTCGCCGGCATACGACCGAAGCGCGAGCACTTCTGGGTGATCCCTCTCCCCCAGGATGATGACAAAGTAGCCCAGGCGGTGCAACTTCGCTGCCTTCTCCTGAGCCGATTTGACGAAACGGCAGGTCGCGTCCACAACGAGCGTGTCGATGGCGGCAAGTTGGTGCTTGACCTCGCGCGGCACCCCGTGTGACCTGAGGATGACGGTCCCCTCGGCGGCCTCCTCCGGGTCGGAGATCACGTTGACTCCGCGCTCCTGGAGGTCGGCAATAACCCCGGGATTGTGGATCAGGGGGCCGAGGGAGTGCACCGGACCCGGCGCTTCTTCGGCAGCCTTCAGGGCCAGTTCGAGGGCGCGCTCGACCCCCCAGCAGAAGCCGGCACTCTCGGAGATCTTCACCTCTAGGGCGCTCACCGGGCCTCCGCGGAGGAGTCGAGCAGCTTTTGGAAGGCCTCTACAAGCCGCTCCGTCAATACCCGGGCCCGCTCCGAGCGGGGAAGACCCCCGGAGGGGAGCTCCAGCGGGGGCCCGAACGTGACCGTGACCCGCGGAAAGCGCGGCAGACCTTTCCGCACCACCCGTTCGGTACCATCAAGGACCATCGGCACCGTCACCACACCCTCCCGGAGCGAGAGCAGCGACACGCCCGGGTGCATCTCACCAAGCGACCCGCCGCGCTGGCGACGACCTTCCGGGAACATCCCCACTACTGCCCCGCCTCCAAGCATCTCCAGCGCTCGTTTGACGGCGGTCCGGTCCGCTTCTCCCCGCTTTACCGGAAAGGAGCCCAGCATATCGATCAGACCGCCGAGCACTTTGACTTTCCACAGTTCGGCCTTGGCCATGAAATGCACCTGGCGCGGGAAGGAGACGCCGACGAAGAACGGGTCGAGGTTCGACCGGTGATTGGAGGCCAGAAGCACGGGCCCCGTCGGCGGGATGTTCTCCGAGCCCCTCACTTTCATTCGAAAGGCGAACCGCCAGAGGGGCGTCAGGAACGAATAGGCGAACCGGTAGAGGCCGGTATCGAGCGGGCTCTTGATCATCCGACTCACCGCCCACTTCTCCGCGACCGGCTGAGCAGCCGGCGTAGAGGGGCCGGGCGCCGACAGCGCGGATGGGGCCGCCGCGGATGGGCGCGGGACGGCCGCCACAGGCCCCCCTGGTCCTCGTTTGGCAGTCACGAGAGCGCACACGGTCTCGATGACCTCAGGGATGGTCATCCCGGTGGTGTCTACCTCCACAGCGTCCTCAGCCTTACACAGCGGCGCGATCGCCCGGCCGGAGTCGTACGCGTCGCGGGCGGCGATGTCGGCCACCAACTCGTCAAGAGGCTGGTCGACCCCCTGGGCAAGCAGTTGCTCCCGGCGTCGCCGCGCCCGTTCCGCGATGGAGGCGACCAGGAACACCTTCACGTCGGCGTCGGGAAAGACCACCGTTCCGGTGTCCCGACCTTCCAGCACGACGTCGCCCCGAGCCGCCTCCCGCCGCTGTCTGGCCGTCAGCAGGGCTCGGACGGCGGCGTCGGCGGAGACCGCGGAGACATTCTGCGACACCACCCGCCCACGGATCTCGTCGGTCACCTCGCGGTCCCTGATGAAGGCCCGGGTGAGATCGTCCTGCCTCGCGACGAAGCGCAGGTCGGCCTTGGCCGCGAGATCGGCCGCTTCCGGGATGCGTTCAGGAACAAGCCCGGCTTCGAGCGCGAGCAGCGTGACTGTGCGGTACATCGCCCCGGTGTCGAGATAGTGCATGCCGAGACGCTTGGCTACCTCCCGAGCGATGGTGCTCTTACCGGACCCCGCGGGCCCGTCGATGGCAATGATCATCGCCCCTCCAGTGCCTCGAGATCGCGCACGAACTCAGGGTAGGAGACAGCGATGCAGTCTACGTCGTCGATCCGCGTCCCGTCCCGCGAAGCCGCTCCCGCAATCGCTCCGACCATGGCCACCCGATGATCCCCCTCAGTCACTATGCTTCCTCCCCGCCAACCGTTCGGATCGCCGATGACGTCCATGCCATCGGGCCGCTCCACCACCTCGGCGCCCAGGGCCTGGAGCAGACGCGACATGGCCCGCAGCCGGTCGCTCTCCTTGGCCCGCAGTTCCGCCGCCCCCCGCAGCCGGGAGACGCCTTCGGCCTTGGCGGCGGCGAGTAGGAACAAAGGCAACTCGTCGATGACGTTCGCTACCTCGTAGGCCTGCACCTCTGTGGCCACGAGACGAGAGGTGCGGGCCGTGACCCGACCCACCGGCTCGGGGCCCGAGGCCTCGGTGCCTTCGACCTCGATCGCGGCGCCCATCCGGTCCAGAACAGTCAGGAGACCCGTGCGAGTGGGGTTCAGACCCGCGTTCTCGATGGTCACGAGAGAGTCGTCTATCAGCAGCGCGGCGACAATGAAGAACGCCGCGGAACTGAAGTCGCCGGGCACGGCCAGCGAGTCCATCTTGAGCCTCTCGACCGGCCAGAGCCGCACCGTCCCCGGGCCGTCGGAGGGTCCCTCCCGCTCCACCCGGCCGCCGGCATAGCGGATCATGCGTTCGGTATGGTCCCGGGAGGCGCCGGGTTCTACCACCTGGGTCTCCCCCTGGGCCCGCAACCCGGCCAGCAAGATGCAGGACTTAACCTGAGCCGACGCTACCGCCAGCTGGTGCCGCGTGCCCCGAAGCGCACCGCCGCGTATGGCCACCGGGGGAAGCGAGTCGTGCCCCCGGCCTGCCACCGTCGCCCCCATCTCTCGCAGGGGTCCGAGCACCCGGGCCATCGGGCGGCGGCGGATGCTGGCGTCGCCGGTAAGAACGCACAAAAAGGGCAGTGAGGCGACCAGCCCCGGCAAGAGGCGCATCAGCGTTCCGGCGTTGCGCACGTCGATCACGTCGGCAGGCTCGCTGAGGCCCTCCCACCCCGACCCGTGGATGACCAGTTCAGAGCCCGCCTCCTCGACAGTGACCCCAAGCGCCCGCACGGCCGCCAGCGTCGCCAGCGTATCGGCTGAGCGAAGGAAGCCTGAGACTCTGACCGGCCCATCGTTCACCGCCCCTAGCAAGGCGGCTCGATGTGACACCGACTTGTCACCCGGGACCCGGAGAGTGCCGTGCAGCCCCCGGGCCGCGGGCAAGAAGCGCCGCCTGTGGGGCGAAACGGCGCCGTTCTGTTCGTCAGTCACCGGTGTCACCCGTGAACGATACCGACACGGCGTAGCCGAGATCCTGGACGAGCGTAGCCGCTGTCTCCGCGACGGCCTCTCCCATTACGAAGAGCACGAGATCGCCACCAACGCTGCGGCTGAAGTGGTGAAGGGTGAGGTCCTCGATGTTGATCTCGGCCTGTCCCAGCGCCGTCATCACCTTTGAGACCACGCCCGGCTGGTCGGGTACCCGCACCGTCAGCTTATAGAGGGTGGCCGGAGTGATGTCCTCGTATTCCAGAAGCTCCTCGCGATAGCCGGCCGCCGACGCGATGGAATCAAGGATGGCGGTTTCGTCGCCTTGTTCGAGAAGGAGCGAGAATTCCTGCAGTTCGGCCGATATGGAGCGCAGTGTCTGGGACAAGGCCGAGCGGTTCTCGAGGAAGATGTCGCCCCACATCGCTGAGTTGGCCCCGGCCACCCGGGTGAGGTCCTTGAAGCTGGGACCCACACAGTGCAGAGCCCGCTTGCCGCGCACCTGGAAGGTGCCGGTGTGGTCCATGAGCACGTTGGCCAGAACGTGCGGCAGATGGCTGACCACCGCCATGATGCGATCGTGAGCCACGGCGTCGATATGAGTCGGGCGGGCTCCGAGCTCCAGGATGAACTCCTGCAGCATCTCGTACAGTTTCGGAAACGCCGCTCCGGTGGTGCAGAGGAAATATGTCGCATTCTCAAAGAGATCTGCCCTCGCGTATCGCGCTCCGGTATCGGCCGAGCCGCACATCGGATGGCCCCCGATGAAGAGAGACCGGGCCAGCGGGGAAAGGCTGCCCATGATGGCCGATTTGGTGCTGCCCATATCGGTGATGAGCCGGGGAGCGGGCTGCGCCGTCGCGCATTCTTCGACCAGCGCGGGAATGGTCCGGACGGGCGTCGACACGACCACCAGATCGGCGTAGGCCGCGGCCTCCGAAGCCGACAGCGCTGTCTCGGTGATGACGCCCTTGCGCAGGGCAAGATCGAGAGCTTCGGCGTCGGCGTCGTAGCCGGCGACCGCGTCCACCTGGGCTCGTTGCTGCGCGGCCAGGGCCAGGCTTCCACCCATCATGCCCACGCCGATGACCGCCAGGCGATGGATGCCGCTATGCGGACGG
>Ga0315273_10007827_pt1 | contig 13414 bp, 13 predicted proteins | sample YL17G02_0_MG_FD_205753 | JGI IMG/M metagenome (GOLD analysis project Ga0315273, IMG submission 205753) | Sediment microbial communities from Yellowstone Lake, YNP, Wyoming, USA - YL17G02_0 | ecosystem: Environmental > Aquatic > Freshwater > Lake > Sediment | place: USA: Wyoming | collected... | reverse complement strand
AACGCTCGACGAGCAGTTCGGCGAGTGCTGCTTCGACGGGCGAGAGCGCGACCCAGCGACCGCCGAAGTGCAACAGCCCGGAGACGTCGACGACCGGGCGCTCGACATCGCGCTCGGCTCGACGGTGCAGCGTGCTCACTCGGATCTGCACGTCCCGCGGATCGGCCGTAGTACGGGTCCAGTCCTCGAGCGGGTCGACGACCGGCGGGGGCTGGTCGTCGTCGTCGACGAGCAGCAGCCGCGGGTGCCCGGAAGAGCGCAGCCGCTCCAGGCGCTCCTCCTCGTCCGGCCAGCGCACGATCTCGACCTCCATACGAGATGAACGTACGGGCCGTGTGTTTCGCCTGTGTTTCGCGAAGGTGAACGGATCCTGCGCGTCCGGTTGCCGCGGCACCCGGACGGTGGTCATGCAGTCGTTGCGTGCCAGAATCGGTCTGTGGCCGCGACCCCGGACTCCCCGCCGAGCACGCTCGCCGACAAGGTGTGGGAGCGCCACGTCGTGCGACGGGCCGACGGCGAGCCCGATCTCCTCTACATCGATCTGCACCTGGTGCACGAGGTCACGTCACCACAGGCCTTCGAGAGCCTGCGCATGCACGGTCGGGGTGTTCGCCGCCCCGACCTCACCGTGGCCACCATGGACCACAACGTGCCCACGATCGACATCGATCAGCCCGTGGCCGACCCCATCTCCAAGAAGCAGATGGACGCACTCGCGAGCAACTGCGCCGAGTTCGGGATCCGCCTCGCCAAGATGGGCGAGGCGGGCCAGGGCATCGTCCACGTGATCGGTCCCGAGCAGGGTCTGACCCTTCCGGGGATGACGATCGTCTGCGGCGACAGCCACACGTCCACCCACGGCGCGTTCGGGGCGCTGGCGTTCGGCATCGGCACGAGTGAGGTCGAGCACGTGCTCGCCACCCAGACGCTCCCGCAGGCCCGCCCGGGGACGATGGCCGTCACGGTCGATGGGGAGATCCCCGCCGGGGTCACCGCCAAGGACATCGTCCTCTCGATTATCGCCCGCATCGGCACTGCGGGCGGGATCGGCTCGATCATCGAGTACCGCGGGTCCGCGATCCGCGCCCTCTCGATGGAGGGCCGCATGACCGTGTGCAACATGTCGATCGAAGCCGGAGCGCGGGCCGGGATGGTCGCACCCGACGACACGACGTTCGCGTACCTCGAGGGGCGGCCCTTCGCCCCGAGCGGTGCCGCCTGGGAGCAGGCGCTCGACGACTGGCGCTCGCTCGCGACCGACGCCGGTGCCGGCTTCGGCGTCGAGGTCGAGATCGGTGCCGCGACGCTGCGCCCGGCGGTGAGCTGGGGCACCAACCCCGCCCAGACCGTGACCATCGACGACGTCGTGCCCGACCCGTCGTCGATCCCCGACCCGAGCCAGCGAGAGTCCGCCACGCACGCGCTGCGCTACATGGGCCTGAAGGCCGGGACACCGATCCGCGACATCCCCGTCGACACCGTGTTCATCGGCTCCTGCACCAACGGCAGACTCGAAGACCTTCGTGCGGCCGCCGACGTCGCCCGGGGTCGCACGGTTCGGGACGGGATCCGCACGCTGGTGGTGCCGGGCTCCATGCGGGTCAAGGCGCAGGCCGAGGCCGAGGGGCTCGACCGGGTGTTCACCGATGCCGGCTTCGACTGGCGCGAGTCGGGCTGCTCGATGTGCCTCGCGATGAACCCCGACAAGCTCGCCACCGGCGAGCGTTGCGCGTCGACGTCGAACCGGAACTTCGAAGGCCGTCAGGGCAAGGGCGGGCGAACACACCTCGTCTCCCCCGCCGTGGCCGCCGCCACCGCGATCGCCGGCCACTTCGCCACCCCGGACGACCTGGCCTGATCATGGAACCTGTCGAGGAGATCGTCGGACGGGCGGTGCCGCTGAACCGGTCCGACGTCGACACCGACCAGATCATCCCGAGCGACTGGCTCAAGCGGGTCGAACGCACCGGCTTCGGCGAGGGGCTCTTCTCGGAGTGGCGCGAGAGCAGCGACTTCGTGCTCAACCGTCCGGAGTACCAGGGTGAGGACGTCCGAGTCCTGGTCGCCGGCCCGAACTTCGGGACCGGATCGTCGCGCGAGCACGCGCCGTGGGCGCTGGAGGACTACGGGTTCGACGCGGTGATCTCGTCGCGCTTCGCCGACATCTTCCGCAACAACTGCCTGAAGATCGGCCTCGTCCCCGTCGAGCTACCGCAGTACGTCGTCGAGCGCATCATGACTGCGATCGAGGACGACCCGACCCTCGAGATCGTCGTCGACGTCGTCGATCGTCGCGTCGCGGTCCCGGCCCTCGACCTCGACGAGCCGTTCGCGCTCGACGACTTCCATCACCACCGACTGGTCAACGGCCTCGACGACATCGGCATCACGCTGCAGTACGACGCCGATGTCGCGGCCTACGAGGCATCCCGCGCCGTCTGGCTGCCGACGGCCTCGCCAGGGACCTGACGTCACTGGGGCTTGGTCCCGCTCAAGAGCGCGATCTCGCGCCACTTGTAGTGACAGTCGACCTGCTCGAAGCCCAGGTCGCGTAGCCAACCGAGCTGAGCCTCGGCCGGCGCCAGCTTGTTCGACGGGTCGTCGTCCTCGGGCGTGGTGCCGACCGCGTCGAGGAACGCCTCGTGGAGCTCGCGCGTCGGGGATGCGACGTGCTCGAGATTGCAGAACACACCACCGGGCTCCAGCCGCTCGAGCACCTCGCCGTAGAGCATGCGCTTGCGCTCGTCGACCACGTGATGGATCGCGAACGCCGACACCACCGCGTCGAACCGACCCCAGTCGGCCGGGAGCGGCTCGTCGAGGTCGTGCTCGACGACGGCAACCTGTGGGGCCGCGGCGAAGCGCTCACGCGCTCGCCGGAGCATCGCGGCCGAGAAGTCACACGCGACCACCTCGACCCCGGGACGAGCGTCGAAGACCCGTCCGGCCACCAGGCCGTCGCCGCAGCCGAGGTCGAGCACGCGTCTCGACGCGGCGGGCACCCACTCCATCAGGTGCTCGTAGGCCGTGTCGCGCCACGGGAACGACGACCGCCGCGCGAGGTAGTCCGTCGCGTGGTCGGCGTTCGACCAGAGATTCACCGCTTCCGGATTGACCGTGTCGGGCCGTGTCCGGGACTGGCTCATGGTCCGACCACGCGTTCGCGCGTCTCGTTGCGGGCCTGCAGACGCACGATCTTGTTGACCGCGCTCAGGTACGCGCGCGCTGATGCCTCGACGATGTCGGTCGCGACGCCCCGGCCTGACGCCTTGTGGCCGTCTGCCTCGAGCAGGGCGACCACGTCACCCAAGGCGTCCCCGCCGCCCGTGACCGACGAGACCTTGAAGTCGAGCAGCGTGCCCGAGATGCCGGTCGCCTGCGCGATCGCCGCAATCGCGGCATCGACCATCCCGTTGCCGTCGGCTTCGGCTTCGACCTTCCCGTCGCCGTCGGTCAGCACCACGTGCGCCGTCGGCTGATGCACCGTCCCGCCGTGCACGTCGAGGCTCACCAGCGAGAAGCGGTGTACGACACCCGTGCCGAGCTCCTCGGCGACGATCGCCTCGAGGTCCGACTCGGTGATCGCCACCTTGCGGTCGGCCAGCTCCTTGAACCGGACGAAGGCCTGGTTCAGCGCGTCGCCCTGCACGTGGAGGCCCATCTTGTTCAAGGTGTCGCTGAAGGCGTGCCGACCCGAGTGCTTCCCGAGCACGATCTGCGCCGCCTCCTGACCGACCGAGGCAGCATCGATGATCTCGTACGTCTCGCGATCCTCGAGCACCCCGTGTTGGTGGATCCCCGCCTCGTGCGCGAACGCGTTCCGCCCGACGACCGCCTTGTTGTACTGGACCGCGTATCCGGTCAAGCGCGCGACCAGCCGTGACGTACGGGCCAGCTCCTCGGTACGGACGCCGACCTCGACCTCACCGAAGTAGTCGCCCCGCGTCTTGACCGCCATCACGATCTCCTCGAGTGCCGCGTTGCCGGCGCGCTCGCCCAGCCCGTTGATTGCGCACTCGATCTGGCGCGCTCCCGCGGCGACGCCCGACAGCGAGTTGGCGACCGCCAGACCCAGGTCGTTGTGGCAGTGCGTGGAGACGACGTAGTCGCCCTTCACGTTCTCGACGACGTAGGCGATCAGCTTGCCGAACTCCTCGGGCACCCCGAAGCCGACGGTGTCGGGGATGTTGAGGGTCGTCGCGCCATTGTCGATCGCGATCTGGAGCACATCACGCATGAACTCGGGATCGGAGCGGCTGCCGTCCTCGGGTGAGTACTCGATGTCGTCGCAATACGACTTGGCCCGAGCCACACCTGCCGCGACCTCGGCCTTCACCTGGTCCTCGGTCATCCGCAGCTTCTTCGCCATGTGGATCGGCGACGTCGCGATGAACACGTGGATGCGCGGCCGCTCGGCATGGCGCACGGCTTCCCACGCCCGGTCGATGTCCTTGAACCCCGTGCGCGAGAGCCCCGCGATCACCGGACCCCGGATGTGCTTCGCGATGGCCTCGACCGCTTCGAAGTCGCCATCGCTCGCGATCGGGAACCCGGCTTCGATGATGTCGACGTTCAGGCGTGCCAGCTGCTCGGCGATCTCGAGCTTCTCCGCTACGTCCAGGGAGATCCCGGGCGACTGCTCGCCGTCCCGCAGCGTCGTATCGAAGATTCGCACATGATCGGCCATGTCTCGCTCGCTCTCTCGTCTGCATTTCTGGATGTCTGGATTCGGGGCAACAAAAAACCCCCCTGGCCCAAGAGGCACAAGGAGGCGACCGCGAGCACCAGGTGGTGCCCGCGGCTACGTAAGGAGGAGGCTGGTGCTGATGGAGGCGCGCAGTTCCTTCATCATGGTCTGACCATCATGACGAGTCCGCGCGCCAATGGCAAGCCATATGCAATGTCAGGTCATGAGGGCGACGGCGTGCGACAATCGCTTCCGATGGCGAAGCACCGGTGGCTCCGACGCACGATCGGTCTGGGAGTCGTCGCGGGCGCGACCTACGCCGTCTGGCGGGCAATCGAGAAGAACCAATCGCCGGGCGACAGCGGGTGGGAGCCCCAACCGTTCCCCTTCCCGCCCCAGCCGCGTACCGCCGATACCACCGGCCGGATCTCCGGGTCCGCGTCGGGCGAGAGCGCCGCGCGAGACGAGCAACACGCCCCGCCCGACTACCTCGAGCCGGTTGCCGGTGCATGCCCGGCATCGCATCCTGTGAAGGCCAAGCTCGCAAGCGGGATCTTCCACGTTCCCGGCGGCCAGAGCTACGAGCGCACGACGCCCGACCGGTGTTATCTCGACGCCGCCGCGGCGATGCGCGACGGGCTCCGGGCGTCGAAGCGCTGAGCGCCCGGCTTCGGGATTCAGGCCGAGCGGCCTCAGCCGAGCTCGATCGCCTTCGCGTCGAGCACGCCGTCGACAGCACGCACGCGTTCGACGGCTTCTGATGGGACTTCCGTCGACGCGGTGATGACCATGAGGGCCGACGCGCCTTCGGCGTTCGTGCCGACAGCCATGTCGGCGATGTTCACGTCGGCATCCCCGAGGATGGTGCCGACCTTCCCGATCATCCCGGGAGTGTCGTCGTTGCGGACGACGAGCATGTGGCTCGACGGGGGGATGTCGACGCTGTGCTCGAGGATCCCCACGATGCGGGGCCGGGCTCGCTTGCCGAACAACGTGGCGGCGACGTGCACGGGCCGGTCCCCGGCGACGCCGCGCAGGCTGAGCAGGTTCACGAAGTCGCTCGCAGACGTCGACGTGGTTTCGCGCACGTCGAGCCCGCGCGCCTCGGCGAGCTGCGGAGCGTTCACGAAAGAGACGGGTTCGTCGACGACGCCGCCGAGGACCCCCTTCAGGACCGCCAGCGTGAGCACTCGACAGTCGTAGTCGCCGATCTCGCCCTCGTAGCTCACCTCGAGAGTCCCGACGGCGCTTCCGGCGAGCGCGGTGAAGAGTCGCCCGAGGCGCTCGGCCAGGGGCAGGAACGGCTGGACCGTTGCGTTCGCTTCGCTCGCGTTGACGTTCACCGCGTAGGGGACGAACTCACCCCGGAGCGCCAGCACGACCTGCTCGGCGATGGTCTGCCCGGCTTTGTCCTGCGCCTCCGCGGTCGATGCTCCGAGGTGCGGGGTCACGACGACGTTGGCGAGATCGAAGAGCGGCGACTCGGTCGTGGGCTCCTCGGCGAAGACGTCGATGGCCGCGCCGGCGATGCGGCCCTCGCGCAACGCGTCGGCAAGCGCGGTCTCGTCGATGATGCCACCCCGGGCGGTGTTCACGATCCTCAGGGTGGGCTTCGCGTGAGCCAGCAGCTCGGCGCCGAAGAGCCCGAGCGTCTCGGGTGTCTTGGGGAGGTGGATCGTGACGAAGTCGGCTTCGCGCACAAGGTCCGTGAGGTCGGGGATGAGCCGTACGCCGAGCTGACGAGCGCGATCCGCGCTGACGTACGGGTCGTACGCGACCAGCTGCATGCCGAACGCGAGGAGGCGCTGCGCGACGAGCACGCCGACACGACCGAGGCCGACGACGCCGAGCGTCTTGCCGTTGAGCTCGACGCCCTCCCACTGCGAGCGGTTCCACTTCCCCGCCTTGAGATCGCGGTCGGCCTGCGGGATGTTCCGCGCCTGCGCAAGGAGGAGGGCGGCGGCGTGCTCGGCCGCCGACAGCACGTTCGACTGCGGGGCGTTCACCACCATGACGCCGCGACTGGTTGCCGCGTCGACATCGACGTTGTCGAGACCGATCCCGGCCCGCCCGACGACCACGAGATCCGTCCCTGCCTCGAGCACGGCCTCGGTGACCTGGGTTGCCGAGCGGATCACGAGCGCGGCGGCATCCCGCACGGCTTCCACGAGCTCGTCGGCCGACATGCCGAGTCGCTCGTCGACCTCCAGGCCGGCGGCGCGCATGGCCTCGAGACCACGCGCAGCAAGTCGTTCGGCGACGAGGACACGGGGAACCACGAAACCGAGGGTAGCGGCCGGGATGTGGTCGACCCCGGGTTGTAACCCCGCCCCTTGTGCGTGGCCGCGTCAGACGCGGGGTAGGGCGATCTTGGTCATGGCGACCACGTCGTCCTTGATGCCCGCTTGGTCGGTTTCACCGAGCGCGACGTACTGGACGGTCAAGAGCGTGTCGCCCTTCAGCACGTATGCCGTGTTGATCCCCCCGCCGGCGTAGAAGGCGTTCCTGCCGAGGCCCGAGACCGGCTCGATCTGGTCCTTGAAGACCCCCTTGGCCGTCCGGTACCCGATCTTGCTCTCTTGGCTGTCACCTCTCTGGACCAACACCGAGACGTTGCGAACCGGCGACGACGCGTCCTCGAGCGCGTAGCCACAGATGCCCGCGCCGGGTGGTCCCTGCTGCTGCTCGACCAGCTTCTTCGCAGGGAACCCCGTGACGCGTGCGACCTCGGAGGCCTTCAGAGCCTTGCAGGCGTTCGGCTTGGCCGCGACCGACGCGCTCGCGGGTCCGATCCCCGCCGCCAGTGCGACGGCGGCGACGAGTGCAGCAACGACGAGCAGGCGGCTGCGCATGACGCTCCTCAACAATATGGGGTAGTCACAGTATGTGCTGCGCCGAGCCGCCGGACGTGTCACTCGAGCGCCGCGTCGGCGACGTCGAGGAGCCAGACGCCGATCGCGGCAACCACGCGCGTCACGAGAGGAGGGCCGCGATGCGGCTGACGCCTTCCACGAGGTCATCGTCGGACAGCGCGAACGACAGCCGCGCGTAGCCGGGGGCGCCGAACGCCTCGCCGGGGACGGCGGCGACCTTGATCTCCTCGAGGAACAGCTCGCAGAGCTCGAGCGAAGTCGTCGGCGTTCGCCCCGCAATCGACCGGCCGAGGGCTCCGACGAACGACGGGAAGCAGTAGAACGCGCCTTGCGGTTCGAGACACTCCACGCCGGGGATCGCCGAGAGCATCCCGTGCATGGTCTTGCCCCGACGCTCGAACGCGGCGCGCATCTCACCGACCGCGGTCAGATCGCCCGACACCGCGGCGAGCGCGGCCCGCTGCGACACGTTCGCGACGTTCGACGTCGAGTGCGACTGCAGGTTGGCGGCGGCGGCGATGACGTCGCGCGGCCCGATCATCCATCCGACGCGCCAACCGGTCATGGCGTAGGTCTTCGCGACGCCGTTCACGACGACGCACGACTCCGCGAGCTCCGGCACCAGTGTCGGCATCGACGAGAACCGGTGCTCCCCGAACGTGAGGTGCTCATAGATCTCGTCCGTCACGACCCACACGCCGTGCTCCGCGGCCCACCGTCCGATCGCCTCGACCTCAACGGGTGGGTACACCGAACCGGTCGGGTTGCTCGGCGACACGAAGAGCAGCGCCTTCGTGCGTGACGTGCGCGCTGCCTCGAGCTGTTCGACCGTGACGCGGAACGACGTTGCCTCGGTGGTAGGCAGCACGACCGACACGCCGTCGGCCAGCGCGATCGACTCCGGATAGGTCGTCCAGTAGGGCGCGGGGAGCAAGACCTCGTCGCCGGGGTCGAGCAGCACCTGGAACGCGTTGTAGACGGCTTGCTTGCCGCCGTTCGTCACGATGATCTGGCTCGACTCGCACTCGAGCCCGGAGTCGCGCAACGTCTTGGCCGCGAGCGCGGCGCGCAGTTCGGGCAGGCCCGCCGCCGGCGTGTAGTGATGGCTCGCGGGGTCCGAGCAGGCGCGGATCGCGGCTTCGACGATGTGGTCGGGCGTCGGGAAGTCAGGCTCCCCGGCGCCGAACCCGATCACGTGCTCGCCGGCCGCCTTGAGGGCCTTGGCCTTGGCGTCGACGGCGAGCGTCGCCGACTCGCTGATCGCGCCGATCTTGCGGGAGATCCGCAGACGCTCGGAGATGCGGGCCATGGGCCCATCCTCCCACGCCGGATGGCGGCGACCCCGAGCGTTTGTGCGGACGTCTACCCGAGCGTTCGGCCCAACGTGGGCGGCGTCAGACGGCGACCTGCTCCGCCTCGGTCGGCACCCAGCCCCGGAGATCAGCGAGGCGAGGATCGTTCGAGAAGACCTCGACGATCGGCAGCGACAAGCCGAGACGGCGCTGCACGGTCCGGATCGCGTTCTCCTCGTTCCAGAGCATCAGCGTGACCGCGACGCCGTCCTCGCCGGCTCGGGCCGTGCGGCCGGAGCGGTGCAGGTATGCCTTGTGGTCATCGGTGGGCTCGTAGTGGATGACCACGTCGATGTTGTCGACGTGGATGCCCCGGGCTGCGACGTCGGTGGCGACGAGCACGGGGACCTTGCCCGCCTGGAAGTCGGCGAGCGACTTCTCTCGGGCGGCCTGACTCAGGTCGCCGTGGATCGGTGCCGCCTGCACGCCCTCCTTGCGGAGCTCGCGCACCAGCTTGTCGGCCGTGCGCTTGTAGTTGCAGAACATGAGGGTGCGCTTCGAGTGCCTTGCTATCTCGGCGGCGACCTTCACCTTGTCCATGTCGTGCACGAAGAGGAAGCGGTGCTCCATCTCCTCGACGGTCGGCTCGTCGGACTCGACCTCGTGGAACACCGGGTCCTTCATATAACGCGCAACCAACTGCTTCACCGCGCCGTCGAGCGTGGCCGAGAACAACATCGTCTGGTAGTCGCCCTCCATGCGGAACAGGATCTTCTGCACCTGGGGCATGAAGCCCATGTCGGCCATGCGGTCGGCCTCGTCGAGCACGAGGACCTCGACATCGGCAAAGGAGACCTCGCCGCGGTCCATGAGGTCGATGAGGCGACCCGGGGTGCCGACGATCACGTCGACGCCGCGCCGCAGCGCGTCGATCTGGGGGTCGAAGCCGACGCCGCCGTAGATCGCCTGGACCTCGCGCCCGCAGAGCTTGGCCAGGGGCGCGAGGACGCCGTAGACCTGGTTCGCGAGCTCACGCGTGGGTGCGAGCACCAGCGCGGTTGGGCGCCGCGGCTGGGCCTTGCCGATGCGCTGCAGGAGCGGGAGGCCGAACGCGAGGGTCTTTCCCGAGCCGGTCTTGGCCTTGCCGCAGATGTCACGGCCCGCCAGGGCGTCGGGGAGCGCGATCGCCTGGATCGCGAACGGGGCTTCGATGCCGTCGGCCTCGAGGGCCGCGACGAGTTTGGACGAGACGCCGAGCGCCTCGAAGGAGGTGGTCACGTTGGTGCTCGCTTTCTTCGGGGGTGGTCGGCCTCGTCGTCACCCTCGGGGTGGAGGGCCGGCAGTCCGTCAAGAAAGCGAGGAAGACCTGCGGGGGCCGACGGCACCCGCTGGACCCCCATCATACCCGGTCAGTCGGCCTTCCCCTTGCCCTTCGCCTTCTGGGCCTTCTTCCACGTGAGCACCTCGGCGAGCGCTTCGGATGAGTCGATGTCGGCCACCGACCGCTTCGTCGCGTCCGAGAACGGCTTGGCTGCCGCTTCCCAGCCTGGCGGGGTGACGGCGAAGCGCTTGGCCAGCAGCGCGAGGAAGATCTTCGACTTCTCCTCACCGAATCCCGGGAGCGCCCGGAGCCGAGCGAGGAGATCGTCACCGGTCTCATCGCGGGTCTCGCCGGCCGGGGCGCCCTTCCACACGCTCGCGGCGTTGCCGTCGTACTCGTCGACGAGCACCTGACAGAGGGCGTGCGTGCGCTTGGCCATGGATGCGGGGTACCGGTGCAGTGCCGGCTTCTCCCGGAACACCGTCTCCAGCTCCTCGGGGTCCATCGCGGCGATCGCCGCCGCGTCGAGGCCACCCAGGCGCTCGCTCAGGGTGTGCGGCCCCTTGAACGCCCACTGCATCGGCACCTGCTGGTCGAGCAACATGCCGACGAGCAGCGCGAGCGGGCTCTGCACGAGCAGTCGGTCGGCCGCGGGGTCGCCGGTGACCGGGATCTCGGTGGTCGCCACCTCTGGGACTCTAGAAGGCGAACCCGATCCGGCCCTACGTCGCCTTCTAGAGTCCGGGAGATGCCCACGCTGCATCACGTCAACCTGTGCGTCCCGCCCACGATCCGGGACGACGCGGGCGACGAGCACGCCGGCCCGGACGCCGAGGCGACGTGGCTGGAGGCACTCGGCTACCGCCGCGTCGAGGCCGGTCCCGAGATCGCCGCGATGGCGCAAGTGCACTGGTTCGAGGGCGACGACGGCACCCAGGTCCACCTGACGGTCGACCCCGAGCACGCACCGTCCACGCGTGCGCACACCGCGATCCGCCTCGACGAGGCACTCGACCCGACCGTGGCGCGCCTCGAGGCCGCCGGCCACCGCTGCAACACGATCGCCTTCGACGGCGACCGCCACGTCTTCACGAACGATCCGGCCGGCAACCTCTGGGAGCTGATCGGGCCGCTCGCCGACTGATGCGGCAGCCCCGCGTCACCACCGCCACGACGCGGCTTCCTGAGGCGACTCTCAGGATCGACCCCACGCGCACGCCGCGCACCGGGCACAATCGACGCGTATGCGCGTACTCCTGGTCGAAGACGAAGTTGCCCTCGCCGAGGCGATCCGCGACGGCCTGATGGCCGAGGGATTCGACGTCGACGCCGTCCACGACGGCCTCGACGGCCTCTGGCGCGCCCGTGAAGGCTCCTACGACGCGATCGTGCTCGACATCCTGTTGCCCGGAATGAACGGCTACAAGGTCTGCCAGACGCTCCGCGACGAGGAGATCTGGACGCCGATCCTCATGCTCACGGCGAAGGACGGCGAGTGGGACGAGGCCGAGGCCCTCGACACGGGCGCGGATGATTTCCTCTCCAAGCCCTTCTCGTTCGTGGTGCTGCTCGCCCGGCTCCGGGCCTTGTTCCGGCGAGGCGCCCCGCCGCGCCCCGCGATCCTCGAGTACGGCCCGTTGCGACTCGACCCCGGTACCCGAAAGGCGAGCCACGGCGAGGCCGAGGTCGCGCTCACGGCGCGCGAGTTCTCCCTCCTCGAGTACCTCATGCGCCGCGACGGGCACGTCGCGTCGAAGAGCGAGATCCTCGACCATGTGTGGGGCATCGACTTCGCCGGTGACCCGAACGTGATCGAGGTCTACGTCGGGTATCTGCGCCGCAAGCTCGACCAGCCGTTCGGAACGCAGCTGATCCGCACCGTGCGCGGTGCCGGGTATCGGCTCTGCACGGACGCTTCGTGAGGTGAGTCGGCTCCGTACGGTCCGGGTGCGGGTCACGCTCGCGGCCGCGGGGTTGTTCGCCGTCGCGCTCGCGCTGGCGTCGTTCGGCCTCGTGCGCTCGGTACACGACAACCTGGTCGACGAGATCAAGCAGACAAACGAGCAGCAGCTCGAAGCGGTCGCGCTCCAGCTCGAGCGCGGTGTCAACCCCGAAGACGTACGGGTGCCCGGTGGTGGCCCGGGCGGCACACCGCTGCTCCAAGCGAGGGGGCCCGGAGGCCGCCCCGTGAACCTCCCCGGCGCCGACGGTCGACCTCAGGTTCGGCCCGGCGAGAACCCACAGGTGCGCGCGCAGCGCCAGGTCGAGACGGCGCAGGGCACGGTCACACTGGTCGCCGAGAACTCGCTCGACGCGGTCGACAGCACGGTCGACAGCATCACCGGCGCCCTGGTGATCGGCGTGCCGGTGCTCATCGCGCTCCTCGCCGGGCTGACCTGGTGGTTGACCGGCCGTGCGCTCAGACCGGTCGAGGCGATCCGGGCCGAGGCCGCGGCCATCACCGGCTCGACGATCCACCGCCGAGTTCCCGAACCGAACACCGATGACGAGGTCGGTCGACTCGCCCGAACGATGAACTCCATGCTCGACCGTCTCGAGGCAACGTCGCTGCGTCAACGACGCTTCGTCTCGGACGCGTCGCACGAGCTCCGGAGCCCGATCGCGGTGATCCGCGCGCAGCTGGAGGTGGCGCTGCGACGCGGCGACGGGACCGACTGGCCCACGATCGCCCAGCGCGTGCTCGTGGAGGACGCGCGCCTCGAACAGGCGGTCGGTGAGCTCCTCGAGCTGGCCCGCACCGAGGAGCGAGCCGATGCGACGCCCGTCGTCGTCGACCTCGACGAGGTCGTGCTCGAGGAGACGGCTCGGGAACGTCGCGTCCCGGTCGACACTTCACGGGTCCTTGCGGGGCGCGTCTACGGCACGAGCGCCCAGCTCGCCCGCGTCGTCGCCAACCTCCTCGACAACGCGTGTCGCCACGCGAAGACGCACGTTGCGGTTGCGCTGGGGCGACAGGAGCACGACGTGGTGCTCACCGTCGACGACGACGGGCCCGGCATCTCGGTCGCCGATCGCGAGCGGGTGTTCGAACGCTTCACCCGCCTCGACGAGGGCCGCAGCCGTGACGCTGGCGGCGTCGGGCTCGGCCTCGCGATGGTCCAGGCGATCGTGGAACGCCACGGCGGGAGCGTCTCGGTCGATGACGCACCGCTCGGTGGCGCGCGCTTCGTCGTGCGCCTACCTGCCACCGACTGACCGGCTCCAGCGGTCGCCATCCCGA
>Ga0315273_10007826_pt1 | contig 13418 bp, 14 predicted proteins | sample YL17G02_0_MG_FD_205753 | JGI IMG/M metagenome (GOLD analysis project Ga0315273, IMG submission 205753) | Sediment microbial communities from Yellowstone Lake, YNP, Wyoming, USA - YL17G02_0 | ecosystem: Environmental > Aquatic > Freshwater > Lake > Sediment | place: USA: Wyoming | collected... | reverse complement strand
GGCGGGGAGGGGCGGCTGACTGCTGCGGCAGGCGGCGCCGTATGCCTGACCCACGGTGCGGTCCGAGGCCGCGACGAACCGAAGCTCGAACCAGGGGTGGCCGATCAGTCGCTGCACCAGCCTCCGTCCCACCAGCCCGGTGGCGCCAAGGACAGTGACGGGGATGCGGTCACCCGAGGGCATGCACGGCCTCCCGTTCCTCGTCGGCGCCGACCACGACCGCATCGAGCGCCGACCGCAGGTCCGCGATCAGATCCTCTGCCGCCTCGATCCCCACCGACAACCGGAGCAGGCCGTCGGTGATCCCCGCCGCGGCGCGGGCTTCGGGCGTCATGGCGGCGTGAGTCATCGTCGCGGGATGCGCTACCAGCGATTCGACCCCACCCAGCGATTCCGCCAGGGTGAAGATCCGGAGAGCCCGGGCCACGGTGCGCGCCCCTTGTCGACCATTCGCGAGCTCGAAGCTGACGATCGCACCCCCGCCCCGCTGCTGTGCCCGCGCCACGCCCGATCCCGGATGTCCCGACAACCACGGGTAGTACACCGCGCTCACCGCCGGATGCCCGGTCAGCAGGTCGAGTACCGCCTCCGCGTTCTCCAGGTGCCGCGTGATACGGGCCTTGAGTGTGCGGATGCCGCGCAGCACCAGCCAGCAGTCGAACGGCGCAGCCCCGACGCCGAGACAGTTCGCCCACCAGCGCAGCTCCTCGTGCACCGCGGGGTCGCGCGCGATGACCGCGCCACCAACCACATCGCTGTGGCCATTCAGGTACTTGGTAGTGGAGTGCACCACCAGGTCGGCGCCGAGTGACAACGGCTGCTGCAGCGCCGGAGAGAGGAAGGTGTTGTCCACCACGACGATGGTCCCGTGCTGACGGGCCAGCGAGACCGCGGCCCGGATATCGGTGACGCGCAGCAACGGATTGCTCGGCGTCTCGATCCACAGGATCTTCGGTCCGAGCGCGAGCGCCGCGCGCAGGCCCTCCGCGGTGGTAAGGTCCCGGAATGCCACCCGGAGTTCCCCCCGCCGCGCCTTCGCGTCCAGCAGCCGCCAGGTGCCGCCGTAGCAGTCGTGTGTCGCCACTACCAGGTCGCCGGGCTTGGCGAGCTGCAGGGTGAGACCCACCGCCGACATCCCGGTGCTGGTCGGCACCGCCCCCGCTCCCCCTTCCAGCCCCGCCAGCGACTCGGCTAGCAGGTCCCGGGTCGGATTGGCGGTACGCGTGTAGTCGTACGGCCCTGCCTGTCCGAATTCCGGGAAGGCGAAGGTGGTGGAGAGGTGGATGGGGGGCACCACGGCTCCGAAAGAGGGGTCGCGGGCGATGCCGGCACGCGCGGCGAGAGTGTCGAAGTGCACGGGGTCTCCTGATCGGTGAGGCCGGCCTCGATCACGCCGGCGATGAACTGAGGTTCCTTGAGAAAGGCGTCGTGGCCGTAGCGGGAGTCGGCCAGCGCTAGATGCGACGGCCCGCCCCAGTGGCGGTGCAGCTGGCGAAGCTGCCAGGCGGGTACCAGGGTATCCGAGCGGGCGCCGGCGAGCAGCGCGGGCACCGTGATGGACGAGGGATCCACCGAGTGCTGGTCCATCGATTCGGACAGACAGAGGAACTGCTCGGCCACCCAGGACTCCGCGAATTCGCGGCCGCGGTGCTCCAGATACGCTTCCACTCCCAGGTCCGGCACGCCGGGCGCGTGCGGGAACCGGTCGCGAAACTCCCGCGAGGTGCGGTAGGTGGTGAGCGCAACACCGCGTGCCAGGGCCAGGCACTCGGTTTGGTTTCCGCTCGAGAGACCGAGCCGCACGATCCGCCGCTGCAGGTCGCGAAGGCCGATGGCCATCGGGTGGCTCCGGGCGGGAGCGCTGATCACGACGATCTGGCGGGTCCGGTGTGGAAACCTCTCGGCGAGCGCCAGTGCAACCATGCCACCGTAGGACGCCCCAACCACGGCGTGGAAGGGTCCGATCCCGACCCGATCGCACGCGGCGATAACCGCCGCAGCCTGGTCACTGGTGCTGATCGGTGGGAACGACTGGCCGCGCGCTGGCGCGGTGGTCGAGCCCCGGCCGCCTAGCCAATCGAAGCCGATGATCTCGAACCGGTCGGTATCGAGTGGCCGTCCCGGGCCCACGTGCTGCTCCCACCAGCCCACCGGCTGCGCGCCGGTGGCCACATCGCGCCCGGCGGAGATGCCACCCAGCACGAGAACCGCGGGGCGACCCGGAGTGCCGAGGCGGCGGAGACCCACCACGCAGGGCCGGAGCAATCGCCCGCACGTGAGGGCCAGCCCGCTCTCGAGCCGCACCTGAAGCGCGACGCCGGAAGGGACGCTCATGCGCTCACCGGAAGGTCGAGATCGAAACCGGGGAGGCCCACGGTGGTCCCGGCGGGACGGTCAACCGGCGCGCGGTAGTGATAGATCCTCAGCGGCACACGGTGATCACGCGCCAGCTCTGCCGCGGCGACCTGGACCACTCGCGCCCCCCCCTGCGCCAGCTCGCACAGGCGGTCATGGGACAGCGAAGCAAAGCGCGGCGCCGCGCGCCACCGCCGCGGGTCGTCCGCGTAGACACCATCCACATCGGTCACGATGTGGCATTCCGTGGCCGAAAGGTGTGCGGCCAGGAAGACCGCGGTGAGGTCGGAGGCTCCCCGCCCGAGGGTCACGGTGTCACCGGAGCTCTCGAGAGCGGCCTGAAATCCGGCCACCACAGGAAGGCAGCCGGCCTCGAGGGCGAGCCGGATCGCTGCCGGATCAAGGCGGTGAAGCTGGCCCGCGCCGAACCCGCCTTCCGCCCGGAGGCCTGCCTCGCCGCCGCTCAGGCTGCGAGCTGGAATACCGTGCGAGTTGAGCGCAGCCGCGAGGAACGCGGCACTGAGCGCCTCACCGGTGGCGAGGGCGCGATCGGCCTCACGGTCCGGTGCGCCGGTGCCGGCAAGACCGACCAGCCAGTCGAGGATTCTGTCGGTCGTGCCGGCGGCGGCACTGACCACCGCGACGATGGCGTGGCCACGCGCCCTCAGCCCGGCGAGACGCGCCGAAGCGCGCCGGATCCGTTTCGGCGTGGCGAGAGCGGTCCCACCAAATTTGACCACCAGCAGCGAAGACCCAGGTGATGACGACATGCTCAAGGCTCCTGAACGAAAAGCCCCGGCCCTCTGCGGGGAGAGGGCCGGGGCGGGTGGTGATTGACTGGAGTTCTAGTCGAGGTCCACGCCGTCCGGCCGCTCTCGCATAAGGAGAGCGGAAATCGTCATGGTCAAACCCATGACGCCGGGGGCGAAGCTCGGTCGATGCATCGTCGAGGGCAGAAAGCACGAAACCCGGCGGGGATGGCCGCCGGGCAATCGCGTTTTAGCTCCTTGTTTAGCGTGGCGGCAATAGCGGCAAATGACCACGAACCTTCAATTGTCGGCTATCAAGGTACGAAAAGGTCCCGGTTCCGTCAAGGGCGTGCAGCGCCGGGCGACTCAACATGCGGCCCGGTAGACTATATTTCAGTCGCCGTGCCCCCCCACGACGCTGGCGCTCCACCTGAACGCCACTCGAGGCACGAATCCGCCGATCGGAGCCAACGTGTCCGCTTTCAAGTCCCAGCAGCGCCTTCTCAACATCCGGGGCCGCGCCTTTCACTTTGTTTCCTACGAAGGCCAGCCCGCGAATGTCAAGCGAGGGGAGGAGGCGTCGCCGGCCATGTGGTATCTCATGGTCGAGGGCCGGCGGTGCGCGGCCCTGGTATGGGAACAGAGCCAGTCGCTCGATGATGTCGATCGCGACCTGACCCGGTGGGCGGCTGAGAACGCCTTCGGATCAAGCGAGGCGCCCGCCCCGACAGCAGGCTCGAGCCGGTCGGGCCCCATCGAGCAGGCCCGCCACTGGTGGGGGCCGTCGTAAACGCCGCTGCGCCGCCTTTCCCCCTCCCTGCGATCGCACCGATTCCCCGCGCTGAACCCACCGCCCGGGGAATTATTGTGGCACCCGCCACCTGATCATACAGACCATTTGTTCATCGAAGGTAGTATAGTATACGACTACTATACAAAGATGGGCGGCGGGGAGAACGCCCCCCTCGAGCACCGCGCGGCGGAGAGTATTGAAGTGGCCTGACGACGGGGAATCCCCGACTGGCGGATGTATCCCGACAGGATATCTGGAATCGGAGGACAGCTGCGCCGTTTATGGCACGCCCCTCTCTGGGGGCCGGAGTCGAAGGCGTTATAATTGGGGCCGGAGAGGCGAGCTGCCCCCCCCGCCATCTTCCGCGACAGAGGCTATCGAGGACACCAGCAATGACACGAACCGCCATTACCGCTTCCCGCTTCCTGCTGCTGGCCGCGGCCGCTTCCATCACTCTCGCTGCCTGTGCCACCAAGTCTCAGACCGGCGCCGTGGTGGGTGCCGCAGGCGGAGCCGTGGTCGGTGGCGCCATCGGTAACGCGGCCGGTAACACCGCCGCCGGCGCGATCATCGGCGCCGTGGTCGGTGGCGCCGCCGGCGCCGTCATCGGCTCCGAGATGGACAAGCAGGCGGGCGAACTAAAGCAGAACATCAAGGGCGCCACCGTCGAGCGCGTGGGCGAAGGCATCAAGGTCACCTTCGAATCGGGCCTGCTCTACGACTTCGGTTCCGACGTGGTCCGCCCCGAGGCGCAGACGAACCTCACCGAGCTCGCCAGGAGTCTGAAGAAGTACCCCGGCTCCGACCTGCTGGTCGTCGGGCACACCGACAATGTGGGATCCGAGACCTACAACCAGGCTCTTTCCGAGCGCCGCGCCTCTGCCGCCACCAACTACCTCGTCTCACTGGGCGTCAAGCCGACCCGTCTGGCCACCCGTGGGATGGGCGAGCAGGAGCCGGTCACCTCCAACGACACCGACGAGGGCCGCCGGCTGAACCGGCGGGTGGAAGTCGCGATCTACGCCAGCGAGGCGTATCGGAATGAAGTGAGTAACCGGTCACGCTAGGCTGCTGAACCCCGGCGCTTTCCCGATCGGCAGGGCGCCGGTCCCAATCGGGGATCATCGTGCCACCCCTTGTTCGTGCCGCCGTCGTCCTGATGTTCGCCGCACTCGCCTGCTACTCGGCCGGCGTCTGGGGCGCCTTTTTCGCCGAGTATCTCAAGCCCGTTCATGTCGTCCTCTTCTGGCTCGGCTTCCTCTGCGACCTCGCCGGCACCGAACTGATGCGCCGGCTGGCGGGGGGACTGCACTGGAACCTGCATGCCGCCACTGGCGTCGCCGCCCTCGGTCTCATGCTGGGTCATGCGCTGTGGGCCAGCCGCGTACTCATCCGCCGGGATCTTCCCCGGCTCCGGACCTTTTCCCGCCTCAGTGTCACCGTGTGGGCCATCTGGCTGGTGCCATTTATCACCGGCCTCATGCTGGGAGCCCGGAGGAGTCACTGATCCTCCGGGCTATCCGCCCGGCACCCATCTGGCACCCATCTGGCACCCCGACGCTTCATCGATAGATTGGCTGCTTCCGACAGCGCTCCGTGTTTCGACTCCCAGAAGGCCTGCGGCGAATCGATCCGATGACTCGACCATTCCTTCCGGAGACAGCGATGAAACAGAACATGGGATTCTCGGCCCGGAAGGATGCGGCCGGCGCCACCGATGCCTGAACAGCCAGCGCCTCCGGCTCGGCGTGTCGCGGGAATCGGCGGGATCTTCTTCAAGGCCAGGGATCCCGACGCACTCCGGGCCTGGTATCGGGCCCATCTCGGTCTCGATGTTCAGGAGTGGGGGGGAGCCACCTTCCAGTGGGACGACTCTGCCCTGCCTGACCGCCCCGGGGCGACAGTGTGGAGCGTCTTTCCGGCGTCGTCGAAGTACTTCGACCCGAGCCCGGCGCCGTTCATGATCAACTGCCGCGTCGCCGACCTCGTACGCCTGCTGGGCGAACTGCGGGCCGAAGGCTGTGCCGTAGACGACAAGACCGAGGAATCGGAGTTCGGTAAGTTCGGCTGGGTCATGGATCCGGAAGGGAACCGGGTCGAGCTGTGGGAGCCACCGCCCGGGCGATTTCCCGATTGAGGCGATCGTTTGCACCGCCGACCGGCCCGGCGACGATCAGTTCGATGTGCGCTGTTACGACCGGCAATTCCTGATGGCCCTCGACCGGCGGGGGGAACTGTCCCACGGCGACAGGGAGCCGGCTCTGGTGGAGCAAGCGTTTCGGGACGAAATTGGGGCAGGCAGGATTCAGATTCCCGATCATCCGACTGCAGGCTACCGCATGCTCGGACCGGTCGCCGCCTGCGACCCGGACAGCGGATCCGCGGATCGAGAAGTGGCAGTCGGTCCACTTCCCCTGCCGCACTGCGGAGGAACTCGGTCTCCCCACGGAGCGTGAGAGCACGATGCCGTACGTCATGTCGAGCGGCACCTGGTGGTCCCATGTGATGATCGTGCACTCCCCGTCCGACTAGTATCGGCGCACCCGTTGAGGTCCTCTTGGTCAGTCACGACGAATTTGCGTTCTCAACTGCACCGGAGCCACACCGCAAGCGGACCAAGGACATCCTCCGCCGGCACCCCGAGGTTCGTGCCCTCATCGGCACCAACCCGAACACCTTCGGGTGGACCGTGGTCATCGTGGCCGGCCAGCTTGCGCTCGCCGCGTTCGTCGCCGCCCGGCTCTCGTGGTGGCTGGTGCTGGCGCTGGCCTTCTGCGTCGGGGCGTTCGCCAATCACGCCCTGTTCGTCATCATCCACGAATGCGCCCACAAGCTGGTATTCCGGCGGAAAGTGCCCAACATCCTCACCGCGATGTTCGCCAACCTCCCGCTGTTCGTGCCCGGGGCGCTGTCGTTCCAGAAATACCATCTCAAGCACCATGCCTTCCAAGGCGTGTACGAACTGGACGCGGACCTCCCCAGCCGGTGGGAGGCGCGCCTCATCGGACATTCGGTGCTGGGCAAGTCACTGTGGCTACTGCTGTTTCCGATCTTTCAGGCGCTCCGTCCGATCCGGATCAAGGAAGTGCCGCTGTTCGACCGCTGGACCACCCTCAATCTGCTGGTGCAGGTGGGATTCGACATCGCGGTGTACTTCGTGCTCGGCCCCAAGGCGCTGGTCTATCTCGCGCTGTCGCTGTTCTTCTCCATCGGCCTCCATCCGCTGGGGGCCCGCTGGATCCAGCGCCATTTCATCACCACCAAAGGTGACCAGGAGACCTTCAGCTACTACGGCTTCCTCAACGCCCTGACCTTCAACGTCGGGTACCACAACGAACACCACGACTTCCCTTCGGTGCCGTGGAATCACCTCCCCCGTATCCGGGCCGCCGCCCCCGAGGCGTACCAGGATCTGTCGTACCATCGGTCCTGGACCCGGCTGCTGTTCCGGTTCCTGCTGGATCCCACCCTGTCGCTCTGGTCTCGAGTCATTCGCCGGAACCGGAACGATGTCGCGCTGGACGCGCCGGTTACCCCGGACCAGGAAGTGAAGCCGGCGGAATCACTCGCGGTCTGACCGGAGCGAGCGGATGACCAAGGGACGACTCGAGGCCTTCAGCGACGGCGTGCTGGCGATCATCATCACCATCATGGTGCTGGAGCTGAAGGTGCCGCACGGGGCGCGGCTGGTGGATCTCCGCCCGCTGCTGCCGGTGTTGGTGAGTTATGTGATGAGTTTCGTCTACCTCGGGATCTACTGGAACAATCACCACCATATGCTGCATGTCACCGAGCGTGTGAGCGGCGCCATCCTCTGGGCAAACCTTCACCTGCTCTTCTGGCTCTCGCTGGTTCCGTTCACCACCGGATGGATGGGGGAGAACCACTTCGCTCCGGCGCCGACCGCACTGTATGGGGTGGTCCTGCTGATGGCGGCGATCGCCTACTACATCCTGCAGCAGGTCATCCTCCGGTCCGAAGGTCCTAGCTCGACGCTGGCCCGCGCCCTCGGCAGCGACTGGCAGGGAAAGCTCTCGCCGATGCTCTACGCGGTCGCGATCGCCGTCGCTTTCTTCAATCAGTGGGTCTCGGGCGCGCTGTATGTGCTGGTGGCGCTGATCTGGCTGATCCCCGATCCGCGGATCGAACGGGCGCTGGCCCGCCGGCACGCGGATGGCGCCTGAGCCGCCACTCACGAAAGGCAGGGCGTGATGTCACGGCCGGTCGGGTTGTTCTTCCCCGTTGCTCTCGGGCTCGCCATTCTCGCCTGCGGCAGCATCACCCTCACTACCACGATCCTGCCACCGCACCGGCTGGCGGACCCGATCTGCCCCCTCGCCGTCATCATCGCCGAGAGTCCCAATGAAATCCCGCCGGGAGGGCGGATGATCGCGCGACTCAGGGTCGAGGGCGGAGGCGCCGGCGTGACCAGCGAGAAGATCAGGAAGCGGCTGCGGGAAGAGGCGGCGAAACTCGGTGCCAACCGGGTGCTGGCGGTCGAGGTCACCACGCCGAGCACGCTGTCGGCGCTCGGCATGAGCCTGGTATCAGCATGGAATGCCGATCAGCGGGACAAGCTCCGGAACGAGGACCTGACCGACCAACAACAGACCACCGTCACGACCCAGCCCGTCCCGACCGACCCCAGCTTCTACGGGCGCGGGCTGGCCTACGCGATCTTCATCCCCGAGGACACTCTTCGGACCAACCTCGAGTGTCCCCGGTAGCACACCAAGCCCGGCTGGCTACTTCCCCTCGGCCTTTGACACCGACCGGCGGCCGCATGGGCTCCACACTATTTCCCCCCCCCCGGACACGCCGATGTCATCCTTCGCCCCACTCACGAGTTACCGGGAATACCCTGTCGAGGAGATGTGCCGCCGTGCGCAGGAGTTCAATCAGGAAATGCAGCGGCGGCGCACCGTCCGCCAGTTCAGCGACCGTGCAGTGCCTCGGGAGATTATCGCCACAGCGATCGAGACGGCGGGATCGGCGCCAAGCGGCGCGCATCGCCAGCCCTGGCACTTCGTGGCGGTGAGCGACCCGGCGGTAAAACGCCGGATCCGGGTAGCGGCCGAGGGGGCCGAACAGGAGTTCTATCGCACCGCCCCCGCGGAATGGTTGCAGGCGCTCGAGCCGCTCGGCACGGACGAGCACAAGCCCTACCTCGAGGTGGCCCCCTGGCTGATCGGGATCTTTGCCGAACGATACAGGAATGAAGAAAATGAAGGTCGTATGACTAACTACTACGTGATGGAATCGGTTGGAATCGCGACTGGACTCCTCATTGCCGCCCTGCACCATGCCGGACTCGCCACCCTCACTCACACCCCCAGCCCCATGGGCTTCCTGAACCAGGTCCTCGATCGGCCGAGCAGTGAAAAGGCCTTCCTGTTGCTGGTGGTCGGGTACCCTGCCCCGGATGCGCGGGTACCGGATATCCGGCGCAGGCCCCTCGAGTCGATCAGCAGCTGGAGGTGAGCCAGGTGAAGAATGTCACGCGGCCCTAGGCTCTCCCCAGATCCGCCGGCGGCCTGCGCTGCCCCACCGCGCCCGCCAGTACCAGCAGGGTGAGCAGGTAGGGCATCATCAGAAACACCTGGTACGGTACCCCCAGCGTGAACGACTGCAGCAGGAACTGCAGGGCCATGGCGGCCCCGAAGAAGAGCGACGCTCCGAAGATACGGCTGGGCTGCCAGCCGCCTAACACGACGATCGCGACCGCAATGAACCCTCGCCCCGCCGTCATGTTTTCCGCAAAGGTCCCCACCTGCGCCAGCACCAGCGTGGCTCCCGCAAGCCCGGCGAATCCGCCCCCGATCAGCACCCCTTCGGCCCGCACCCGGCGGACCGCCACGCCCGCGGCCCGCGCGTGCTCTGCCGATTCGCCGGCCGCACGGAGCCGAAGTCCCCACGCCGTGCGGAACAACAACCACCAGAGAATCGGCACGGCCACGAAAGCCAGGTAGGTGAGCACTGTCTGCTGAAACAGCGCCGGACCTATGATCGGGGTCTCGCCCAGCAGCGGGACCGGGAGAATCGGGAAGGTCGTCAGGCTGAGCCCCACGCCGGCCGGGCCGTAGGCCTGGCGGTACACCGCCCCGGTGAACCCCACCGCGCCCAGTGTCACCGCCGTGCCGGTAATGATCTGGTCGGCGCCGGCGCGCACCGAGACCAGCGCCACGATGGACGACACCAGGATACCCGCGCCGATGGCCGAGGCGACGCCCATCCATGGCCCGCCGGCGCTGGCCCCCAGCGTGGCACCGAGTGCACCGGCCAGCATCGCTCCCTCGATGCCGAGGTTGATCACCCCACCGCGCTCGCTCACCGCTTCACCCAGTGCTGCGAGCAGAAGCGGGGTCGCCACGCGGACCGCGGCGGCCAGGAACCCGACCAGGAGCGCCATGTCCATACCTCAGGCGCCTCCATCCCGCGCCGACCGTCGGCGTGCCAGATCGGCGAGCAGCACGACGATGATTACCGTCGCCTCGACCACGCGCACCGCCACCGCCGGCACCCCGGCCTCGCGCTGCATCGCGCTCGAGCCCGCCTGCAGGCCGGCGATCAGCAATCCGGTTCCCACCGTCGCGACGGGATCGAGCCGCGCCAGCAGCGCCACCGCGATGGCAGTGAAGCCGTAACCCGGCGAGAGATTTTGGAACAGGCTGAACGTGGTACCCGAGACTTCCATTGCGCCGGCGAGTCCGGCACAACCGGCCGAGACGAGGAGCGCACCCCCGAACACGCGGTCGGTCCGCACACGACCGACGACTGCGGCGGCACGAAGTCCTGCACCAGTCGCCCGGAGGCGGAATCCGGCGAGGGTAAAACGCAGGAAGACCCAGAGCGCGCCCGCGAAGAGCAGGACCAGGATGATCCCGGCGTGCAGCCGCGTCCCGCTGAGTTGGGGCAGGCGCGTCGCGAGGGGCAGGGGATCGCTTTGCGGATAGACCCCGCTGGATTCCTGCAGTGGACCCTGGACCATCCAGCTGACCAGCGCTTCCGCCACGAAATTGAGCAGCAGCGTCGTGATCACCTCCAGCACGCCGAAGCGAAGCCGGAGGACCACCGGCACCAGCACCCAGAGCATGCCGGCCACGATGCCGGTGACCAGCACGGCGGGTATTGCCAGCAGCTGTGGCCAGGTTCCGAGTGTCAGGCCCACCCACGTCGCGACGATGGCACCGGCGTAGAACTGGCCTTCTGCGCCGATGTTGAGCGCTCCCGCGCGAAAAGCGAGACCGATGCCGAGCCCGATCAGGATGAGCGGCACCGCGCGGGGCAGGAGTCCCGAGAAGATCGCATCCCCGGATCCGAAGCCGCCCCGGAACAGAGCGCTGAGCGCCGCCAGGGCGTCGTAGCCACTGGCCGCGAGCCCGAACCCCAGCACCAGCAGGCCGATCCCGATGGCGCCGAACGCCACCAGGATTCCGCGCACCCCGGGCGGAAGCCTCATGCGTTTTCCCCCAGCATCATCCGCCCTATCATGGCCCGCGAGGTACCCGCCGGCGCCTCGATCAGACGCCCGCCTGCCAGAACCACGATGCGATCGGCCAACTCGATTAGTTCGTCGAGGTCGGGAAGGTGGACCAGTACCGCTGCCTCCCGCCGGGCCGCGTCGCGCAGTCGGGCGAGGATTTCCGCGGTCGCACGAAGATCGAGTCCCCGGGTGGGGTTCTCCGCCACCAGCAGGGCAGGGTGGCGCTCCATCGCTGCCGCGATGATCACCCGCTGCTGGTTGCCGCCGCTCAGTTCCCGCATCGCCGCGCCAGCCGATGGCGCCTGCACCTGGTATTCCGCCATCAGGCGCGTGGCACGCGATTCGGCCTTCGTCCACCTCACCCATGGAGCGGTGATCCACGGCGCCGCCTCTCCCGCCACCAGCACCAGGTGCTCGGTGAGCGAAAACTCACCGATGCATCCCTCGGTGGTCCGATCTTCGGGTATGAAGGACACCGGCTCGGTGCGACGGATAGACCCCCGATCCGCCTGCGCCAGCCCCGCGGCGAGCCTGAGCAGCTCCCGCTGCCCGTTGCCCTCGACCGCCGCGACCCCGACCACTTCTCCCGCGCGCACACGGACCGTGGCCTGATCAAGTCCGGTGCCAGTTTCGCCGAGGCGTGCCAGACTGACCGCTTCCATTACCAGCCGATCTGCGCCGGGAACCGGCGCCTGCCGGACAGGGCGGGGCGGGGGAGCCGCCCCGAGCATGTGAGTCGCGAGCCCATCGGTGCTGGTGTCGCCCCGAGTTCCGCCGTAGACCACGCGCCCCCGCCGGAGGACCGTCACGCGGTCGGCCACCGATGTCGCTTCACGCAGCTTGTGGGTGATCAAGACGGAGGAGATCCCCCGGTCGCGGAAAGCGATGAGCTGCGCCAGGAACCGCTCCGCCTCGAGCGGCGAAAGCACCGACGACGGCTCGTCAAGCAGCAGGATGTCGGCACCGGCCGCGAGCGCCTTCACTACCTCGAGGCGCTGCCGAAGACCGGCCGACAGATCGGCCACCCGCGCCCGAGGTGGAACGGGAAGCCCGAGTTCATCGCCCAGCTGCTCCACCCGCGGCTCCACTTCGCGGGGACGAAATCGCCAGCCGGCGGCGAGCGCGACATTTTCGGCGACGCTCAGCTCCGGGATCGACGTGAAATGCTGATGTACCATGCCGAGACCGAGGCGCCGGGCGAGGGCAGGGGAGTGGCGGGAGACCGCAGTGCCGTGGATGAAAACCGTACCGGCATCCGGCATCACCAGCCCGACGGCGATTCTCATCAGGGTGGACTTGCCCGCGCCGTTCTCCCCCAGCAGGGCGTGGATCTCGCCTCGGCGGAGCGTGAAGTCCACCCCGTCGAGCGCCGCCACCGAGCCAAAGCGCCGGGTGATGCCCGAGAGCGTGAGGACGTCGTTCATGTCACGAACATCTCCACGGCATACCGGGTGAGTGCCATGGATTCAGCACCCACGGCAACAAACGGGAAAGACGGCCGCTGCGGCCCGACCGAGCGAAGCGAGAGAGCTGATCACACGAGCACCGTGACCCGTGTCCTGATGCTCGCTTGAGCGCGGGGAGCCCCTGGGCCGCCGGTCCGACCTGCGGGGGAGAGCCGCTGCGGCGGAGGCGGGGAGCATAAGTCGATAGTGATCATCTGGTCCACTGTTGCGCAGCCGCCGGAGTCGCAGCGGCCCGACCGAGCCGGGAGGACTCAGCGACCATTAATGGCCATGCGAGCCGGGGAACCCCCGCGCGAGTGCGCCGACCGGTGGAACCGTCAGAGACCGGTGGGGTGATCGTGGAACTCCCACGGCAGGTCGAAACGCCCCGCGAGGTGCTCGGCAAGCGCCCGGACGCCGAGCGTCTCTGTGGCATAATGGCCGGCGTAGATCAGGTTGACGCCCCATTCGGTGGCGTCGAAATAGGTGTGAGCGGCCCCTTCGCCAGTGATAAACGTGTCGCAACCGGCGCTTACCGCCTGCGCGATCATGCTCCCTCCGGCACCCGTGATGATTCCCACCCTGCCCAGCTG
>Ga0315273_10007824_pt1 | contig 13420 bp, 10 predicted proteins | sample YL17G02_0_MG_FD_205753 | JGI IMG/M metagenome (GOLD analysis project Ga0315273, IMG submission 205753) | Sediment microbial communities from Yellowstone Lake, YNP, Wyoming, USA - YL17G02_0 | ecosystem: Environmental > Aquatic > Freshwater > Lake > Sediment | place: USA: Wyoming | collected... | reverse complement strand
GAGCGATGGCGTTGAGGCCGAAGGCATCCCCGTGATCGCGGACGACTCGGCCCTGCCGCGCCTTCCGACGGCCGACGAGGCGCCCCAGGCGGAGGCATTCTTCCGCGGCCTCTGCGAGGCGTTCCGGCATCCTGACGACCCCATCTGGCGGCAGCGGGACCAGGTCGAGCGGGCGTTCCTGCGGTATCATCGAGCGGCGATTTCGTGGCGGCTGGTCTTTTCCCGCCTGCACCGGTTGCGCTGGCGGCACGTAAGGTGGTACCTGAAGGCGCTGCTGCGATGAAGGGCGCCGGGCAGTCGCTGCGGCTGCCTTGGGGCGCTCTGGGGCATTGAGGGGCAACGGCGGCGGATTGAGAGGCAAGGGCATGACATCGGGGATTCGGGATCTCGGCGCGACATTCGGCTCGAAGATCCTGGTGCTGGTGGCGGGGCTTGGGGCACAGAGTTGCCTGGCGTGGATGCTGAAGCCCGCCGGCCGGGGCTCCTACGCCGTGTGCATGATCTTCGCGGCGGTCCTGAGCATGGTGTTCGTCCTCGGGACCGACCTGGCGGGGCGATACTTCGTGGCCAGCCGCCGGTTTACGCTCTCCGAGGGCGTCGTGCACATCCTCGTCTGCGGCGCGGCCGGGTGCGTGCTGGCCGTCGGCGCGGGCCTGGTGCTCCTGCACCTGCCCCTGGCCTTCGTGTCGAAGGCGGCGCCCGAGTCGTTTTACCTGGCACTGGTGTCGATTCCGACGACGCTCTTCTCGTTCACCTTCATGAGTCTCCTGGTCGCGCTGCGCGACTTCACGTGGCTGGCGGTGTTCAGCACGGGCAACGCCGTGCTCCTGCTCGCGCTGAACGTGGTGCTGGTGGGCCTGATCCCGTGGGAAGTCAACGGCGCCTTGCTGGCGATCGTCGTCAACGGGGTGGTCACGATGGCGGCCTCGCTGGTCCTTTTTCGCCGCAAGTACGCTCTGACGTGGGCCAGGCCCACGTGGCGCGGCATCTCGGAGATGCTCCACTACGGCGTGCGGTACTACGGCGGTCAGATCAGCAACCGGGTCAACTTCCAGGTGGGGACGATCATCCTGGCGTTCCTCGCGTCGAAGGAGGAGATCGGTCTGTTCGCGATTGCGGCGAGTCTGACAGGCCAGATCATGGTGATCCCCGATTCGCTCGGCGATGTCCTGATGCCGCGCATGGCCGGCGACGTGAGGGGTCGGCCGGAACTGGCCGCCCAGGGCTCGCGGGTCAACAGCGTTGTCTGCGGCGCCCTGCTGCTGGTGCTGGTGATCTTTGCCGAGCCGATTGTGATGGTGCTCTTCTCGCCCGCCTTCCTGCCGATGGTGCCGCTCATCCGGATCCTTGCCGTCGGCCTCCTGTTCCGGGCCGCCTGCAAGGTGTTCGAGTACTACCTGCTCATGACGGACCATCCCGGCATCTCCTCGGCGGCAGTCCTGGCGGGGGTAATCGTCAACCTGGTGGTGCTGTGGTGGCTGATGCCGGCGATCGGCCTGCCGGGCGCAGCCGTGGCGATGTCGGCGTCGTTCCTCGTGAGCAGCATCATCCTGGCCGCGGCCTTCAAACGCCTCAGCGGCCTGAGCCAGAAGGAGATGTGGCGGTACCGGCGCGCCGACTGGGCCGTGGCGGCAGACGGGCTGCGCCGCCTCCGGGCGCGGCTGCGCCGTGGACCGGACGAAGCGGCCGCCGGATTGCCGTCCGAACCGGTCTCGGAGTCCGCCGCCGCGCCGGAGGAAAGGCCGCCGGAGGCCTAGCACTGCCACGCTACTCGAGTCTTTGCGCAGTCGCCGCGGCGACCGCGCACGAAACGGCGTTCTTGGCCGCGCGAAGTAGCGTTGCAGTACCAGGGACGGCGCGTCAGTCCGGCCGCAACGTGCGCCGCCTTCGCGTTTGCCTCGGCCAGGGCTGCGGGATAGAATCAAGTGGTCTTCGCAGCCGGGCCGATATTCTGCCTGTGCGCGAATGCCTCGCGGCATTGTGTGGCAGGGCCGGCCGAGGCGGCTCGAGATGACCCGGGGGGGCAGGAGCGTCGGTCGCCAGATGGACGAGCAAGGCAAACACGGCAGCGGCAAGACACAGGGCGGAAGCGGCCTGCTGGCCCGTCTGGCCCGGGCGAGGTGGTTCCGAGACCTCTTCCCCGTGTCGGTCAAACGACTCGGTCGGCGGCTGCTTCCCCAGGACGCCTATCAGCGGGCGCTGTGGGCCGTCGCGGATCCTTATGCCCGTGCGGAGACCACGTCCACCTACCCGGGAAAGGTGGACGCTCGCCTTGGGATCCTGAAGGGGTTCGGGGTCGGCCACGCCCACTACATTACGGCCTGTCGGGAACTGGGCGTGCCCTACAAGGTGGTGGACATCGCCGGCCCCGACTGGATGGAGGCGATTCGGGACTCTGGATGCGACGCCTTCGTGGTGTGGCCGGGGAACATGCGCACGGTCTGGAAACAACTGTATGACGAGAGGCTCCGGGTTATCGAGGAGGACCTCGGCAAGCTGGTTTATCCGGTCGCTAAATCCGTATACTTGTATGAGAGCAAGCGGCGCGTGCACTACTGGCTTCGGGCCCACGGCTTCCCGCACCCCCGGACGTGGGTTTTCTACAACGAGGACGAGGCGCTCCAGTTCTGCCGGACCTGTGCGCTGCCGATCGTGTTCAAAACGGACCTCGGCGCCGGGGCCAAGGGGGTGCGGATCTTCCGGCAACGCCGGGCGCTCGAGCAGTTTGTAGAGCGGTATCTCCGGAGGGGCATGGTCCTTCCCGATGGCGACCGCCGGGACCGGCAGTGGGGGAGCGTGCTCCTGGAGGAGTACATTCCGGATGCGGCCGAATGGCGGGTCATCCGCATCGGCGATTCCTACTTCGCCTACCAGAAGGGGCGCAAGGGCGACTTCCACAGCGGGTCCCACATCGTCATCTTCGCGGATCCTCCCCCCGACCTTCTGAACCTTGCCCTCGCCGTGACGTCCGGGGGCAACTTCACCAGCATGAGCCTGGACATCTTCGAGACGCCGGACGGCCGCTACCTCATCAACGAACTGCACCCGGTTTTCGGGTGGGACCCCTGGCCCCATTCCATGGAGGTCAACGGCATCCCGGGCCGGTACGTCTACGACGATGCGCAGGCCAAGTGGGTGTTTGAGGAGGGGATCTTCACGGAGCACGCGTGCTGCAGCCTTCGCATCAAGGTCGTCCTCCGGGCGCTGGGTAAGCCGCTGGCGTCGTAACAGGGGGTGCCGCGGCGTGAGCCGGATCAGGGCAGCGTGGGAAGAGAAGGCGGCCACGGCAGGCGCGCGGGACGAGGCGCGCGTCCTGGCCCGCGGGGCCGGCCGCGGCGTGCGCCGCCTTCGCGTTTGCCTCGGCCAGGGCCGCGAGATAGAATCAAGTGGCCTTCGCAGCCGGGCCGATACTCTGCCTGGGTGCCAGTGCCGCACGGCATCGTCCGGCAGGGCCGGCCAAGGCGGCTCGATGCGACCCGGGGCAGGAGCGTCGGTCAACCGATGGACGAGCAGCGCGAGCATGGCGACGGGCCGCAAGATCAAGGGGGTTTCCTGGCCCGCCTGGCTCACGCGCCGGGCTTCCGGAGGTTCTTCCCGAAGTGGTTCCGCCGGTTCGGGCGGCTCTTTGTTCCGCACGAAGCCTACATGCGCCAGCTCTGGCGCCTCAACGATCCTTACGCGGATGCCGAGGAGGTTTCCACGTGTCCCGCCCGGGTCGACGTGAGGTTGGGCATCCTGACCGAGATCACCCACTCCCACAAGAACTACATCGGGGCGTGCCGCGACCTCGGCGTGCCGTACAGGCTTCTCGACATCTCAGCTCCCGACTGGGTCCGCGTGATTCGCGAGAGCGACTGCGCGGGTTTCCTGGTCCATCCCCCGTCCCACCTGACCATCTGGAAGCAGATGTTCGACGAGCGGCTCAAGGTGATGGTCGGGGACCTGGGCAAGACCATCTACCCCTCGTACAACGAGTTGTGGCTGTACGAGAGCAAGCGGCGGATGGCCTATTGGCTGGAGGCCAACGACGTCCCGCACCCCCGGACGCGGGTCTTCTACGATCTCGAGGAGGCCCTGGAGTCCTGCCGGACCGTCGACCTGCCGATCGTCGTCAAGTCCGACCTGGGCTCGGGGGCGAGCGGGGTCCGGATCTTCCGGGACCGCTCTCCGCTCAGGCGTTTCGTGGCCCGCTGCTTCCGGACGGGCATCGTCCGTCGGGACGGCGATCCGCGCGACCGCCAGTGGGGCAGCGTCCTGCTCCAGGAGTACGTTCCCGATGCCCGCGAATGGCGGGTGATCCGGCTCGGCGACTCCTTCTTCGCCCACCAGAAACTGAAGATGGGCGACTTCCACAGCGGATCGGGCCTCGTGGAATGGTGCGATCCGCCGCGCCGGCTGCTGGACTTCGCACGCGAGACGACCGACAAGGGCGGCTTCACGAGCATGAACCTCGACACGTTCGAGACCCCCGACGGCCGTTACTTCGTCAGCGAACTCCAGTCGGTCTTCGGGTCCTACCTGCCGTACCAGATGCGCGTCAACGACACGCCCGGCCGCTATCTCTACGACGCCAGCCGCCGGGAATGGGTTTTCGAGAGGGGAGAGTTCAACAAGAACGGCAGCTGCAACCTCCGGGTAGAGACCTTGCTCCGGATGCTGGGCAAGCGGCTTTCCCCCTGAGGGCAGGTGGTGCTGCGCGGAGAACCCGGATGCAGATTGGCGTCCCGAAAGAGAGGAAACGCGACGAACGCCGTGTGGCGCTTACCCCTGAACAGGCACGGGCGCTCGTGGGCGAAGGCCACGGCGTCTGGGTCGAGCAGGGGTCCGGGGAGGCCATTGGCTGGTCCGACGGCGACTACGCCCGGGCCGGAGCCCGGGTCGTGGCGCAGAGCGAAGTCTACGAGCGCGCCGAACTGCTCCTGAAGGTCAAGTGCCCGATCCCCGACGAGTACCCTCTCCTTCGGCCGAGACACGTGCTGTTCGCCTTCCTCCACTTCGACGAGAACATTCCGGCCGAGAACATCGGGCGGATCGTCGGGACCGGGATCACCGGGATTGCCTACGAGTGGGTCCAGAAGGGCGACCGCTTCCCGCTGCTTCAGCCCATGAGCGAACTGACGGGCGCCGTGTACGCGCGCAAGTCCATGGCCCTGCTCGTCGAGAACGCGGGCATCCTGGGGGGCGCCTACCAGCCCGAATGGGGGGCGTCGCGCGTGATGGTCATCGGCGGCGGACACATCGGCGCCAATGCCATCAACGTCTTCCTGATGAACCGCTTCGACCTGGTCGTCGTGGACAAGCACCCGGAGACGCTCGCCTCGCGGCTGGGGCGGTACGTGGGTCCCGGCTTGTGGGAAACGGCCCGGCCCGAGGTCGTGACGTTCGACGAGTCCAAACCGGCTGAGTCTGTCGCGGCCATCCACGAGCGGCTGGGCGGCGTGAGCATTGTTCTCGGCTGTGCCGTCCGGCGTCCGACGCTGCCGAAGGAGACGTGCGAGTACCTGATACGCCGTGCGGATGTCGCCACCATGCGCAGGAACAGCGTGCTGTGCGACGCGACGGCGTGCGACCGGGACCTGTTCGAGACGTGCGTCTCCTCGGATTCCCTGACGGAGACGTACGTGGTGGACGGGGTGGTTCATTATTCCTGCGATCACATCCCGTCCCTCGTGCCTCGGACGGCCACGGAATTGCTTACGGCAGCCACGTTCCCGTACGTGCGGCTGCTTGCCAGCGGTTTCGCCGGCGCCGTTCGGGAAAGCGAGTCCCTGGCCCGGGGCGTGATGTGTCATCGCGGGAAGGTGACGCACGCGTATTCGGCCAGGAAGAAGCACCTGGAGTACACGGACCTGGCGTCGCTGATCTAAAGGGGTGCAGGCCACAGGCGCGGAGTGCTTGGTGACGTGACACGAGCCCAAGGCGTGGATATCATCGGGGTGCCGCTGGACCTGGGCGTCAGGGAACTTGGCCTGAAGCTGGGGCCGGACGCATTCCGGGAGGCCGGCCTGGTCCAGGTGACGAGCCACCTCGGCTTGGACGCGCGCGATCGTGGCGACGTGCCGGTCGTCATGCCGCCGAGCAGCCGCAACGACCGGCGCGTCGGGGCCATCGCCGCCACGTGCCGCGACGTCGCCCGCGCGGTGCGGGAATCGCTCAAGGCGGGTCGCGTGCCGGTGTGCCTTGGCGGCGACCACAGCGTGGCCATCGGCAGTCTTGCGGGAGTGGCGGCTGCCCTGGGCCGCGTCGGATGCCTCTGGCTTGACGCGCACCCCGACGCCAACACGCCCGAGACGTCGCCCTCGGGGAACATCCATGGCATGCCCGTCGCGGTAATTCTCGGGCATGGGCCGGAGGAACTGGTTAGGATAGAGCCCCGCGGGGCCAAGGTCCGATACGAGGACATGGTCCTGCTGGGGGCGCGCGACGCCGACCCTGGGGAACTGGAGTTCATCCGGCAGCATGACGTCCGGATGTTCACGGTGTTCGACATCGTGGAGGAAGGCCTGGCGGCCGTGACGCGCGAGGCGATCCGGCGCGTGTCGGCCCAGACAAGGGGCGTCCACGTCAGCATCGACCTGGACGTTCTTTGCGAGGACATTGCCCCGGGCGTCGGGCTGCCCTCGCGGTGCGGCTTCAACATGCGGGAGGCCACGTACATCTGCCGGCGGATCGCGGCCGAGTGCCCCGTGTCCTCGGTCGACGTGGTGGGCCTGAACCCCGTGCGGGACAGGGATGAGACGACGGTCCGGTGCGCCATCGAGATCCTGATGGCGCTGCTGGGCTATGATTTCAGTTTCAGTTACGACGAGTACCTGAGGGACCAACTGCGGTGAGCGAGGCGCGTTTCATCCCGTTGTCGGACGTCGGCCTGCCGAGCCAGGAATCGAGGTTGCCCTTTACGTCGATCCTGGTGGGCATCTTTGTCCTGGGCGCGGTGACCGTCTCGGCCATGGAGGGGTGGAACTACCTCGTGAAAGCGCTGGGCGTCCTCCTGGCCGCCGCGTACCTGATCTCCTCGGTCCGGTCCCGCCTGCTGCCTTCGGGCGAGATGATCCTCTATCTGATCTGGGTGACGTGGAGCCTGACGGGCGTGTTTGTCGCCCGCAGCGGCGTCCTCTTCTGGCTGATGTGGACGACGGTGTTCCAGATGTGGGTGCTGATCGTCGTCATCGCGGGCTTCACGAATACCCGCCGGGCCCTGTCGTTCGGCCTGGGCGCGTTCCTGCTCGGGGCCATCATCGTCGGGGCGTACAGCGTCTTCACCGGGGAGTACCAGCAGGCGGCCATGGAAGAGGAACGCGTGTCGGGCCTCGCCAGCAACGCGAACGAGTTCGGGTGGATCATGCTCCTGGCCACGGCGGTCATGGCGTATTTCTGGATGCTGCCGACCCGCCTGCGCGTCCTGAAGTACGTGGTGTTGGCCGCCGGCATGGGCGCCCTCGCCCTCGCCATCGTGTACAGCGGCTCCCGGAAAGCCATTCTCGGCGTCATGGCCTTTTACCCCGCGTGGGTCTGGTGGTGCTATCGCAAGGAGATGCTGCGGCGGCCCGCCCTGGCGCTGTCGGCCCTGGCGGCCGTCGGGTTGGTCGTGGCCGGCGTGATCCTGTTTGCCCGGGAACTGCCCGTGGCCGCGCGGTTCCGGGAAACGTGGACCTCCATCGGGGGCGGCGCCGCCGGCGAGGGCACGATGGCCCGCCTCTGGCTGTACCAGGAGGCGTGGCGCATCTTCCTGAAATACCCCTTCGTGGGTGTCGGGCTCAACCACTACCAGATGCACGCGGTCCAGGGCATCAACCCCCACTCCGAGTACGCCGGCGTCCTCTGCGACACGGGGCTCGTGGGCGCCGTCCTCTATCTTTCCATCTTCGTGGTTCTGTGGCGCCGGGCGGGCAAGATAATTGCCCACTCGCGCGATCCGCACGCGGCGCGGGTGGCCGGCCTGGTCCGCGCCTTCCTGGTGATTGTTCTGCTGGTGGCCTTCGGGCGCGAGAACACGTACGACAAGTCCCTCTGGCTCGTGCTCGGCACGTTCATCGGGTACACCGGCGCCGTCTGGCACGACTTGCGGGCGCGTCTGGCGGCCGATGCGGCCGTCGCCCCGGCGGGGGACCTCCTCCGGGCCCCGGCTCAGGCCACCTGAGGGCCCGACGCGCGATGCCGGCGATGCCCCAAACCCATGTGGGCTACCTGGATTCCCGGGAATCGTGATGCCGTCCCAGCGACTACTGCCGACTCGCCCCGTTCGCGTCCTGGCGGTCTGCCCCCAACTGACCAGCGGGGGCGCCGAGAGGCAACTCGTCTGCCTCTGCCGCAGCATCGACCGCGAGCGGTTCGACGTCCGGGTCCTGTACTACGAGACCGCCGGCCCGCTGCTCGGCGAACTCAACGACCTGCGGATCCCCGTGATCCACCTCGACCGCCGAAGCCTCGGTGGCTTCGGGCTGCTGCGGGCCCTTCGCTGCCGGATCGCCGACCTGCGCCCGGACGTCCTCGACTGCCGCCTCCCCTCCGGCTACCGCTTCGGGAGGCTGGCGGCCATTGGCCGCGCCGTCCCCGTCGTGGTGGCCGAGGAACGGACCGTCCTTGCGACGACCGGCCTGCGGCGCTGGGCGGACGTGTTCTGCAACCGCTGGACGGACGCCTGGGTCGGGAACTCGGCCAGCGTCGCCCAGCACATCGTGCGCGACCTCCGCATGCCCCCGGACCGCGTGCACGTGATCTCGAACGGCATCGACGTCGAGCGGTTCCGGTCGGCGACGGTGGACCCAGACCTGGCGGACCTCGGCCGCACAGGACGCCGCCTGGTGCTCAACCTCGGGACCCTCAGCCTCGCCAAGAACCAGAAACTCTTCCTGCGCGTGGCGGACCGTCTCCGCCGCGTCGACCCGGCCCTGGCGTTTGCCGTGTGCGGCGAAGGTCCGTTGCGGGACGAACTCGAGGCCGACGCGCGCCGGCTCGGCCTGGACGACGTGTGCCGCTTCCTCGGGTTCCGGCGCGACATCGCCCCGGTCCTGGCGGCGGCCTCGGTCATGATCCAGGCCTCCGACTGGGAGGGCCTCCCGAACGCCGTCATGGAGGCCATGGCCGCCGGGCTGCCCGTCGTGGCGACCGATGCGGGAGGCACGCGCGAGGTCGTCGAGGACGGCGTCGACGGGTACGTCGTCCCGCTGGGCGACGAGGACGCCCTCGTGGCCCGGGCCTTGGCGATCCTGTCGGACCCGGCGCTCGGGCGACGCCTGGGCGACGCCGCCGCCGCGACGATCCGCCGGCGATTCTCGGCCCGCGCCATGGCCGATCAGTACGAGCAGTTGTTCCTGCGGCTCCTGGCCGCCAAGGGCGGGCCCGTGCGCGGGGCGTAGAAGTGGTTTCAAAACCGACCTCTAGGCTGTTTTCACGTGCCACGGCTTGCTCGCAAGCCGTGAACAAGAGGTTTTGAAACCACTTCCAAGCACGATTCAAGCGTCGGCGCTCGGGCGCCGCGACATCGGAGGGCGATGCGTGGGGAGGCTGGCAAGCGTCATTCGGTCGACGTGGAAACTGGCGTGGGGCTCGCCCTGGACCCACGACGCGCTGGACCCGTCGCGGCCCCTGGCCGTCCCCCTCGAACCGCTCGGGCCCTGGTACTATGACATGGGCCGGAGCATCGACCGGGGCGACTACCACTTGTTCGACGCCCAAGGTATCCCGCGCCTGTGCATGCGGGGCGCAGTGGTGTACCACCCGTCGCGCATCGCGTCGTTCAGCCTGGCGCACGTCACGCGGTACGTCCTTGAGGGCAACCCTGAGGACCGCGAGAAGGCCTTGCGGGGGGCCCGGTGGCTGGTGGACCAGCAGGTCGGCGAGGGGGCGCTGGAGGGGGCCTTCCCGTTCTCCTTCGAGATCGACGGCTTGGCGCCCCCCTGGGCGAGCGCCCTGACGCAGGGCCTGGGCCTGAGCGCCCTGGCGCGGGCGCACCTGCTGACGGGGGAGGCCGCCTTTGCCGAGGCGGCGGTCCGGGGCCTCGCGCCGTTTCGGCGCGACATCCGCGAGGGGGGTGTCCGGTCGCGGTTCCACGGCTCCGTGTCGGTCTGGTATGAGGAGTTCCCGCGCCCGTCGGACCCGTCGCACGTGCTGAACGGGTACGTCTACGGCCTGTGGGGCCTCCGCGACGTGGCCCTCCTGGGTCTGGCGCCGGGGGCCGAGGAACTGTACCGCGACGGCCTGGCCTCTCTGGCCGAGCACCTGCCGGCCTTCGACCGCGGCTACTGGTCGAACTACGACTGCCCGGACCGCACGCGGCCGCGCGCCGCCAGCCTCTTCTACCACCATCTGCACGGCGTGATGATGCGCGTGCTGTCCCGGATCGAAGGCGAGGGGGTCTTCGGCCGGATGGCGGCCCGCTGGGAGTCGAATGTGCCGCGCCCCTGGTGTCGCCTGAGAACGATGCTGGCCAAACTCGGGGACTACCATTAGCGGCCGTGGCCGCGGCCGGGAATCGGCTTGACTGGCGCATGGGAGTGTGCAATCTTGACGAGTGGCTCTCGTCCGCGGCCCGGCCCGCGCCCGTGCGGCCGCCGTCCCGATGATCGTCGGCGACGCCTCCGCGCTGCGGGCCGCCGTCGGCTGGCGGCCCGGGATTCCGTGGCCGGAGTCCCTCCAGGCCATGTGGCAGGCCATGCGGAAAATGCCGTAGACGGTCCTCGGCGGGGGTGGAGACGTCCGTGCGCATCGCCGTACTAACCCATGGCAGCAGCCCGTTCGGGGTCCACTACTCAGGAACTCGCACGGCCGCCCCAGGTGGTGTTGAAGTGAGTCCGGCGGAATCCGGCAGGGAGAAGGCAACCATGCGCGTCGCGTACGTGACGGGCGGCTTCCCGGTGAGTTTCGTCACGAACGAGGTCGAATGCCATCGCCGCGCCGGGTGGGAGATCCTGCCCCTGTCGAGCTCCAAGCCATATCCGGTGGAGCGCCTGTCGGCGACGGAACGCCAGTGGCGCGAGCGGACGATCTACCGGCCGGGCTGGCTGACGCAACTGGCGGCGATCGTTCGCGAGAAGTTCACGCATCCGATCCGTTACGCCAAGGTCTGGCTGCTCTGGGTGCGGATCGCGCTGGCGAGTCCGGCGGACGGCGCCAGGGCCCTCTACGAGTTGGGCATGGCCTGCTACAGTGCGGGCCTCGTGCGGCGCTTCGGGGCCCGGCACTTGCACGTTCACTTTGCGAGCCGCCCGTTGAGCCTGGGCCTGATGATCGGGCTGCTGACGGGCCTGCCGGTCTCGTGCACCGCTCATGCGTTTGACATCTTCTCGCGCAGCGCCGCCAGCCTGCGGGTCAGGCTGCGCCGGTGCGCGTTCATTGCGGCCATCTCGGCGTACAACATCGCGTTCTTGCGCGAGCACTGCGGCGCGGAGATCGCCCGCCTCTGCCACATCGTCCACTGCGGGGTCGACCTGGACAAGTTCCGGACGTTCCAGCGCCATCCCGTTCCCGGGCGGCTGGTGGCGATCTCGTGGTTGACGGTCAAGAAGGGCCTGGATGTGGCCGTCGAGGCCTGCGCGAGGCTCAGGGACCAGAAGGTGGACTTCGAGTTCCAGGTCATCGGCGACGGGCCCGTGCGCCCGGAGTTGGAGGAGAGGGTCCGCGCCTACCACCTCGAGGACCGGGTGAAGATGCTGGGCCCCGTGCCGAACGATCAGCTCGCGCCGCTCCTGGCCGAGGCGTGCGCCTTTGTGTTGCCTTGCGTGACGCTTCCCTCGGGCAATCAGGACGGCATTCCTGTGGCGATGATGGAGGCCATGGCCTGCGAGGTCCCGGTTGTTTCGACGGCCGTCTCCGGCAACCCGGAACTCGTGGAAAACGGAATCGCGGGCTTCCTGGTTCCGCAGCGCGACCCGGCGGCCCTTGCCGATGCACTCAAGCGCCTGCTGGGCGACATGGACATGGTGGAGCGGTTCGGCAAGGCGAGTCGCCGACGTGTGGCGGAGGAGTTCAGCGCCGCTGTCAATGCCGCCAGGTTGAGGGAACTCATCGCCGGCGCCGGGGCCGCCACGGTCTCGGGCGCGCGGCCCGGATGGCGAAGCGGCCGCGGGGCCCGGCAGAGCCCGGCCAGGGGGGACGCGGCGGGGCGAGCCCTATGAAGATCGTCTACGTCCACCAGCACTTCACCACGATGCAGGGCAAGACCGGGACGCGCAGTTACGACTTCGCCCGCATGCTGGTCGAGCGCGGCCACACGGTCGTGGTCGTCACGGGCGTGTGCGCCGTCTGCGACCTCGGCGGGGAGACCGGCACCGGGCTCATCACCCGGCGCGTCGTCGACGGCATCGACCTGCGGATCGTCAACGTCCGCTACGACAACAAGCAGTCGTTCTGGCGGAGGATCCTCGCGTTCCTCCTCTTCATGGCGGTCAGCACCGTCGAGGTCCTGCGGGTCCGCGACGCCGACGTCGTGTTCGCCACCAGCACGCCGCTGACGGTGGGGTTCCCCGGCACGGCGGCCCACTACCTGGCGCGCAAGCCGTTCGTCTTTGAGGTCCGCGACATCTGGCCCGAGACGGTGGTGGCGCTGGGCGCCCTGAAGAACCCGGTGCTCATCGCCCTGGCGACGCTGGCGGAGCGGACGTTCTACCATGCCGCCTCGCGCATCGTGGTCATCAGCGAGCGGATGGCCCAGCGCCTGCGCGCGCGGCTCGGGACCCAGGCGGCCAAGGTGCACGTCATCCCGCTGGGCACGGACTATGCCTTCTTCTCGGGCGCGGAGCCCGACGTGGAGTGGCGCCGCCGCCACGGCCTCGAAGGCAAGTTCGTCGCCGTCTTCGCCGGCGCCCACGGCCGCGTGAACGCCCTGCCGTGGGTCCTCAAGGCGGCCGCCCTCCTCAAGGGAGAGCCGCGCATCCGGTTCGTCCTCATCGGCGACGGCGTGCTGAAGGCGTCGCTCATGCAGCAGGCCCGGGCGGACGGGCTCGAGAACGTCCTGTTCCTCGACGGCGTTCCCAAGGTGCAAGTGCCTGGCGTGCTGCGTGCGTGCGACCTGGGCCTCATGACGCTCGACAACCTGCCGATCTTCGACACGGCCTGCCCGAACAAGTTCATGGAGTCCCTGGCCGTGGGCCTGCCGGTCCTGGTGAACTTCAACGGCGAGGCGGGCTGGATATGCGAGGCCGAAGGCTGCGGCGTCGTCGTGCCGCCCGAGAACCCTCAGGCGATGGCCGACGCCATTGGCGCCTTGGCCGCCGACCCCGACCGCGCCCGCCGCATGGGCGATCTGGCCCGCCGGCTGGCCGCCGAGCGGTTCGACCGCCGGCGCCTCGTCGTACAATTCGAGGCCCTGCTGGCCGAGGCCGGTCGGGCCTCCAGGCCCGGCAAACCCGCGAAGGGTCCCGCGCGATGAGCGGCTCCTATGCGATTGGCGACGTGCGGCCGGACGAGTGGACGGAGGCGG
>Ga0315273_10007823_pt1 | contig 13420 bp, 12 predicted proteins | sample YL17G02_0_MG_FD_205753 | JGI IMG/M metagenome (GOLD analysis project Ga0315273, IMG submission 205753) | Sediment microbial communities from Yellowstone Lake, YNP, Wyoming, USA - YL17G02_0 | ecosystem: Environmental > Aquatic > Freshwater > Lake > Sediment | place: USA: Wyoming | collected... | reverse complement strand
ATGTTCCGGTGGCCATAGCGGCGGGGAAACACCCGTTCCCATTCCGAACACGGCAGTGAAGACCGCCAGCGCCGATGGTACTTGGGGGTAGACTCCCTGGGAGAGTAGGTCGTCGCCGGACTTTCTCGCACAAGGCGCCTCTGCGCTCCCCGCCACCTGCACGAGTCAGGGCGGGTGAGTCGCACGAGGCGCTTTGTCCGCGTCTGGGCCCGGTGAAGACGGTTTCCGGACAAAGCGGCACCTAACCTGCGGGCCATGGCCGACCGAAACAAGCCCACCGACGCGGGCCGGGGCTCAGGAGGCGCCGGGTCCGGGAGCAGGGGGTCCGGGAGCAGGGGGTCGTCGGGGAAAGGATCCGGCGGCAAACGATCCGGCCGAGGCACTCCCGCGGAGCCCCGGGCCGAGCGTCCGCCCCGGGATCGCGCAATGGAGGGCGGCTTCGGGCCCCATGGCGCGCCCACGGTTCGCGATCGCGTCCGACGCGACGACGATCCCGACCGGGAGCGCCGGCCCGCGCCGCTGCGGGTGCGCGGCCAGAAGCGCGACCCGTTGCCCGAGCGCCGCGCCACCCCGGGACGGGGCCGCAAGGCGGAGGACCCAAGGCCCGGGACCCGGCGTCGCAGGCCTCGACCCCCCGGCGACGTGGAGACCGAGATCCTGGCGCTGGGAGGTCGACGCGGCCCGTACCTGCTGCGCGAGGTCATGGCCGGGGCTGATGCCTACGCAGGGCTGCGGGACCGGGAGGCGCTGCGGCATCTCCGGCCGGTGCGCGACGCGCTGCCCGACGCGCCGAGCGTGCGTGAGCTCACCGGGCTCGCGCAGTACCGCGTCGGCAACTACCGAGCCGCCGCGACCGAGCTCGAGGCGTTCGTCGAGCTGACCGACTCGGTCGAACAGCACCCGGTGCTGATGGACTGCTACCGGGCCCAGCGCCGGTGGCGTCGGGTTGATGAGCTGTGGGCCGAGCTCGCGGCGGCGTCACCGTCGGCGGAGCTGATGACCGAGGGCCGGATCGTCGCCGCGGGAGCACTCGCCGATCGACGGCTCCTGACCGAGGCGATCGCGACGCTCGACAAGAAGGCGGGCGGGGTCCGCAAGCCCCAGGCGTACCACTTGCGTCTCTGGTATGCGCTGGCCGACCTCGAGGAGCGAGCCGGCAACAACGCGCGCGCTCGAGCCCTGTTCGACCGCATCGCCGCGCACGACCGGGATTTCGCCGACGTGGCGAGCCGACGCAAGGCGCTCCGCTAGCTGTCACACCCCCGTCGTAGCGTCGCACTGTCCGTCAGGGCGACTCCCCCCGTACCTCCCCGATCACGCACGAACCGATCATGAGCGCATCGCGGGAGGTACGTCATGTCCTCGTCGAAGAAATCAGCCGGTCCCCGGGAAGGGGCGAGTGCGCCGCAGGGACTGAACCTCGTCGTCCTCCGCGGGGTCGCGTCGAGCCCGGCGGAGCTGCGCACGCTCCCATCGGGTCGTCGCCTGGCCACGCTCTCGATCCGGGTCCCCGGTGGCGACTCCCGAGCGACCTCGGTCCCGGTCGCCGCCTGGGATCCGCCGGCCTGGCTGGGCGACCTCGACGCCGAAGACCCGGTCGTCGTGGTGGGCACGCTCCGGCGGCGCTTCTTCCGCGACGGTCGCGGCGCAACCGCATCGCGCGTCGAGGTGGAAGCCACGACGGTCGGGCGTGGTGGGGAGCGGCGACGACGACAGGCCGCGGTCCAGCGGGCGACACGTGCGCTCACAGATCTCACGTGAGGGCAGAGCTCTACCGAGGGAGCTCGAGTGAGAGAGCCGAGCAGTTGCACTCGCCTGTTCCGGGCGACAGAAGGTGCCGACCCTATGATGAGCAACGGTGCGGGTGCCGGCACCTCCGCCGCGCCACGCCGGCATCCCGCCCGTTCCCCTTCCCCCATCCCCCCAACTAGCGATTCGAACCCCCTGAGCGAGGACGCGTGACCGCCGAGAGCTCGACGTTGAAGCCCGAGCAACTCGACGACGTCGTCATCAGGTTCGCGGGCGACTCGGGTGACGGAATGCAGCTCACCGGCGACCGCTTCACCGACGTGAGCGCGGCGTTCGGAAACGACCTCGCGACCCAGCCGAACTACCCGGCCGAGATCCGCGCGCCGGCGGGCACCATCGCCGGCGTCTCCTCGTTCCAGGTGCACATCTCCGACCACGAGATCCTCACGCCGGGCGACACGCCTGGCGTCCTCGTCGCGATGAACCCCGCCGCCCTGAAGGCGAACATCGCCGAACTCGCGCCCGGTGGCACGGTGATCGTGAACGCCGACACCTTCGTAGAGCGCAACCTCGAGAAGGCCGGCTACCAAGCCAACCCGCTCGAGGACGGATCCCTCGCGGCCCACAAGGTCGTGCAGGTGCCCATGACCTCGATGACCCTCGAGGCGACCAAGGAGCTCGGCGTCAAGCCGCGCGACGCCGAACGGTCGAAGAACTTCTTCGCGCTCGGGCTCATCTCGTGGATGTACACGCGGCCGGTCGACCCGACGAGCGAATGGATCGATGCCAAGTACGCAAACCGCGACATGGTGCGCGCCGCGAACCTCGCCGCGTTCAAGGCCGGGTACAACTTCGGCGAGACCGCCGAGCTGTTCGATCATCCGTATGCGATCGCCCCGGCCCGGCTGACACCCGGTCACTACCGGAACATCACCGGGAACCTCGCGACGTCCTATGGGCTGCTCGCCGCGTCGCAGGCCAGCCGTCTGCCGATCGTCTACGCGTCGTATCCCATCACCCCGGCATCCGACATCCTCCACGAGCTCTCGCGCCACAAGAACTTCGGCGTGCGGACGCTCCAGGCCGAGGACGAGATCGGGGCGATCGGCGTCGCAATCGGCGCAGCCTTCGCAGGCCACCTGGGGATCACCGCCACGAGTGGGCCCGGTGTCGACCTCAAGTCGGAGGCGTTGGGCCTCGCGGTGAGCCTCGAGCTCCCGCTCCTCGTCATCGACGTCCAGCGCGGCGGGCCATCGACCGGGCTGCCGACCAAGACCGAGCAAGCCGATCTGATGCTCGCGATGTACGGGCGCCACGGTGAGGCGCCGCTCCCGATCGTGGCCGCCCGGTCCCCAAGTCACTGCTTCGACGCCGCGTTCGAGGCGGCCCGACTTGCAGTGAAGTACCGAACGCCGGTGATCCTCCTCACCGACGGCTCCCTGGCGAACGGCGCCGAGCCGTGGCTACTCCCCGACGTCGATGCGCTCCCCGACATCTCCGTTCCGTTCGCGTCGGGTCCGAACCACACGGCACCCGACGGCACCCAGGAGTTCTGGCCGTACCTCCGCGACCCCGACACACTCGCTCGACCGTGGGCGATCCCCGGGACTTCTGGCCTCGAGCACCGCATCGGCGGGATCGAGAAGCAGGACGGAACCGGCAACATCAACTACGAACCCGCGAACCACCAGCGGATGACCGAGCTCCGCGCCGAGAAGATCGCCGGCATCGCCGACGACATCCCGCCGGTCGACGTCGACGACCCCGACGGTGCCGCGCTCCTCGTCCTCGGGTGGGGGAGCACCTGGGGTGTGGCACAGCAGGCAGTGCGCCAAGCGCGTGCGCGTGGCCGCGCGGTCGCCCACGCACACCTGGTGCACGTCAACCCGTTCCCGAAGAACCTCGGCGAGGTGCTGGAGCGCTACGACCGCGTGCTCGTGCCCGAGATGAACCTCGGGCAGCTCTCGCGGCTGGTCCGGGCCGAGTTCCTGGTCGACGCCCGAAGTCTCACGAAGGTCCAGGGTCTGCCGTTCCGCGCCGCCGAAGTCGAGGCTGCGATCGAGGAGATGCTGCGGTGAGCGACGCCCCCGCGTCTGGTGAGGTCACGATGACCCGCAAGGACTACCAGACCGACCAAGAGGTCCGCTGGTGTCCCGGGTGCGGCGACTACTCGATCCTCGCGGCCGTGCAGCTGCTGTTCGCGGAGCTGGGTCTCGAGCGCCAGAACCAGGTGTTCGTGTCGGGTATCGGATGCGCGGCGCGTTTCCCGTACTACATGGACGTGTACGGGCTGCACAGCATCCACGGACGCGCTCCGGCCGTCGCGACCGGTGTCGCGCTGGCTCGGCCCGACCTCGACGTGTGGGTGGTGAGCGGCGACGGCGATGCGCTGTCGATCGGGGGCAACCACCTCATCCACTCGCTGCGCCGGAACGTGAACTTGAACATCCTGATGTTCAACAACCAGATCTACGGGCTGACCAAGGGCCAGTACTCGCCGACGAGCGAGGTCGGCAAGGTCACGAAGTCATCGCCCTTCGGCTCGCTCGACACACCGTTCAACCCCATCTCGATCGCGCTGGGTGCCGAGGCATCGTTCGTGGCCCGGACCCACGACCTCGACCGCACTCACATGATGGACGTCATTCGTCGCGCCCACGAGCACCGCGGCGCGGCGTTCGTCGAGGTGTACCAGAACTGCAACGTCTTCAACGATGGAGCGTTCGGGGCCATCACGGCCAAAGATGCGCGAGCCGAGATGCTCATCAGCTTGGCGCACGGTGAGCCGATCCGCTTCGGCAACGACGGGCAGCGCGGTGTGGTGCTGAATGAGTTCGGTGAGTGCGTCATCGCCGAGGTCGCCGACGTCGGTGAGGATCGCCTCGTCGTCCATGACGAGCACCGCCCGGACCCTGCACTGGCGTTCGCGCTCTCCCGGGTGTCGACCGGACCGACCATGCCAACGCCCATCGGGGTGTTCCGCGATGTCGAACGGCCGAGCTACGAGGTCGAGGTGCAGCAGCAGCTGGCCGCTGCCTCGGAACGCCAAGGTCCCGGCGACCTGGCAGCACTCCTGTCGTCCGGCGCAACCTGGGACGTGGTCTAGCGCGAGTGGTCCCGCTCCTTGTGTTTCGGAGAGGCGTCAGTCGTCGAGTGCCCGGAACGCGATGCCCGTGCGGGGCTTCGGTGCGAAGAAGGTCGTCTTCTCGGGCATCCGGACGCCGGCCGCGGCCGCGACCCGGATCTGCTCGACGCTGACGCCCCGCAACAGAACCGCAGCGTCGGCATCGCCGGCCCGAACGACCGCCGCCACCTTCTTGGCGTCATCGCGGTACGTGAGGGCCGCGTCGCCGAGGACGGGGCGCACCATGGCGTCGAACCGGGCAGCGTCGACCCCGTGCAGCGCGGCGGGTTCGGACGCGAGGCCGCGCGTGAGCGCACCGTCAGTCGGGACGACGAGGGCGAGTCCCTGACCGTCGACCAATCCGAGCGCACCACGCCGGGCCATCGCTGCCACGAGCCGCCCGACTCCGGCAGCCGTGTTCGGGCCGGCGTCCGCGACCAGACAGCTCGCGCTGAGCTGCTCGCGCAACGCCGGCGGCGCGCCATCGACGAGCCGATGGATCGGATGCACGTCGAGCTGTTCGTCGGCGAGCTCGACGACCAACGTCATGATCGCGTCGACGCCCCTCGTGCCCGGCGCGTCGTCACGGTAGGCGCAGGCGGTCTCGAAGCGGTGATGCCCGTCGGCGAGCACCGCCGGAGCGCTCGCTACCAACGCGCGGATCGCGTCGAGCCGAGACGGGTCGTCGAGGACACCGAACTCGTGGCGCGTGCCCGCGCCGTCGATCGCGACCGCGGGGCAGGGGACATCGGCCAGCAGCCGGGTGAGTCCCGGGGCAAGGGAGAGCGCCCAGATCGGATCGAGGTTCGCGCGGGTCGCGCGCAGCAGTGCCAGACGATCGCTCCGCGCCTTCGGGAGTGTGCGCTCGTGGGGGAGGATGTCGCCCTCGCCTGCGCGCTCGGGCAGTCCCAGCGCGCCGATGACGCCGATCGTGTGGTGCTCGCCACCGCCGGGGCGAGGAGCCGTCATGCGGTACACCGTGAACGTGGGCACCGCGTCGAGGACGAGGACCTCATCGCGGCGCCAGGCAGTGAGCGCCGCGGCGGCCGTGGCGTATGCATCGCCGACCTCGCTGGCGCGCGGGAGGATCAAGCGGACGGCGTTGTGCGGGTCGGACTCCTCGAGCGCGACGCGTTCGTCTTCCTCGATGACATCATACGGCGGAGCGGTCACCACGCTGAGCGCCGCAGCGTCGGCATACCGCAAGGCGCGGAATGGGGTGAGATCGGGCACCGTGGGTCGCTTTCGTCGGGAGGGTGGCGATCTTCGCATACGGTCTGTGCGTGGATCGGGTTCCGGAGCACGCACCCGAGGCATACGACGCGTTCCAGGAGGGCAGCCGTCTGCTCGCGGCGGGCAACTCCCACGCCGCCGCCGTCGCACTCGAGCGGGCGCGCGATTTGGCTCCGGGACAGGGCTCGATCCACGAGACCTTGGGGCGCGCCTACTTCCGCACTGCCCGGTACCCACTCGCCCGGGACGAGTTCGCGCTTGCGATCGGCCTCGATCCGGTCAACGACTATGCGCACTTCGGGCTCGGACTCGCGTTGGCGCGCCTCGGCGACGTGCCCGCGGCTCGGCGCCATCTGAAGCTGGCCGTCGCGATGCGACCGCTCGACGAGTACCGCGCCGCCCTGGCCGAGGTCGTTGAGGAGGCGCCGCGTCAAGAGATGGGGGGCGACGGCGGACGATGAACGCCGCTGACCCCGAGCACGGCACGCCCGTCATCGGTTGTGATCTGGACGGTGTCATCTGGCGTGGTGACGACGCCATTCTCGGCGCCGCCGCCGGGATCGCCGCGCTGCGGGCCGCCGGGTTCCGGGTCGCGTTCCTCTCGAACAACTCGAGTCACGTGGTCGCGGACGTCGTCGCCAAGCTCGATCGATTCGGGATCATGACGGACCCGGCCGACGTGTTCACGAGTGCCCGGGCCGCGGCCGACCTGCTGGCGGGCGAACTCGCCCCGGGGTCCCGGGTTCTGGTGTGCGCCGGGCCCGGAGTGGCCGAAGCCCTGACCGGGGTGGGATTCGAGCCGGTGCGTGACCGTCCCGCTGCGGCCGTGGTCGTCGGCTTCCATCAGGACTTCGACTTCGCCGGGCTGACGCGCGCGACCGACGCCGTGCGCGACGGAGCGCGCTTCGTGGCAACCAACCGAGACGCCACGTACCCGATCCCCGGTGGCATGGCTCCCGGGGCCGGTGCGATCGTCGCCGCCGTGGCCACCGCGAGCGGTCGTGAGCCCGAGGTTGCGGGGAAGCCGTCGGCGCCCACCGTAGCGATGGTCCAGCGAGAGCTCGGGACGCGAGGGGTGATTATCGGCGACCGACCGTCGACCGACGGTGCCCTGGCGGACGCCCTGGGGTGGCCGTTCGCACTGGTCCTCTCCGGGGTCACCGCAGCGATCCCACCCCTCGGTGGCGAAGCCATCCCGGACCCGCCGCCGGCGTATGTAGCCGACGACCTCGGTGTCCTCGCGCCCCGGCTGGTGGCCGCGTTCGCGCCGCGAGGTGCATGAGCGGTGTCGACGCCGAGGGGCCCCACGTCGCCCTGAGGGACAGGGCTCCGCGTAACCTTGGCCCTGCCACCCGAGGAGTCTGTCGTGACATTCGCATCCAGTGCCCGATTCCCGAGAGAGCGCTGATCGGCGTATGCGCCGTCGCCTCGACGCCGAGATGGTCCGCCGCGGGCTGGTCGACAGCCGAGCGCGGGCGGTAGAGGCAGTGGCCACCGGCCGCGTCCTCGTCGGCGGTGCTCCGGCGACGACGCCGGCGCGACATGTCGCGGCCGACGAGCCGATCAGCGTGTCAGGTCCACCACCCCCCTTCGTGTCACGCGGCGGGGAGAAGCTCTCGGCGGCGCTCGACGCGTTCCCCGTCGCGGTCATCGGCCGACGGGCGCTCGACGCCGGCGCCTCCACGGGCGGCTTCACTGACTGCCTGCTCCAGCGGGGTGCGGCCGAGGTCGTGGCGGTCGACGTCGGACGGGGCCAGCTGTCCTGGCACCTGCAGACCGACGAGCGTGTCCGAACCCTCGATCGCGTCAACGTGCGCAACCTCGTCGCCGCGGACATCGGGGGCGCCGTGACCCTTGCCGTGGCGGACCTCTCCTTCATCTCACTCCTGACCGTCGCGCCGGCGCTGGCGCGATGCACCACTCCGGAGGCCCATCTCGTCCTGCTCGTCAAGCCCCAGTTCGAAGCAGGTCGGGCGCGCGTCGGCAAGGGCGGGATCGTGCGTGACCCGGCAGTGCACCGAGAGGTGCTCGTCGATGTCGCCACCGGGCTCGCATCCCAAGGCCTCCCGGTCGTCGGGGCGGTCGCGTCGCCGATCATGGGAGCCGACGGCAACCGCGAGTTCCTCGTGCACGTCGACCGCGCCGAGCGCGCCGTCGAGGTCGCGCGGCTGCTCGAGGTCGTCGCAGGGGAGCCTGCAACATGAGCGAGCGTCGACTCCGCACGGTCGGGCTGGTGCCCCACCGCGACCGATCCCTCGCCCACGAGCTGGCTCGGGCCGTGGCCGATCGCTTCGTGGGCCAAGGCATCACGGTTCGGGTTCCGGCACCCGATGCGGCGGTTACGGGCCTGGGCGAGTTCGCCGTCGATCCCGAGGCCTTCGCCGACGGTCTCGACATCGCGCTCTCGCTCGGTGGTGACGGGACGATGCTGCGGACCGTCGATCTGACGTACGAGGCCGGAGTCGCGGTCCTGGGCATCAACGTGGGCCAGCTGGGCTACCTCGCCGAGGTCGAGCCTGCCGACGTCGGAGCGGCACTCGAGCGCCTGCTCCGGGGTGACTACGAGGTGGAGGAGCGCATGGTCCTCCAGGTCACCGTCACCTCGGCCGGGGCCACGTCGGGCCGCTGGTGGGGTCTCAACGAGGCGGTCATCGAGAAGGAGCAGCCCGGGCGCCTCGTCCGCCTCGACGTCGCGATCAACCAAGCGTTCTTCACGACGTATGCCGCCGACGGCGTGATCATCGCCACCCCGACGGGATCGACGGCGTATTCGTTCTCGGCGCGCGGCCCGATCGTTTCGCCGCGACATCGTTGCCTTCTGCTCACGCCCGTGTCGCCGCACATGCTCTTCGACCGATCGCTGGTCCTCGACGCGGAGGAAGAGCTCTGCTTCACCGTCACCGACGGTCGGTGTGTCGTGCTGACGCTCGACGGACGCGAGCTCAGTCGACTCGTACCGGGCGACGAGGTCTCCTGCACGGCGGGGCCGAAGCCCGCCCGGATCGTTACGCTCGGGCCCCGCGACTTCCACCAGATCCTGAAGGCCAAGTTCGGGCTCGCGGACCGCTGACGATGCTGCACGAGCTCCACGTCACCGACCTCGGGATCGTCGACGACCTGACCGTCCTCGTCGGCCCCGGGCTGACCGCGATCACCGGTGAGACCGGCGCGGGCAAGACGCTGCTCGTCGAAGCGGTCGAGCTGCTGCTCGGTGGGCGCGCCGACGCGACGCTCGTGCGTCAGGGCGCCGCAGAGGCGCGTGTCGAAGGGCGCTTCGAGGACGCGGGAGGGAACGAGATCGTGCTGGCCCGGGTCGTCCCGAGTGACGGGCGAAGCCGGGCGTACGTCGATGGTCGTCTGGCGACGGTCGGCGAGCTCGCGGTCGTAGGCGCACGACTCGTGGATCTCCACGGTCAGCATGCGAGTCAGTCGCTCGTCGCCCCGTCGGTGCAGCGCGCCGCACTCGACCGCTTCGCGGGAGCGGCGGCCCTCGATCCGCTCGCCGAGCTGCGATCCGCCCGCATCGAGGTCCAAGGACTCGGCGGCGAACTCGCTGCCCTCGGGGGCGACGCAAGGGCGCGCGCACGCGAGATCGACTTGCTCCGCTTCCAGATCTCGGAGATCGAGGCTGCGGGCATCGAAGACGCGGGGGAGGACGTTGCGCTCGAGGCTGAGGAGGCGCTGCTGGCCGACGCCGTCGCTCATCGCGACGCGCTGCGCGACGCGTTCGAGGCGATCGAGAGTGACGGCCTCGATGCCGTCGGGACGGCGGTCACGGCGCTCGCCAGCCGTCGACCGTTCGCCAGTCTCGAGGAACGGCTTCGAGCGGTGCAAGCCGAGCTCGCCGACCTCGAACGTGAGCTACGGCTCATGGCAGAGGACATCGCCGAGGATCCGACGCGCGTCGAGGAGGTCCGGTCCCGACGGCGACTCCTGCGCGAGCTCGTCCGCAAGTACGGCGAGACCCTGACCGATGTCCTCGCCTTCGCTTCCGAGTCGCGGCGTCGACTCGCCGAGCTCGAGAGCTTCGACACTCGCGCCGCTGAGCTCGAGGCCGCCGCGGCCGAGGCCGATACGCGAGCCCGAGCGGCTGCGGCTGCGCTGTCCGCGGCGCGTCGCGTCGCAGCCCCAGCGCTCGCCGATGCGGTGAGTCGGCATTTCGCCGAGCTCGCGATGCCGGCGGCGCACCTGGAGGTCCAGGTCGAGCCGGGCCCCGCCACCGACGACGGCGCCGACGAGGTCTTGTACCTGCTCGCGGCGAACCCGGGGGAGCCGGCGCGACCGGTGGCCCGGGCCGCGTCCGGTGGCGAGCTCGCCCGTGCGATGCTGGCGCTACGCTTGGTGCTCACCGAGGCGCCGCCGACGCTGGTGTTCGACGAGGTCGACGCCGGCATCGGCGGCGAAGCCGGTACTGCGGTCGGTCGGCTCCTCGCCGACCTCGGTGGGCGACACCAGGTCCTGTGCGTGACCCATCTGGCCCAAGTCGCGGCCCACGCCGACGCGCAGCTGGTCGTCGAGAAGCGCGAGGAGGGCGGGCGAACCGTGGCGACTGCGACACCGGTCGAGGGCGAGACGCGTCTCTCGGAGCTCGCCCGCATGCTCGGCGGGGTGGACTCCACGACTGCACGCCGTCACGCCGCCGAGCTACGCGAGCACGCCGGCGCTTCGATCGACGCCCGCCGTGTCAGCGGCTGATGCGCCTCCTCCAGCGTCGCCGTCGGGCGACGAGTCCCGCCGAGATCGTCGCGGTCGCGCGTGTGGGCCGTCGCACCAAGGATCTCGTCAAGCGACTCGAGCCCGGCGAGATCGCCATCATCGATCACGAGGACCTCGATCGGGTTGCGGCCGACGGCCTCGTGGAGTCCGGCGTCGCCGCCGTCGTCAACGCGGCGGCATCGGTTTCGGGTCGATATCCCAACCAGGGACCGATCCGGGTCGTGAAGGCCGGGATCGTGCTCGTTGACCGTGCCGGGTCCGACCTGCTGGACCGCGTGCGTGACGGCGAGATGCTGCGCATCCTCGGGGGTGAGGTGTGGCGGGGGGACGAGCTCCTCGCCACCGGGCTGCTGCCCGACGCCGACGAGATCGAAACGGCCATGGAGGACGCGCGGGCGACCATCGGAGCCGAGCTCGAACGATTCGCAGAGAACACCCTCGACTACATGCGGCGCGAGGCGCAGCCGATGTTCGAGCCGATCGTCGTCCCCCCGCTCGTCACGAAGTTCCGGGGGCGCCATGCGCTCGTCGTCGTGCGGGGGCACGACTACAAGGACGACCTCAGGGCTCTTCGCCCCTACATCCGCCAGTACCGACCGGCGCTGATCGGGGTCGACGGCGGCGCCGACGCCCTGCTCGAGAACGGCTTCAAACCCGACGTGATCATCGGCGACTTCGATTCGGTGTCCGAGCACGCCCTGCACATCGCGCCTGACCTCGTGCACCACGTCCACCCTGACGGTCGGGCACCCGGACGTGAGGCGCTCCTCGAATGGGGAGTCAAGTACCACGAGTTCGTCGCCGAGGGAACGAGCGAGGACGTAGCCATGCTGCTCGCGTGGGAGGCGGGCTCGACGTTGATCGTCGCGGTGGGAACCCATGCGACCATGGTCGAGTTCCTCGACAAGGGTCGGAGCGGTATGGCGTCGACGTTCCTCACCCGCCTGCGCCTCGGTCCGATGCTCGTCGACGCGAAGGGCGTGAGCCAGCTCTACGAGGGCCGAGTCCGCCGGCTCGACTGGGTGCTCCTCGTAGGCTCGGCGCTCGTGGTGATGATCGTCGTGGCCGTAGTGTCCGAGCCGATCCGTACGCTCCTCGATGGGTTCCGGTTCGCGTTGCGCGACCTGTGGTTCTCGATCACGCAGTGACTCGCCTCACATGATCAACTTTCGCTTCCACCTCGTCTCTCTCGTCGCCGTCTTCCTCGCGCTCGCGGTCGGGGTGGTGATGGGATACGGCATCCTCGGACAGCCCACCGTGTCGGGGCTACAGAGCCGCATCGACACGGTCGAGGCGAACGCGGAGGTTCGCCGGCAGGAGAACGAGCAGCTCCAGGCCGACCTCGATCGGGCCGACGCCGCGCTCGACGCGAGCTCCCCGTTCTCGGTGACCGACCGTCTGACGGACGTGTCGACAGTGGTCGTGGCTGTTCGCGACGTGGGTGACGATGCAGTGCAGCGGGTCGTCGCCCTGGCCCGGCGTGCCGGGTCTACCGCTCCGGGCGTCGTGTGGCTCGAGAGCAAGCTGTCGCTGCAGTCCAAAGACGACGCGAAGACGCTCGCGAGCGTGCTCGGCCTCCCGGCGTCGACGAAGCGAGCCGCGCTGCGGGCTGAGGCCTGGACGACGCTGGCCAGCCGTCTCGCCGTCGGCGCCGGTGGGGCAGAGCCGGATCCCTTCGGCGCGCTCGCCGACGCGGGCTTCGTATCAGTCGAGGGCGCGGGTGGAACGGAACCGAGTCTCGCCGACATGGGCGGGAGTGGCACGAGGGTCGTTCTCGCCGTCGGCCAGAGCGGGGGAGTGCAGGCGGGCCTCGTCGTCGGCAGCTTCGCAACCGCAGCGGTCCAGGCGAGCATTCCGCTCGTCGTGGGCGAGGTGTTCGCCGAGCAGTCCGGCGGAGGCGAACGCGGCGACGCACTCTCGCCGATCCTCGACGACGACACGCTCGCCGCCAGGGTCACGACGGTCGACGATCTCGAGTGGAGCGCCGGTGGGGTCGCCGCGATCCTCGGTCTCGCTGATCTCGGACGCGGCGTCGTGGGCCACTACGGCTACGGGAACGGTGCCGACCGGCTGCTCCCGGAGTGGTCTCAGCCGTGACCGCGGCCGACGCCGGCAAGGCTTCGGTCACGCGCGCCGCGGCGCACATGGGCGTCGCGACCGCCGCATCCCGCACCGTCGGGTTCGCTCGCATCCTCGTCGTCGCCGGCGTCCTCGGGACCACCTTTCTCGGCAACGCCTACCAGTCGTCGAACGCGGTCTCGAACGTGCTCTTCGAGCTCCTCGCCGCCGGCGCGCTCTCAGCCGTCCTGGTTCCGACGTTCGTAGCGCACCTCGATCGAGGCGACCAGGCCGAGACCGAACGCCTCGCCGGCCGGGTCCTCGGGATCGCGCTGGTCGCGCTCGGCGTCGTTGCCGTGGTCGGGATCCTGGCGGCCCCGCTGATCGCCGATGTGCTCACGTCGGGTGTGTCGAATCCCCATATCGCGGCCCAGCAACGTGACCTGTCGACATTCCTGCTCCGGTTCGTCATCCCCCAGATCCTGCTGTACGCGATCGGAGCAGTCGCGGTCGCGGTGCTGTACGCGAAGCGGCGTCTCG
>Ga0315273_10007822_pt1 | contig 13421 bp, 14 predicted proteins | sample YL17G02_0_MG_FD_205753 | JGI IMG/M metagenome (GOLD analysis project Ga0315273, IMG submission 205753) | Sediment microbial communities from Yellowstone Lake, YNP, Wyoming, USA - YL17G02_0 | ecosystem: Environmental > Aquatic > Freshwater > Lake > Sediment | place: USA: Wyoming | collected... | reverse complement strand
TATAAAAATCTACCGGTGGACCCGGTTCTTATGGCAGCCCGCTTCATTCAAAAGGGTTTTTATACAAACAACCTTTTGTACCGGGTCAGTAAAGGCAAAGCCTTATTAGGGTGGATTGTTTTTAATCCGGAAACAAGCGTGATTGAAGAGATCATTCCAGGGCCGGAATTTCAGAACAAGGGGCTTGAGGCTAAAATGCTCGACGCCTTGATCGCCAAAGAAACTTTGGTCAGCGCGCATATTCTTGAATGCGATCTGAAAAGATATGAATTTATGCTGGCCTATGGGTTCCGGCCGATGCGTACCTTTAAGAAAAACGGCTTGAACTTTTTCCAGATGGAACTTAGTACAGCGGTTTTGCTTCAAAAATTGAAAAACAAGAAACCGGCCAGGCCTTATATCCGGAAAGAGAAAGTCGCCATTGAAAAGGTTCCGGAAACCCGGACCCTGCCAGAGATCAAGGCGGGCCTGGCTCGGTTGCTGGCCAAGCTCGGCGGGATCGACAAATTTGTAACCAAGGGCCAGGTTGTAGTCATCAAACCCAATATTGTGAGCGATCATGGGTTGAAAGACGGGGTTGCCAAGCCCGGGATTGTCACGGATATCCGGGTGGTGCAGGGGCTGGTGGAACTACTCCTGCCGATCGCCAAGCAGATCATCATTGCGGAAGGCTCTTCCATTAACCGCAGCGAGACCGGAAAAATGTTTAGCCATTATGGTTATGACCGGCTGGTCGAGTTGAATCCAAAAAAAATTAAGTTGGTGGATCTGAATAGGGACCCGCTGATTGAAAAAAGCGTGCCGGCCGGCAAACGCATGCACTCACGGAAGATACCGCGCACGTTTGATAAGGCGGACGTGATTATCAATCTGCCGGTCTTGAAAAACCATTTTGCCGCGATTGCGTCGCTGGCGATCAAGAATTTGCAGGGCGCCCTGCCGCCCCTTGAAAAATACATGTCGCACTTTTTCGGGCTTTGGCAGAACCTGGTCAATATCCATCATCTGATCAAACCGCATTTGACGATTATAGACGGGTTGACCGGACAAGAAGATTTTGGGCCGGTTTCCGGCACACCCAAGATTATGAACCTGTTGATCGGCGGCACCAATGCGGTGGCGGTGGACGCGACGGCCATGCGGATTATGGGCCTGGAGCCCTCTGCTTCTCCGCCGGTTTTTTTGGCCTATATGCAGGGGCTGGGTCCCATTGAAAAGAAGCAGATCAAGGTGCTGGGGCCCGGTTTAGCGCAAGTCAGGCGCGCTTTTAAGCAGCCGGAGATCGATCTCACGGGCGGCCGAGATTTGCGGATTTGGGCCGGCGAAGCTTGTTCCGGGTGCCGGGGATATCTGCATTTTGTGCTGGCGAAATTGAGAAAACCTGATCCTAAGAATCCCGGCAGACAGATCATCGACCGGCCCTTGCCGCGCAAAGCGAATGTATTTTTAGGTCCGGCAATGATTACTGAAATCAATCCCGCGGAGAATAATCTTTTTATGGGCCTTTGCCAACAGCATAATGCCGGCCAAGGCAAGCATTTGCCCGGTTGTCCCCCGCACGCCGAGGTTATTTTAAACAACATTTTCAACCTTTTTCCGGATTTGGAAAAACCGAAGTACGCGGATGAAACCGAAGAAGCCAAGCTGGGCAAGATGCTGGAAGAAATTCTGGCGGTTCATTAACCAAGATTATGCATTAGATGACTATAAATAAGTTCGCCCGAACAAAATAATTTTTTGCAACCGTAACTATTAGGTTCTTACCCATGAAGGCAAGGGCAGAAGCCCTCGTGTGGCAGGCGCTGGGGTGTTAAGGCTTATAAAACGATGATGCAATAATCTCAATATATTAAGTGAAAATAAATTGCGCCAGCCGATCTTACGATAAGATTCACAACAGAAGACGAGTTACGGTTGCGAAAACTTATTTTGTTCGGGCGTAGCGACCGAAATATCTCTAATGCATTTTTTGGGATTAATGATGGATTACAGGCCGTCAATCACAAAGCAATCGGTCTTCTAAGAAGCTGCAGACAATTTATTTCTCCTAGCCGTTCCCGTGAAATCTGCTTGAATGAGACATGCATGGTATCGTATTCGGCATCCGGCATATCATAATGATCCAATACCGTATGCTCTATTATCTCAAAGCCGCGATTTTTAAACTTGGCTTCCCACTGAAAAGGCAACACCTGGTTTTGATGAAATTTGTCGGCAACAAGCGCCTGCCATTGTTCAGGCGAGTATTGGGCAAAGCTTAAAGGGGTGTACCCGTCGATCGCGCTGAAAGAACGGTGGTCGCGGGTCATAATGCGGTGAAAGCAAAAACCGCCCGGCTTAAGCACCCGCCGGATTTCACTGACGACTTGGTCCGGAGAAGACACATGCTCCAAGACATCGAAAGAGAGGACCAAATCCAGAGAGTCGGCTTGAAAGGGCAGTTGCTCAAAACTATAAGGGAAGAGATAGTTTATGCGTTTTGTGTCCAAATAAAAGTTCGCGCCTTGTTTCAGAAATAACTTGTTCCAGGCGGGTTTTAGGGGCTGGCTGGCATAGCCCAGGCTTTCGGCCAGGACTAAAAATTGTTTTTCAGCTTCCTGATATTTCTTCATGACCGCGCTGATATCCGGATAATGCATTGAAAACCCAAAAGCATCCAGAGAGTATACCGTATGACCCAAGGCGCTCAGCCCGCATTCCAAGCCTAAAAAGCCGCCTGGTCCCCCATGCAGGATGGAAGATCCGGGTGCGAGAAAGTGATGCCCGGCATCGGCCTCGAGCAGGGTTTTGAGGTTGGCCATGGCATTGGAGGGGTAGCAGCCCAGATTGAAGAAGTGAGATCCTTCGGCAAGGCCCATAGCAGAGAGTTGGGCTTTGACCGCCTCCCGGCCGGACACGGTCGTAACCAGGACCCGGCAGCGGGAGTGTTGCTTCAATAAATCCGGAATATCCGCCGGATTGATGATGGGAAGATCCCGGAAAGTCCGGCCCCACATGGAGCGGTCATTATCGGCGATGGCCAGGGTACGGGGCCTCGGGCCGCTGTGCTTGAAATAATGCAACAGCTGCCTTGTGCCTTCTCCGGCGCCGAAGAGAATGATCGTATCCGCGTCGGCGAGCAAGGGAAGCTTATCGATTTCAATCCAATTGTAATCCATGGCTATTCCATTAAAGAATACATTATTAACGGTCTCAAAATAGTGCTGACATATGATTTCGGCATCTCGACAAATATACTTTTGCTTACGTGTCAATATTATTATGAGACGATTAATAACTTCAATGCTTCACGAACTCAGGGAGCGGCACATTTGTTTTCGCGCCTTTTTTAAACCTAAAATCGCATTTGGCATGGCCCTGGGCCAGGGTCATGGTCCGCGTCAGTCCCCAATGGAATGCTTTGCTGTAAATATCATCCACCGTGCAAAGATAAGGAGCGAGTTCGGATGCGCCCTGTTGAGCCAGGAATTTGCAGGTGCCGCATTCCGTATAATCCACACCAAAATCAAATTCGATTCCGTTCCCCTCCACAAAGTTGAAAACATAGTCGCCCGCATATCGGCGGGTTTGGGATTGGAGGGCTCGTTTTCGTAATCGATTTTTAAAGAGCCGGCTAAAATAGATATACCCCATAATTCGATGTAAGAACCGCGGATAGGAATCAAGTAAGGCTTTGGTCATCCGGTAAACCCAGGTTCCAGCCTCCTCTACGTTCCGGCCTTGGCGTTGCAGAGTCCGATATAGAGCCAGGAACCAGGCTGTGGCAATGACAAATTGGGTAAAAGGTTGCCGGCCGCCGAGATCCGGCAGACTTGGAATGAGGGCTTCGTATTCCAAGCGCGTGTCTTTTATCAGGTTATCGGCAAGATCGGCACCGTAATGATCGACGAACAGCGCTTTGACTCGATTTAGGGATTTATCAAATTGCTTTAGGAGTTTTGGTTTTTGTGACAAGTAATCTCTTTTATTCATTGAAGTATCGATCTCCAGCCGTGAACCGCGGAACTATGAACCTATGCAGTTTCATTATTTCTTGTTCAACAAATCCTTTAACCCGGCAAACGGTTTGTAAGTGGCGGCCGGGCCTTTTTCCGTATCGGGCGAGAGACCGCCGGAGCGGTCCTGGTCCAACCCGCGCGAATGCTCATTGTCATGGCAATAGATGCAGAGCAGTTCCCAATTGCTGCCGTCCGGCGGATTGTTGGTGTGATCGCTGTCGCGGTGATGAACGGTCAACTGGTGGACGTTCTTGTTGGTGAATTCGCGGCTGCAGCGCACGCAAATCCAGGGCAAGATTTTGAGCGCTTTCTCGCGATAGGAGTTTTCAAGCTGCTCCATTTTACGCCGGGCCGCGGTCACGGCCTGTTCTATTTTTTCGCTGTCAACTTTGGTTTTTTTGGGTTCCATAAACACCTCCGGGTCCTGTTTTGGGGACGATTGATTCTGAAAAATTTCCTGCACCCGGCCCACCTCGCCATCGGTCAGGCGCACTTTGATGCCGTGCGGATGAGTGGCAGCATTGGTGAGAATATCCTTAACGATTCCGCGGGTCAACCGGCCGGAACCCTGGTCCTGCTTGCGGACAACGGCCACTTGCATTCCGGGTTTGATGTTTTTTCGTTCTTTGGCATTCATTTCAATTTATGCACCTTTGGAAGCCGCCCGGGCTTCAGGCGGTCCGGTCCCCGCAAAACGGGTTTTTTAATGGTGTGGGCGATATTTTTCAGCATATTAAAAAATATCCAGCGATGAAAGGGATACAGCATATACCAGAAGAGCAGGCCTGACAACCCTTTGGGCAGATAACGCGAAACGATCCGCAGCTCGGTACCGCCTTTCTTAAATCCGCGGATTTTGAATTCCAGTACTGCTTCGCCGGGGAATTTCATTTCCGCGAACAATTGCAGGCGCACAGGCTTTTTGATATCCAGAACCCGGAAAAAATCGATGGCATCGCCGGTATAGAGTTCCGTGTGTTGGCGCCGGCCTCTTTTGTGTCCAAACCCGCCGAAGAGGCGGTCGGCCAGACCGCGTAGGGACCAGAGAAAATCGGCCGCATACCAACCGGTTTGTCCGCCTATGTTCTCAATGGGTTCCCAGACTTCTTCAGGCGCGGCATCCAGAATGATCCGGTATCCGGTTTGCATGATGGTGCCGCCCGCATAAGGCGCGTCGCCGTAATGAAGCCATTCGGGTATCGCGACCGAGCCGGCGTCGGTCCAACAGCTATCCACGCATTGCTTTTGGATCCGCCCCAGGGCCAGGCGGATGGTTTCACGGCTACTCAATAATTTTTGAGGAACAATGGTTTGAATGCGGTGTTCCTTGCAAACCGCGGGCGTGCGCAGGCCTTGGGTCAAAGGTTTGGCGATATAAGACGGAACGGGCGTGAGAAAATGGATCCAATAGGAGCTTAACCCCAGGCTCAGAAACGGGAGAGGAATGATCCAGCGTTTGCGCAGGCCGGCTTCCGCGGCATAATCTTCCATAAGTATTTGATAAGTGAGAATGTCGGGGCCGCCGATATCATAGGTTTGACCTGCGGTTTCAGGATGATCGAGACAGCCCTGCAGATAATTCAGGACATTGCGAATGGCAATCGGTTGCACCGGGTTGCGGACCCATTTGGGAGCCAGGATCACGGGCAGATGTTCCACTAAATTTCGCAGGATCTCAAAAGAAGCACTTCCGGAGCCCAGAATCATGGCGGAACGAAGCCAGGTTACGGATACCGAACCCATTTGAAGGATTTCGGCCACTTCACGTCGTGAACGGAGGTGCCGGCTGAGCCAGTTGCCTTCCTCTCCCAAGCCGCCCAAGTAGATGATCCTTTGAATGCCGGCTTGTTCGGCGGCTCGCATCATGTTTATGGCGGCTTTTTTATCCGCTTCCACAAAATCTTTTTGCTGCGGGTTCATGGAATGGATCAAGTAAACAGCCGCCCAACAGCTCTGCGCGGCAAGGAGCAAGGAATTTAAATCCAGCGCATCGGCCTGGACCAGTTCGATATTGGGATGGGTTGCCCAGGGCCTGGCTTTTAATTTGGATAAAGACCGGCCCAAAGCCCGGACGCGATAGCCGGAAGCCAATAATTGCGGCACCAGCCGGCCGCCCACATAGCCGGTGGCGCCGGTCACGAGAACAGGTTTTGACCCCATCATGAGATTCCTTCATTTATGGTGTTGTCATGGAAGATCTTCTCATAAATTTCCAATGCAATAGGAATATCACGATGCTCAAAAAAACAAGGACGGATTTTGATATTATTTCCTTTGAATTGCGATGCCTATCACGAGCCATCTCGATTTCTTTTTCATTTTCAAACATTTTTTTTATTTCATCATCGGTAGGGATATAAGGTTTTATATTGGATTTAGTCTCATCACAATTAAATTTTTCCAATATATTGTTCATTAAAACTTCTTTATAATTTTCATAAGCAGCAAAAGTTGAAGAAGGTATTTTTAATCCGCTTCTATCTGAAATTGATTCAGCAAGATTGTATGATCCGAAAAGAAAGGTCGTTATTGTAATTAAACATATGATATAACCATAGATCTGTAGAATGATATTTTGACGAGACATACCTTAACCTCCTTTATTGTTTTAAAACGGAAATTATGCTCCAACCGGTGCGGCTCCGCTTTGGGCGGCAATAAATCCCCGAGCCGGTGCACCGGTGCTGGAAGGCGTGCCGGCGATCTGGGCCAGATAAACCTGGCCGAGCTTTTCAATGTGATCGTTGACATTATCGAAATAATTGAAATGGATCTGCTCTTCATCGATGATAGTTTCGAACAATTTGACGCTGATGCTGTCGCCATTTTCACGGCACACTAAAAGAAACTGATTATACATGTTCATGGTGTTGTCTTCGAGTCCGGCATCAAAAGCAAAAACGGCTTCGACTTTTTGGCCCTTTTGGGCTTGGCCGGCCGGATCGATGGTCGGCTCCCCACCCAATTCCTTGATGCGGTCGGCGAACAGCTCGGAATGGCGCATCTCGTCAATACCAATGAGTTTGAGCTTCATGGCCATGTCGCCGTAATCCATGTTGTCGAGATTATAATGCTGGTTCAGGTATTGGTGAATGGCCTGCAATTCCATGGCACGGGCTTTATTTAAAACCTCGATGACATTTTCTTTTCTCTTTTCCTTTGGTTCCATGGGGTACCTCCTTGTTGATTTAAATTATAATCCATTACAAAAAAGGTTGCTCGAAAAATGCAAAAAGACCCTGATTTTACAAAGGTCATAGTGAAATAAAACCGTTCAAATTGAATGGAATATTTTACAATTTTGTAGGGGTTCAAAATTTTGAACCCCTACCTGGAAACCAGATCGATCCCGGGGTGTTGATCTGACGAGATCAAACGCGAAAAGATTAAAACATCCATTTAAAGAGCGCATAGATAATCAACCCGATCAGCACAGCCGGGACGCCCAGGGTCATAAACAACCAGAAAAAGAAAGGTTTAGTGTCCTCGGGTTTGCCGAAAGGCACCTGGTGGCAAGCGTGGACGTAATCATTTGAACAGGATCTTTCTTCAGATTGGGCATGATCAATTTGACTCACCATAATATAACCTCCATAATTGAATGATTTCAAGCCATTCACGCTTAATTTCTTGTTTATTCATTGTCGGATTCTTTGACGATTTCCCAATGCCCCCCTTTATCAGGCCCCACCCGCCTTACCAGACCTTTCTCTTTAAGCTTTTCAAGGGTTTTTTCCACAGCTCTGGCGGTTATTCGCAATTTTCCGGCCATTTCAGCGGCAGATATTTCAGGATGGTTCCGGATCAGCTCAATAATTTTCTCCGAACTTTTCTCCGAACTTTTCTCCGAACCTTCCGCTAATCTTGGGAAAACCGCTTTTATATAGTAAGGATTGAATTCGTATTGTACGGTCGGTACTGAAGCCTTTTTTAGCGCCAGCCGAATACGTTCAATTCCGGTCCCCATTTTTTCAATATAATCAATACGATGAAACAGGTTTGCGATTCCAGGGTTCCGGAGCATGCTGATTTTCCCGAAGTTTTCCGGTGTCAAACCCTTAACCAAACCTCCAGGGTTAGAAATCTCGATACGATCTTGAAAAATTTCGACGAAAACATTCGCGCCCTTTTCAAAGTAGTCTCGATGAACCACGGCGTTTATTAGCGCTTCCCGCAGAGCTTCATAGGGTATCTGGGGAATTTCTTTGCGAGCTAGTTGTCCGGTAAACTCATAACGGACAGGTAAATATTGTTTAATAAAATTCATGGCCAGATCGACATTGGAGACAAGATCGGCGTTATAATCTTTTCGGTCCAGCACAACGGCCTTTTCACTACCCCGATATAAAGCACAGGTGACAACAGTATGAAAGTAAACTTCATTCAGGTTTTTCGAGAAAAACAGTACAGCGAGGTTATTATAATATACCCGTCCTTCCTGAATTTCACCTATACCCAAGTTTTTGTGAAGAAGCGGCTGATCCAGAACGGGTGAAATACCCGCCATTTTCATAAAGCGATTGATTTTTTCAAGATCAAGATCTTCTTCCTTGAAATCACGCTTAATCAGTTCATCATAACGAATTTTTCCCTCTGCTTGAATAAAATCGATGATTTGATTGCGATTTAGTTTTTGTGCATTCGGTCCGGTGCGGGTGTAAAAACCGCCGGTGCAGCGGTAGGGTTTATCGGCGCCTTCGCGTACATGAATGACCAGAATATTTTCAAATTCTTCAAAAATAATCTTTATTGAGGGATCACAATTATTCGCAATATCCTGGACCTGGCTTTTTAGTCGGCTATCTATTGAAATGCCCTTGATGATACCGCTGTCCGAAATGCCCAGAAAAATCCTTCCGCCGGAAGCGTTCGCGAATGCAACCATTTCGCGATCAAGATCGGAAACCTTTTCTTTAAACTCTATACGGTAGCCTTCTCCCTCCTCCAGGATAAGCTTGAGTTCTTCTTGGGTTAATGTCATTGTTTTCCTCACCCTGCCCGGCAGGCGATTATCTTTTTAACTATCTAGTGTAAATTCAAGGCCCGTATGTTGGTCTATTTTGAAAAGCCGGTCAAGTAATTTTGTAACTATTTCTGAAATTTCACCGGCTTAATAATCCCTCGTTTTCCATTGCCTTGCCAAATCTTCCAAAATTTAATCGAACTGATTGCGCAGGGCGAACAGATCCCGGCGCATGCGCAGGATGATGTCTACGCCGGCCAGGTTGACGCCCATATCCTCCATCAGCAGTTTGGCCAGGCGCAGTTTTTCCAGTTCGCTTTCGGCAAAAAGTTTGTTCGCGGTATTCTCCAAACAGGTTGGGCAGAGGATTTCCTCTTCCTCCAGGTCCATTAAAAATGTTCATCGATTTGGAATTGTTCGATGATTTCAGTAATGGTCCAGAAGCGTTCACCCATTGTTTGGAACCTCCATGAACGTTTTCAATTCCTCGCCCGTGATTTTTTCTTTTTCCAGAAGAATTTTGGCGACTTTTTCCATAATGGGGCGCTGGGTGCCCAGAATCTCCAGAGCCTTGACATACTGCTCGTCAATGATCTGCTTGATTTCCCGGTCGATCAGTTCGGCGGTGGCTTCGCTGTATTCCTCGGCGGCCGGCATGCCAAAATCCATATAGCCCGGGTGCTTTTCCCTGGCAAAATAAATCTGCCCCACCTTGGGACTCATGCCGTATTCCTTGACCATGCTGCGGGCAATGTCCGTGGCTCTAGCGAGGTCGTTGTGGGCGCCGGTGGAGATATCGCCGAAGACAATCTGTTCGGCGGCCCGTCCGCCCAGGAGCGAAGCGATTTTGTTCAGCAGTTCGGTCTTCTTCATCAGAAAGCGGTCTTCGGTCGGGACCTGCATGGTGTAGCCCAGGGCGGCAATGCCGCGGGGAATGATGGAGATTTTTTGCACCGGGTCGGTGCCGGGCAGGGAAAGGGCGACCAAGGCGTGGCCCAGCTCGTGATAGGCCACGATTTCACGTTCCAGCGGGTTGATGAGCCGGTTCTTTTTCTCAAGGCCGGTCATGACCCGCTCGACCGCCTCTTCAAACTCGGACATAGCCACGGTCTGTTTATCGCGGCGCACAGCTAAAAGCGCGGCTTCATTGACCAGGTTGGCCAGGTCGGCGCCCACCATGCCGGGCGTCATGTTGGCGATTTTTTCAATATCCAACGAGTCATCGGTTTTAATGCCTTTTAAATGGACCCTGAGGATTTCTTGCCGTCCTTTTTTATCAGGCCGATCCACCAGCACATGGCGGTCAAAGCGGCCGGGCCGCAGCAGGGCCGGGTCCAGGATCTCAGGCCGGTTGGTGGCGGCCATCAGGATCACGCCTAATTGCGGATCAAACCCGTCCATTTCCACCAGCAGTTGGTTGAGGGTCTGCTCGCGTTCGTCATGACCGCCGGTCATGCCGAGTCCGCGGGCCTTACCCAGGGCATCCAGTTCGTCGATGAAAATGATGCAAGGCGCTTTCTGCTTGGCTTGCACAAACAGGTCCCGCACCCGAGCCGCGCCCAGGCCCACGAACATTTCCACAAACTCGGAACCGCTCATGCTGAAAAAAGGAACATGGCTTTCGCCGGCCACGGCTTTGGCCAGCAAGGTTTTGCCGGAACCGGGCGGGCCGACCAGCAAAATGCCGCGCGGCATCTTACCGCCCAGTTGGGTATATTTATCGGGTGTTTTTAAAAATTCAATCACTTCCACCAGTTCCTGCTTGGCTTCATCCACGCCGGCCACATCGTTGAAGGTTACGTTCAGGTCGTCCTGCATGTAGATCTTGGCTTTGTTTTTACCGATGGTCATGAAGTTGGCCTGGCCGGCCATTTTTTTATTGAAAAAGTACCAAACCCCGAATAAGAGGGCGATGGGAAAAATCCAGGAGAAAATAAGCGGGAGAAAAGTCGATTGGATCTCGCCTTTAAAAGTCACATTATATTGTTCCAGTAATTTTGAGAGGTCGTTGTCGACGCGGACGGTCTTAAAGGCTTCTTCGGTTTTACCATCGGCGCCGGCCTTCATTTTGCCTTCAATCTGGTTGGCCGATACGGCGATTTCCGTGATTTTATTTTCTTTGAGTAATTGCAGAAATTGGCTGTAGGGGATGGTCTTAACGGCCATGACGGAACTAAGGTAGGGCTGCAAAAGCAGAACGATCCAGATCGCCAAGAAAATATACCACATAGAAAATTTATGTTTTTTTTCCATTGCTTCTCCTTAAAAGCCGAACTTTTCCGGCGGCCTTCGTTCCGGCACATAGGGATGAGGGGTTTTTTCCTCATTCCATTCCTTGGATACATAGAGATTGCAGTAGCAACTGCCGTATTCCTTGACATCTTCAGTGCGGTATACGCAGGGACAGACAATGTCTTTGTCCTTTTCACGGTCATGGGCGGACAAACGGCACGGGCAGCACATATAGCCGTAACGGACCTTGTTTTTGAGCAACGCTTCCATGAGCTCGAAAACGCGTTCTTTGTCTTTGTTGAAAAAATAACCGCGCGGTTCCTGGACCTTTTTCAACATTTCATAGAGTTTTTCAGCTTCGTTCATATGCCCAAAGCCTCCCGGATGCGCTCTTCTTTAAATCCCACGATCACGTTATCGCCGATGACAATGGTGGGAAATGAGATTTGGGGATTGAGCCTTTTGACCTCGGCGATCACGCTTTCGCGTTCGGCCCCTTCCAGCTGGTCCACGTCGGTATATTCGTAAGGGATATCATTTTCATCCATGAATCTTTTGCAGGCTTTGCAATGGCTGCAAGTGCTGAGGGTGTACATTTTGATTTTTTGGGACATGATGTTCTCCTTTCTAATTTTGTAGGGGTTCAATCCCGCGCTACGCTGGATTGAACCCCTACAAAACCGTTTGCGTTTTTTTATGGTCCGAGGGTTTATTCCGGTCCAACCTTATACGGGTTCATCAAATCTTCAAACAGGGGCATGGCTGCACCGGCTCCTTGGCCGTCGGCAGTTATGATCTGTTTATAGCCGCCTTCCACATTACCAGCCTAATATGGGCCCGGTATATTGGTGCGATAGCCCTGATCCTGTTTATTATAACCATCCGGGGTCAATTGTACACCCGGTTTTTGGGCCCAGGCCACGTTCGGGGTATCGTTTTGTGGATTTTTTGGGGTGAAAAGATAAAGCGGAATATCAAAGGGATGATTGGTTAAAACATCTTCAATATCTTTGGATTCTGCCAGGCCACTATAGCCATGATTATCATGGTCAACAGGGTCATTTCCTGACATTTCAGGACCATTTTCAATTAAGCGTAAGGTTTATCACCAAATAATTACCGGATTCTCCCACCCGATCGCGGTTATAAAAAACGATTCTGCCGCGGTATTGGTCTTTTAATTCAATCTCGCCGTCTTCGCCGATTTCCAGTAGGTTTTCATAGCAGGAACCGCAAACCGGGCCGTATTCCTCATGACCATCATAAAAAGAGGGTAGCCAGGTGCCCTCAATCAGGTCAGTTACCAGCTTAGCCTCTCCACCACAAATGGCACATCTTATTTTCATGCAACTCCTCCGGTTATTTAGATTCTTATTGTAAAAAGGGTGTCTTGACAAGCAAAATATGAAAGCCGTTTTGTTCGCAAGCGGCCGGTAAGGTCTAAAAAGGGCTTGTTTAATTATTAAGCCCTTGTTTATAATGAAGAAGTTTAGGGGAGAAAAAGCAATGATTTTTTCACAAAATGGTTTGATTACCAGGGAGTTCGGCCTGGCCGGGTTATCTTGGACGCCGGTTTACGTGCTCCTGGGGAAACAGCCGGTGCTTTTTGAATCCGGATTTACTTGTGCCGGAAAATTATACGCGGAAGATATCCTGAATTTTTCCGGCGGCAGCGAGCCTGAATTTTTATTTTTGACCCATATGCATTATGATCATTGCGGGGCCAGCGCCTATTTTAAAAAAAGGTTTCCGGGCTTGAAAATCGCGGCTTCGGCCCTGGCCGCGGAGTTTATGGGCCGCGCCAATGTCGTGAACCGCATCACGGCGCTCAGCAGGGATTTGATCGCGCTGACTGCGGCCATCCCGGGCGTGGATGCGGGGCAACTGCTTCAGGATTCGTTTGAGCCGTTCCATGTCGATTGGCAGCTCAAAGACGGAGACCGTATTTCAATAGAAGAGGGTTTGACCGTGGAGGTCCTGGCCACTCCCGGTCATACCCGGGACATGTTGAGCTATTATGTGCCGGAGAAGAAGATCCTGATCGCGACCGAGGCCTCGGGTTGCATAGACCGGGCCGGTACTTTGATCACGGAATTTTTATTCGATTATCAAGCTTATCTCTCTTCCCTGAAACGGTTGGCCGCGCTCGAAGTGGAGATTCTGTGCCAGGGCCATCACCGGGTTTTTGTGGGCCGGGATGAAGTCAAAGCATTTTTTGCACGGTCCTT
>Ga0315273_10007821_pt1 | contig 13422 bp, 11 predicted proteins | sample YL17G02_0_MG_FD_205753 | JGI IMG/M metagenome (GOLD analysis project Ga0315273, IMG submission 205753) | Sediment microbial communities from Yellowstone Lake, YNP, Wyoming, USA - YL17G02_0 | ecosystem: Environmental > Aquatic > Freshwater > Lake > Sediment | place: USA: Wyoming | collected... | reverse complement strand
CTCGACCCGCTGATCGCCGGCCATGAGCTCGGCCGGTGTGCCGCTGGCCAGGACCCGACCGTGGTCGATGATCACGACCTGGTCGGCCAGACGCTCGGCCTCGTCGAGATCGTGCGTGGTGAGCAGCACGGTGACCCCCCGGTCGCGCAGGTCGGCGATGACCCGGCGGATCAGCTTGCGACCACTCGGATCGATGCCGGCGGTGGGCTCGTCGAGGAACGCGATCTCGGGTCGGCCGACGAGGGCCAGCGCCAGCGAGAGTCGTTGCTGCTCGCCACCCGACAGGCTCTTCCAGGTCGAGCGCCGCCGGTCGGCCAGACCGACGCGATCGAGCAGCTCGTCAGGGTCCTCGGGGTTGTCGTAGTAGGACGCGAACAGGCGCAGCACCTCGGGCGGTCTAGCCGCGGTGTAGACGCCGCCCTGTTGCAGCATCACGCCGATCCGGGGAGTCAGGGCCCGATGGTGGGCGATGGGGTCGAGCCCGAGAACCCGCACCCGGCCACCGGTCGGGCGTCGATAGCCCTCGAGCGTCTCGACGGTCGAGGTCTTGCCGGCGCCGTTGGGGCCGAGCAGCGCCAGGACGGTTCCGGGCTCGACGGCCAGCGTGAGGTCGTCGACCGCCACGTGATCGCCGTACGCGATGGTCAGACCCTCCACCACGATGGCCGGGATCACGTCCCGTCCGGCCTGAGGCTGGAGCTGGTGTCGGGGAGGATCGGGCGGGCTCGTCGACACGCCGGCGACGCTACCGCCGTGCCCGCACGCCGACCCAACTGCACCGTCCCCCTTGGCCCCTCCCCCCTTCTTGTAGCGATCGCGTGGCGCCTTCCGCTCTCCAGCGTCGCAAGAACGGGTGGGTGGAGTGACCGGGCTTGCTACCTTGCTGGCCATGCTCGACGTCCGCAGGCTCCGTACCGAGTTCGACGTGGTCCGGGCCGGGCTCACCCGCCGGGGCGAGGACCTCACCGGGCTCGAGCGGGCCCGCTTGCTCGACGAGCGACAGCGCGAGCTGGCCGGTGAGCGCGACGAGGTGCGGGCCCGCATCAAGGCGATCTCGAAGCTCGTCGGTGGCCTGCGCCAGAGCGGCCAGGTCGACGAGGCCGAGGCGCTCCAGGCCGAGAGCCGGTTGTTGGGCGAGCGCGAGTCGATCTTCGACGACGAGACCAACGAGCTCACCGCCGAGTTGCGTGACCTGATGCTGCGCATCCCCAACGTCCCGGCCGACGACGCGCCCGACGGGGCCGACGAGCGCGACAACGTGATCATGCGGGTCGAGGGCTTCGACCGCGACGGCTACGCCGACCACCAGCGGGTGCCCCACTGGGACATCGGTGCCGAGTTGGGCATCCTCGATCTCGAACGCGGCGCCAAGGTGTCGGGGTCGATGTTCGTGATGTTCCGGGGCATGGGCGCGACCCTGCAGCGCGGGCTCTGCCAGTTGGCTCTCGACCGCAATGCCGATCTCTACGAGGAGGTCCGGCCGCCGAGCCTGGTGCTCACCCGCACCCTCACCGCCACCGGTCAGCTGCCCAAGTTCGCCGACGACGCGTACCACCTCGAGCGTGACGACCTGTGGGCCATCCCGACCGCCGAGGTGCCGCTCACCTCGTTGGCGATGGACGAGATCCTCGACGAGACCGAGCTGCCCAAGCGGGTGATGGCCTACTCGCCCTGCTTTCGTCGCGAAGCCGGCTCGGCGGGACGCGACACCCGCGGGCTGCTGCGGGTGCACGAGTTCGACAAGGTCGAACTGCTGGCCTACTCGACTCCCGCGCAGGCGCCCGACCTGCTGCAGGAGATTCTCGGCCGGGCAACCGCCCTGGTGAGCGCCCTCGGCCTGCCGTACCGCGTGCTCGACATCTGCACCGGCGACATGGGCCAGTCCCATCACCGCTCGATCGACGTCGAGGTGTTTGCCCCGGGCGTCGATCAATGGCTCGAGGTGTCGTCGGTGTCGTGGTTCGCCGACTACCAGGCCCGGCGGGCCAACATCCGCTTCCGCCCCGCGGGCGACGACGACAACGGCAAGCCGCGAGGCACCGAGATGGTGCACACGCTCAACGGCTCCGCGCTCGCGGTGCCCCGCATCTGGGCCGCGCTGGTCGAGACGCATCGTCAGGCCGACGGCTCGGTGGCCATGCCCGAGGCGCTGTGGCCCTATCTCCGCGGCGCGACGAGCATCGGCCCGGCGTCGGCCTGACCCCGGTCTGATCCGATGACGACGCCGGCGCGATCAGCACCACCGGTCCGGCCGCGACGGGTGCGGTGGGGGGCGGTGTCGGGCATCGTGGTGTTGGCCTACACGGTGGCGTACGCGCTGTTCATCACACGGCTGGGTGACCGGGCCTGGTTCGATGATCGGGCCGGGGCGATGGGCAGCCTCGCCGGCCGCGTCGCGTTGAGCGGGGTGATGCTGGCCGCGTTGTTCCACGCGCTCGACGGGCTGCGCCGGATGATCACCGGCCTGCGACCAGCGCTCGTCCGTCATGAACAGACCCTGCGAGCGGTGGTGCTCTTCGCCACCTGGGCGTGCGCGATTCCGGCCGCCGCGGTGCTCGTGTGGCCGTGGATGTCGGACACGTGGCGATGAGCACCTCCGCCGCCGACTCGACTGATCCCGACGGGGCCGACCAGGCCGCGGCGAGTTGGGGCTGGCACCTGATGCAGGTGAGCGCGTGGCTGTTGGCGGTGATGCTCCCGATCCACCTGGCATCGACATGGCTGGTGCGCGATGTCGGCCGCTACGGCGTCGCCCTCTACGTCGATCGGTGGCAGACGACGCCGTGGCGCATCTTCGACTGGGCCTTCATCGTGCTGGCGCTCGCCCACGGTGGCATCGGGCTGTACGGCCTGACCGGCTCGCGGATCGACTCGATCCGTGGGCGAACGGGGCTGGCCGTGGTCATCGGTGTGTCGTTCGTGGCGCTCGGCCTGGCCGTCTCGTCGTCGATCTTCTCGTTCGACGTGATCGGCTGAGCATCGGTGGCGCGGCCGTGCTCGGCCGCATACGGTCGCCGCCGTGGGCGAGCCGACGGTCGACGAGTTCCAGCAGACAGCACGATCGTGGCTGGAAGTCCATGCGACCGGCGCGCCACGTGACTACGGCGCCATCTGCCCGCCGGGCCTGATCGATGAGGGAGTCTCCTGGCAGCGACTTCTCCACGGCGCTGGCTATGCCGGCATCCACTGGCCGGTCGATGTCGGTGGACGGGGCCTCACCCCGGAGCACAGCGCCGTGTGGATGCTCGAGTGCGCGAGGGCCGGTGTGCCGCCCTTCCTCAATATGGTGGGCCTCGTGCTCGCCGGCGGCTCGATCCTGAGGTTCGGCACGACCGGGCAGCAGTCGGCGCACCTCGACGCGACGTTGCGGGCCGACCACGTGTGGTGCCAGCTGTTCAGTGAGCCCGGATCAGGAAGCGATCTCGCCAGCCTGTCGACGAGGGCCGAACGCGATGGCGACGATTTCCTGATCAACGGGCAGAAGGTGTGGTGCAGCGGCGGCCGGTGCAGCAACTGGGGCATCCTCATGGCTCGCACCGATGTCGACGTGCCCAGCCATCAGGGCATCTCCTTCTTCCTCTGCCCGATGGATCTGGGAGGCATCGAGGTCAGACCGCTCCGGCAGATGACCGGGGAGGCGGAGTTCGACGAGGTGTTCTTCACCGATGTCCGACTTCCGGCCGAGAATCTGCTCGGCCCGCTCCATGGCGGGTGGGGCGTCGCCATGGGGGTGCTGACGAGCGAGCGGGGCCACATCGGCACCAGCGTCATCGGCCTCGAGCGGCGCCTCGACGCGATGACTGCGTTCTTCGACGCCCGGCACCTCGGCGCCGTCGAGCGTCAGCGCCTCGTCGCACTGATGATGCGGGGCATGTCGCTCAAGGCGATGGCCCAGCGTCAAGGCCCGGTGGCGTCGACGGCGGCCTCACTCATGAAGCTGGGCATCACCGAGATGCTGTTCGACGTCGCCGTGCTGCGGGGCGACGTGGCCGGTGCCGACGCCATGCTCGACGGGCCGGATTCGGCCGGCCTGTTGGCGGCGCCCGGCGGCCGGATCGCCGGCGGAACCAGTCAGGTGCAACGCAACATCATCGGTGAGCGCCTGCTCGGCCTGCCACGCGAGCCCAGGCCGTAGACCGTGCCCGTCGCCGGTGCGGCAGGTCAGCGGTCGTGGTTGAGCCGGTGGTACATGCCCTTCTGGGCCTTGGTCAGACCGACGAACTCGCGGTGCAATTCCTCGTGCACCGCGACCGGGTCGGGCTGCGGGCTGAAGACCCGGTCGACTCGCGCCCGTCCGCCCAGGTCGTCGGCGGCCAGGCGGCCCGTGACCAGCCCGGCGAACAGCGCGGCGCCGCGCACGTTGGCGAGCAGCGGCTGGGCCACCCGGTGCAACGGCCGGTTCAGCACGTCGGCATGGATCTGGCACCACACGTCGGACTGCGCGCCGCCACCCACGACGTGCAGGTCGCGCAGCGGGTGGCGCACGACCTTCTCTGACGCATCGAGGATCCACCGCAGTTGATGGGCGACGCCTTCGAGCACCGCCCGCACGAGTTCGGCCCGGCCGGTGTCGATGCCCACGTTCAGGAAGCTGGCCCGCATCGAGGTATCCGACACCGGTGAGCGTTCGCCCTTGAGCCACGGGGCGAACAGCACGCCGCCGGCCCCGGCGGACACACCCGCGGCCACCCGGTCGAGGTCGGCCAACGACGGCTCACCCCGGCCCAGCCCGTCGTCGGGGGCGACGATCCGGTCGCGCAGCCACTCGAGGCTGACGCCGCCGCAGTCGTGGTTGTTGGCCAGCACGTAGCGACCCGGCAGGCCGGCCGGCACGGTGGCCATCTGGTTGGCGAGCGACGTGCGCTTGGTCGGCGTGTGGCACCCCACCCAGGCCGACGTGCTGATCGACAGGTGGCCGTGGAAGTCGTCGACCGCACCCGAGCCGAGGGTGGCGCTGTGCAGGTCGGGCAGGCCGCTGACCACCGGAGTGCCGGCCCGGATGCCCAGCAGTTCAGCCACGTCGTTGCCGACCTGGCCGACGATCGAGCGGACAGGCGACAGCGGCGGCAATCGGTCGGCATCGGCCCCGGCCAGGCGCAGCAGCGTGCGGTCGTAGTCGGTCACGTCGAGGCGTCGGTTGTCGGTCAGCCACGACAGCGTCATCGTGGCCTGCGTGGCGGCCACCCGACCGCAGAGGCGCATGTTCAGGTAGTCGATCGGCTCGAGAAAGACCGCGGTGCGGGCGTACACGTCGGGCTCGTGATGCTGGATCCACAGCCGGTGGCCCAGCGGGTCGTTGCCATCGGGATTCGGGGCCCCGCCGGCCCGACGGATCCATTCGAGCGCGGCGCGGGGCCGGTAGCCCTCGACGGCCAGGCGACCCCCGAGCTGACGCCCGGCCAGTGCACGGCCCCGCTGGTCGAGCCAGAGCATGCAGGGCCCCGCGGCCCGGCCGGCGGCGTCGACCGGGATCGTCGAACCCCACTGGCCGGTGCACGCCACGGCGACGATGCGCTCGGGTGACACGGCGGCGCGCTCGGCCAACGCGTCGGCTGACGCGACGACGGCGGTCCACCACTCGTCGGCGTCTTCGACGGCGCCGCCGTCGGGCAGCACCTGCAGGTCGACCCGACGATGCTCGTGGTCGAGCACCTCGCCCGACAGGGCCACATACGCGGTCTTGGGCCCCCCGGTGCCGAGGTCGATGGCCAGCACGACATCGTCGTCGGGCCGGGCGGCGCCCACGCCCATCAGCCGCCGCCGATGGCGAACGGCACCTGCTCGACGGTGCCGTCGGGCCCGATGTGCTCGAGGCGCAACGGCAGCGAGCCACCGGCCACGCTCATGCCGGCGACGACATGGCCGGCCAGGTCGAGCAACGGCGCCACCGGCACGATGGCCTCGGGTGGGTGCACGCCGGGCCCGCCGGCCAACTCGCCCCGCAACGCCAGCATCGCCCCCAGCGCCGCGGGGATGCCCGTGCCCTCGCCCGCCCCGGCCTCGTCGGAGAACAGTGAGCACACGTAGGTGTGGGTCTCGCGGTCCTTGATGCCGGCGACGACCACCTTGAGACAACCGGCCGGACCGGTGACGCCGGCTTCGGCCAGCAGCCGCGGACGCTCGCGTTGCAGCAGCGCCACCATCACATCGATGGGGGCGACCTCGGCGCCGCCGACGTCGAGCGTTTCTTCGGACGACATTCCCGCGCGTACGAGGTCCTGGGTGAGCCGGAAGTAGGGAAGCGGGAACACCACACCGAGGTTCGTGGCGGTGCGTAGCGTGGGGAAGACCGTCGGCAGCGTGATGGTCTCGGGATGCGGATACGGATGCACCGGGAACGTGCCGACACCGGCGAAGTGCTCGTCACGGATGAACGGGGCGCCGCTGTCCTCGAGCATGCGCACCTCGACGAACGAGCCGTCGACGAAGAGCGGCACGTCACTGGTCATGGCATGGATGCGGTGCTTGAGCACGCCGGGACCCTCGGCGGGTTCGCCGCCGTGGATGTGCATGATCTCGGCGCGATGGATCTCGTCGAAGAACCACTCGTCGCACAGCTTCACGAACACGTTGGCCAGCCCGGGGGAGTTGCCCATGCCGACAAGTGCCCGCACGCCGGCGGCGCGGGCCTGGCCGTCGAGATCGAGCATGTGGCGGGTGGCGTCGAGGTCGTCGCACACGTCGACGTAGTCGACGCCCGCGTCGATCACCGCGGCCAACGTCGGCGGCCCGAACCGGTAGAAGGGCCCTACGCAGTTGACCACGACGGCGACACCATCGATCACGGCCGCCAACGCCGCCGCGTCGGACACATCGAGCCCCACCGCCTCGAAACGGTCGTCGGCGATCTCGGCGACCACCTGGCCGGCCGCGACGGCGTCACGGTCGGCCACCACGACCCGAGTGGCGTCGTCGGTCTGGGCGAGGGCGGCGGCGGCGACTCGGCCGATGCCGCCCGCGCCGCCGAGTACCACCACGGTGCTGTTCTGCATGTCGGTGTCCTTCGGATCGTTGATCGGTGCGGCCGTTGGTGCGCCCGTTCGGCGGTCGTTCGGCGGTCGTTCGGCTCAGTCGGGGAGGGCCATCTGGTGGTCCATCATGTCGGCCATGACCATGGAGATGAACTCGTCGGCCTCGTCGTTCATGCCGCCGGCCACCCCGCCGTAGATGGCGCCGGTCTGGGCGGGCTCGCCGCGGTGTTCGAGCGCCCAGCCGACCGCCTCGTCGAGGTCGGCGGCGAACTGCTCGGCGATGCCGACCTGCGTTTGGGGGCGGGTGACGGCCATGTGGATCGCGTTGGGGTACTGCTGGCCGTTGAAGCGCCACCCCTTGGTGCGCATGCGGTCGTTGATGAGGTAGATGTCGAAGTCATCGGACGTGAAGCTGAAGCAGAACGTCGGCTCACCCATGATCCGCAGCTCAGGGTGCGATCGCACCGCGTCCTTGAACTTCTCGGCGGTGGCGAAGATCTGTTCGGCGTAGCCGCGGTAGCCCTCGCGACCGATGCTGACCATCGACGCCCAGGTGGCGGCGAGCAACCCGACCGAGCGCGAGCCGTCCATGCCCGGCGAGCAGTACTTGCCGCCGGTCCAGTCGGTGAGGAAGAAGTACTGGGCATTGCGCAGCGCCGGGTCGCGAAACGCCAGCACCGATGATCCCTTGAAGGCGTAGCCGTACTTGTGGGTGTCGGCCGAGATGGTGGTCACGCCCGGCAGACGGAAGTCGAACGTGGGGATCGGGTAGCCGAGCTCCTGCCCCCAGGGCAGTAGGAACCCGCCGAGGCAGCCGTCGACGTGCAGGCCGATGCCCCGCTCGAGGGCCAGGTCGCTCAACTGCTCGATCGGGTCGATGGTGCCGTAGCCGTAGTTGCAGGCCGATCCGATGATCGCGACGGTCTCGTCGTCGATCAACTCGGCCATGGCGGCGACGTCGACGAGCGTGGTGTCGGGGTCGATCGGGGCCCGTCGCAGCTCGATGTCGAACAGATGGCACGCCTTGTCGAAGGCCGGGTGGCCCGTCTCGGGCTTGATCACGTTGACCCGGCTCAGACCGCGGGTCTTCCGGCCCTGTTCGCGGTAGGCGAGCATGGCGTGGCTGATGCTGCCGGTACCGCCCGAGGTCACGAGCCCGCACGGGGCCGATTCGGTGACGGCCTCGCCGTGCAGCATGTCGAGCGTCATGGCGATGATCTCGCTCTCGAAGCGCGTGGCACTCGGGCAGATGTCGCGCTGCAGCGCGTTGGCATGGGCGAACAGCCCGAAGGCGTCGGTCAGGAACCCGTAGTGGTCGTGGTCGCCGCAGTACATCGTGCCCGAGCAGTGGCCGCCCTCCCAGGCGCGGTCCTCCTCGGCGGCCATCTGGCGGAGCTCGGACAGGATCTCGTCGTGGCTGCGGCCCTGATCGGGCATGACCCGGTTCGTCGGGAATCGATCGGAGTAGGGGTGGTAGCTCACGTCACGTCACGTTTCGTAGGGGATCGGGTCGGAGTCGGAGTCGGAGGCGAGATAGGTGGGCCCCGGGCCGAGCATGGTCATCGTAGGGAGTGGGACGAAGCCGTGTCGCCCGGCCGGTACCGCCTGGTACGTGGGCAGCGTGGCCGATTGATCGACGCAGAGGATTCCAGCCGGCACGAAGGTCAGCCCGGTGGGTTGCGGAACCCGGAGATGGTGCCGTCGCCGTCGTGGGGCCGCCCGTCCTTGCCGACGGCGACGCGTTGGGTGGGGAAGATGCTGCGGTGTGACGAGAACACGTAGCTGATCACGCACACGATGGCGAGCGGCACCACCGCCCCGGCGCCGAACAGTTCGACACCCATGATCGTGCAGGTGAGCGGCGTGTTGGCGGCTCCGGCGAACACCGCGACATATCCCATCGCCGCCATCACCGGGATCGGCACACCGAGGGCATGGCCCAGCGCGGCGCCGAGCGTGGCGCCCATGCAGAACAGCGGCGTGACCTCGCCGCCCTGGAATCCGCTGCCGAGCGTCACCGACGTGAAGAGCATCTTGAGGGCGAACACGCCGAAGCCCATCGCCGTGCCGGCCAGGGCGGCGTCGATCAGGGGCAGCGAGAGCCCCAGGTATTGGCGGGTGCCGACGGCCACCATCAGGGCGAGCACGAGCACGCCGCCGAGGAATGGTCGGGCCGGAGCCCAGGGCAGGCTTGCCTTGATGAACGTGCGGATGCCGTGGGTGAGCTCGATGAACACCGCGCCGCACAGCCCGAACGCCACGCCGGCCAGAGCCAGCTTGGCGACGAGCCCCGGGGTGAGGTCGATCACGCCGAGGTTGGCGGTGACGGTGTGGTGCCAGCCGAGGCCCACGACGACCTGATTGCCGACGACCGACGCGGCGAGCGCCGGCACCAGCGCGTCGTAACGGATGCGGCCGACGGCCTGCACTTCGAGGCCGAAGATGGCACCGGCCATCGGGGTGCCGAACATGGCGGCGAACCCGCCGCTGAGCGCGGCGATCAGCAGGATGCGTCGATCGGACGCGTTGATGCGGAAGGTGCTGCTGAACAGTTCGGTGAGGCTGCCCGACATCTGGATCGCAGTGCCCTCGCGTCCGGCCGACCCGCCGAACAGCTGGGTGGCCACAGTCGCCGCGTAGATCAGGGGCGCCATCCGCCTGGGCACACCGGCGGTGGGATCGTGGATCTCGTCGATGAGCAGGGCGTTGCCCTGGATGGCCCGGCCCCCGAGGTAGTGGTAGACGATGCCGACCAGCAGCCCGGCGACCGGCAGGAACCACACGATCACGCCGTGGTTCTCCCGGGTGTGCGTGGCCCAGTTCAGAGCCTCGAGGAACAGGTACGACGAGACGCCGGCCAGCAGGCCGACGACCGAGCCGAGCCCAATCCACCGCAGCAGGCTGGCGATCAGGCGGGCATGGTCGGCCAGGGCGAGCGGGGGCAGCGTGCGGGCGGCAGCCGTGAGTCGGTCGCGGAGACCGGGATGGCTCTCGCCGGGCCGGGCCATCGGTGCGCCGACCGGTTCGTCATCCCACCCACCGGGTGGTTCGAGATCGTCGGCCTGATCGTCGGCCTGATGGTCCGGACCAGGCTCGGGGCCGAGATCGGGTCTTGATTCATCGTCCACGGGGTGCTCCGTCTCGGTGGCTCACGCCCAGAGGTGGGCGGATCGCACCGGGACACGACGCACCTACCAACGGGAGATTCCTCAGTTGGTAGGAGCCATCAGCCCGAGGGCGGTTTCGGCGAGCTCCATCGCCTTCGGGGGGCACAGTACCCATGTGGAGTTGCCCTGGCAATGATCCGGGCGGTCCTCTCGTGCGCCGAAGGGAGAATGACTTGGCGCGTCGGGCTGGTCAGGGCTTGACTCAGGGCATGGACCTTGACGCCCTGCGGGCCGATCTGATGGAGCGGGGCGTTACTGAGCGCGAGCTCGACCCCGATCCGTTCGTGCAGTTCGCGCGATGGTTCGACCAGGCTCGCGACTTCGGCGTGCACGAGGTCGAGGCGATGATCGTGTCGACCGCCACGCCCGGGTCGGTGCCCTCGTCGCGCTATGTGCTGATGCGCGACTGGAGCGACGGCGCGTTCTCGTTCTTCACGAACTACGAGAGTCGGAAAGGCCACGAGCTGGCCGACAACCCCGAGATCGCGGTGTGCTTCCCCTGGAACATCCTCGCCCGTCAGGTGCGCGTGGCCGGTCGCGCCGAGCGCACGTCGGCCGCCGTGTCCGATGAGTACTTCGCCACCCGACCCCGGGGGAGTCAGATCGGCGCGTGGGCGTCGGCCCAGAGCACGGTCATCAGCGGCCGGGCCGAGCTCGAGGCCAGGATCGCCGAAGCCGAGGCCCGGTTCGACGGTGTCGACGTGCCCCGCCCACCCCACTGGGGCGGCTACCGGATCGTGCCGGTCGAGATGGAGTTCTGGCAGGGTCGGCCCTCGCGGCTACACGACCGTTTCCGCTACCGGCGTGACTCCAGCGGCGCGCCGGACGCGACGCCGTGGGTTATCGAGCGCCTCAGCCCCTGATCAACCTGATCAACCTGATCAACCTGGCGGAGATCGGCCGTCGGCAGGTCACCTGAGCAGCTTCAACACGTGCTCGCCGACGAGGTCGATGTGGTCGAGGTCGTCGACGTCGAGCACCTGCAGGTACATCCGCTCGGCGCCGGCCTCGGCGAAGGCGGCGAGCGTCTCGAGCACCTCGGCGGGAGTGCCGGCGGCGCCGTTGACGCGCAGGTCGGTGTCGTAGCCCCGCCCGATCGCGGCGGCCCGCCGCTCGAGCTCGGCGTGGTTCTCGCCACAACAGAGCACCAGTGCGGCCGAATAGACGACATCGTCGGGATCACGGTCGATGGCCTCGCAGGCGGCGCGAACCTTGGCGACCTGGCCGGCGAAAACCCCGACCGACCCGAACGGCAGATTGAACTCGCTGGCGTATCGAGCGGCCAGGCTCGGCGTGCGTCTGGGTCCGTACCCGCCGATCACGATCGGCGGGCCCCCGGGTTGCATCGGTTTGGGCAACGCCGGCGATCCCACGACCGTGTAGTGCTCGCCCTCGAACGAGAACTGCGAGTCGACCGGGCTGCGCCACATGCCGGTGATGATCTCGAGTTGCTCCTCGAGCCGGTCGAAGCGCTCGCCGAGGGTCGGGAAGGGGATGCCGTAGGCCGTGTGCTCGTCGTCGAACCACCCGGCGCCGAGGCCCAGCTCGACGCGCCCGCCGCTCATCTCGTCGACCTGCGCGACGGCGACGGCAAGCGGGCCGGGCAGCCGGAACGTGGCCGAGCAGACGAGGGTGCCGAGCCGGATCGTCGACGTCTCACGAGCAATGCCGCCGAGCGTGACCCACGTGTCGGTCGGGCCCGGCAGGCCGCTCACGTCGCCCATCTTCAGGTAGTGGTCGGATCGGAAGAAGGCGTCGAAGCCGTTGGCCTCGGCCCGCTGGGCAACGGCGAGTTGTTGGGCGTATGTCGCCCCCTGCTGCGGCTCGATGAAGATGCGAAGGTCCATGGCCCGAGGCTACGCGCCCGGGTCGACCCGACCGGGCGCGCCGGTCTCGTCCCCGTCGGTCGGGCCGGGCTCGCGTGCAGTCGACCAGGCCCGGGCCGCGTCGGCGAGGGCATCGATGAGGGCCTCGGTGTGCGGCGCCCGACCGTCGTGGTCGGCCTCGGCCCAGAAGGGCCCCAGGCCTCGCACCCTCGGGGGCAGTTCGAGCTGCACGCCGGCACCGCGAGGTCGGTTCACCGGGTTGTCGGGGTGTAGGCCCCGCAGCTCAGGCGGAATGCCGTCGAGGGTATCGATGATCTCGTACTCGGGCAGGCCCGGGCGCAGGTGGGTGGCGAGGTGGGCGGCCAGGTCGCGGTTCTGCCCGCCGAGCAGCAGGCTGGTGAACAGGCCGTGGCGGCCGAAGCCGTGCACGGCGACGGCCACGTCGACATGGTCGAGGAACGCGGCGAGGGTCGTCGAGTGCACCGGGTCGATCTGGGCCGACGGCACGTGCCAGCGGAAGTCGACGGGCTGCACGACGGCGTACACCGAGCTGCCCGATCGCTCGGCGGCGGCCACGGCAACATCGTCGGTCACCTGCTCCAACGATCCGCCGTGGAAGGCCATGAACCCCAGGCGGGACGACCGCAACACGCTGATCTCCTCCACGCCGGGGTGGGCGAGCAGTTCGTCGAACATCGCCGCCGACCGTATCGCCCGATCAGGCCGATCGACGTCGGCGACCCATCACCAACGCCACGGCGACGGCGACCGCGGCGGCGAGCACGATGCCGATGCGAATCGGGCCGGTCCGCTGGATCCACTCACTGATCGACGTGTTCCAGGTGAACACCACCTGGGCCGGGCCACCGCCGCTCACCTCGCCGCTGCGCACCCGTAGCTCGTACCAGCCGTAGTAGGCGACGTAGGCACCGGCGACGATCAGCAGCACCCCCGACACCTTGTAGACGTAGGGCAGCACCCGCCGCAGGTTGCGCGTCAGGGAATGACGGGCGAGGGCGAGGGCGACGGTCAGGGCGATGAGCACCACACCCATGCCCAGCCCGTAGGCAAGGAAGGCCGCCACCCCGGACGCGAGGTTGGCGTGGGTGAAGCTCGGGGCCACGGCGGCGATGAACAGCGGGATCGTGCACGACAGCGACACAAGGGCGTACGAGATGCCGAACAGGAACACCGAGGTGAGCTGGCGGCTGTTGGTGCCGCCCCGCACAGTGGGAAGTCGGATCGCGAACGAGCGACCTCGCAGCAGGGCGATGCCCATCCCGACCAGCAACAGGCCGAGCACGATGGTGACCCATGGCAGGTACTGCTGCACCCAGCTCAACGCCCCGTCGAGCAGGATGCCCAGCAATCCGAACACCACGAGGAACCCGGCCGTCACGGTGGCCCCGACCACCAGGGCCTGCAGCACGCTGGCCCGGGTGTCTTCCTCGGTGCCTT
>Ga0315273_10007820_pt1 | contig 13422 bp, 13 predicted proteins | sample YL17G02_0_MG_FD_205753 | JGI IMG/M metagenome (GOLD analysis project Ga0315273, IMG submission 205753) | Sediment microbial communities from Yellowstone Lake, YNP, Wyoming, USA - YL17G02_0 | ecosystem: Environmental > Aquatic > Freshwater > Lake > Sediment | place: USA: Wyoming | collected... | reverse complement strand
CCGTCGGTGCCCTGAGCAGGCTCGCCTTCGTCGCCCTGTTGACGACCACCGAGTTCGAGACGAAGGACATCGAGGTGCGCTACCTGCTGCCCGTGCATACGCTGCTGTTGGCCTTCGCGATCGTCGGCACGAGTCAGCTCGCCGACGCAGCGTGGACGGGCGTTCGCTCGCGGCGTGCCGGCGAGCAGATGGCGACGCCAACCGACGCCATGCAGGTGAAGGACTGACACCAAGGCCCGCGTCCTGCGAGCGGCCGGACCTACCTTCCCGCGCCGAACGATCAGACGCACGGTTCCGAACTGCGACGGGGCCGCACGCACGCCAGTCTCGAGTCCTTCGTACGTCGACACCGTTTCCTCCTCTTAGCCGTCCAATCGCTCGATCGTCGCGAGTGACGGCTCGCGCTCACCCTGCAGTCGTTCCGCGACCGCCTCCGCCGAACGCATCAATCGCAGCACGTTGCCGCCGGCGATCCGCTGCAGGTCATCGTCGGTGTAGCCACGATCACGCAGCTCTGCGAACACCAACGGGTACGTGGACACGTCGGCGAGGTGCTCCCCCATCGTCGGGACGCCGTCGTAGTCCCCCCCGATGCCGATCGCGTCGATGCCTGCGATCTCCCGCACGTGGTCGATGTGATCGGCGACGTCGGCGGGGGTCGGGTCCACCGCTTCCTGCTCGCCGAGCCACCCGTCGATCGCCTTCTCGACCGCGAGTGGGTCGCCGGGGTGTTGCTCGCGAAGGCCTTGCATCACGGTCCAGCTCTCGCGGCTGATCTCGGCGCCGCGCTCGGTCACGAACCATGGGACGAAGGCAACCATCACCACCCCGCCGGTCCGGCCGACCAGCTCGAGTACGTCGTCGGGCACGTTGCGCGGCACGTCGGCCAGGGCACGCGCCGAGGAGTGCGAGAACACGACAGGCGCCTCGCTCACCTCGATCGCCTGGCGCATCACGTCGTCCGACACGTGGCTGCAGTCCACGAGCACCCCGAGCCGATTCATCTCGCGCACGACCTCCTCGCCGAAGCTGGTCAGGCCGCCGTGGGCGCGATCGCCGGTGGCCGAATCCGCCCACGGCGTGTCGTCGTTGTGCGTGAGCGTCATGTAGCCGGCCCCGAGGCGCGCCAACATGCGCAGCGCGCCGAGCGAGCAGCCGATCGACTGCCCACCTTCGACACCGATCATCGAGGCGACCCGCCCCGACGAGGCCACGCCCGTTACATCGTCGGCCGTACGCGCTGCACCGAGGTGATCGGGGTAGCGCGCCACCAACCGGTGGTACCCGTCGATCTGTTCGAGCGTCTGGGTCACGGCTTCATGCGGCGGCAGACTGCTCGGCACGTACACCGACCAGAACTGCCCGCCCATCCCGCCGGCGCGTATCCGGGGCAGATCGGTCATGAACCCTGGAGAGGGCTCGCGCAGATCGGGTTCCGACGCGTCGGGAGCATCGAGATGCGCGGCGCGAAGCACCGACAAGAGATCGTTGTGGCCGTCGATCAGGGGTGCGTCACGGAGCAGCTGGACCAGATCGTCGCGCGCCATCGCGCAAGGTTACCGCTGCGTCCAGGTGGCCTTCTTGCCGTCATCGTCGAGGAACTGCACGAACGGCGATTCGTCGTTGGCCAGACCGACGAGCGCCCGAACCGTGCCCTGCTGATCCAGCAAGCGCAGCACCGGCGCGCCGTCGGCGGTCAGGCCGAGGCGGATCCGGGCCTTGCCGCGCTGGTCGTACAGGCCCATCGTCGGGGTGCCCTGCTCGGCCAGTCGGTTGCGGTGGTGGAGTTCTCCGTCCTCGACCTCGATCTCCATCGTGGGCGAGGCGTCCTGGCTCAACCCGAACTTGGCCCGCATCCGGCCGTTCTTGTCCCCGAACGCGAGCGAGGCCGAGCCATCGGAGGCCAGACCCATCGTGGCGCGGATCTTGCCGTTCTCATCGCCGATCGCGATGCCGGCCGAGCCGTCGCCCTGCACGCCGAAGCGCGCACGCACGACACCGCTCAGATCGAGCATCGACAGGAACGGTTGCTGGTCACTCGAGATGCCAAGTCGCAGCCGGACGTGACCTTCTTCGTCGACGATCTCCAGCGCTTCGGTCTGCACCACGTGTTTCTTCATGTGCGGCGCGCGCGGAGGGGAAGGGGAAGACTCCACGAGCGGGCCACATCGTCGCGCAGACGAGGGGCGGTCGCAAGGAAGTGAGGCTGCAAAAGCGAGCGCGATCGAACCGGCCCGCCATTCATGCCGGTCTTCCGGAGCGCTTATGGGATGCCGATGAGCAACCGCGAGCTACTCCCCTGCTCATCGGACTCGGTCCCGGCGACGACCACGGTGATGGGCTCGAGGTTCTGCCCACCCTGATCCAGGAAGTCCTGATAGGACTGGCCGGGCAAGATGTTCTGCACTGCAGTGAGGATGCCCTGCAGATCCAGGTACACGAGGCTCTCGGTGCCGGGCATCCCGTCGGTGGCGGCTGCGTAGTCGCCGTTCGTCTCGATGCCACCGCCGTTCTGGGCGAGATCGACCGCCTCCTCGACCGACTTGACCGACAGACCGAGCACGACGGTGTCGTTCACGACCCCGTAGGCGTACGAGACGGCGGTCACCGGGTTGTCCGCGTACGTGATCGTCACCCCGTTGTAGTCCTCGGTCTTCGTCGAGGTCCCGAAGCCGGGTGCCACGGTACCGAAGGCCTTGGTCAGGTTCGCATCGAGCCAGGACTGCATCGCGTCGCCGTCGCTCGTCCCGATCAGCACGGTACCGCCGACCGGAAGGAACCCTGTTGCGGGGCCGACCTGCAGGCCGAGGTCGCCCGACAGGAGTCCGAGCAGACCATCGGATCCGAGCAGGTGCAGCTTCTCGATCGTGCGGGCCGTCGCCGGGTCGAGTTGCGCCATCTGGGTGACGGATGTCTCCAGCCCGCTGGTCAACCCCTGCACTGCCATCACGGCGTACGCGTCGGCCGGCACGAGCGCGAGCGTCTCGTTCGGACCATCGCTGGCCGCGAGCGCGTCGCGCTGATCCTGCGTGAGCTTCGACGGGTCGGTCGTGGTCACCGAGTCCAGGGCGATGCCGTCGGAACCAGCGGTCACCGCGAACCCTGCCCCCTCGGCCGCCTGGAGCTGCTGGATGCTGCCCTGCAGGCCACCGGCAGCGCCTGGCATGGAGCCCACGAGATCCATGAGCTGCTGGACGTTCATGAACACGAAGCCGAGGTTGTCCTCGGGCAGCCGGTCCGAGACGCCCTGGAAGACGGCGTCGTCCTGGATCGAGGTATCGCCGTTGGCGGTCGTGATCACCGCTTGCATCGCGGCCTGGTCGCTCGCGATCACCACGACCCCGTCGACGATCGCCATGGCGGGTTGGTCGGTCGTGGCGGGGATCGCCACCTCGATCCCGTCGATCGTGGTCATCGTGTAGTCGGCGTGGGATGCGTCGCGCATACGCTGCATCGCGGTGGCCGCCGCGGTCTCGTCATCGGTGGCGACCATGATCGCGAACGACGGCGTACCCGAGCCGACGTCCACGTAGCCGCCGGCCTCGCCGCCGACCCACGCGAGGTCCTCGTGCGTCAGCCCCGTGTCGATCAGCATGCTGTCGAGCGCGTCGTTCAGCTTCTGCAAGAGCTCCGCTTCCGAGCCCAGCGCCGGGAACTTCTCTGCCATCCGGAACAGGTTCATCTTCTGGGAGGCGGCCGGGTCCAGGTGGGCGACGACAACGACGTCGGCCGAGGCCGGCACCTTGTCGAGCACCGACTCGGGTGCGCCCTGCAAGAACAGGAACGCTCCCGCGCCGACCGCGCCCGCGAGCACCACGACGACGATGCCGACCACGAGTGCGATCCGGCCGCGCTTCTTCGGCGTCGGGGCCGCATCCGCCTCCGACGAGGGGGCCGGCGCGTCCGGGATAGCGGGCGGCTCCGTGCTTGCTGTCGGTTCGAGCGGTACGGGCGGCTGGTCTTCGGGCGGCAGGTCGCTCATCGATGGCTCCTCACACGTTCGGATGGGTTGCTCGAAGCGTAGACCGGCGAGGGGCGTTATCCCCGCAGGAGCTCCCGCCGAACGGTGCACGCCTCGAGACGGTCGGGACGCGGCGCGACGCCGATCCCCGGTCCCGTCGGTATCACCATCGTCCCGTCGGGCTCCAAGATGAACGGCTCGGTCAGATCGTCATGGAAATACTTCGCCGACGCGCTCGTGTCGCCAGGCAGTCGGAAGTTCGACATACCGGCCAGCGCGAGGTTCGTGGCACGTCCGATCCCGGTCTCAAGCATCCCGCCACACCAGACCGGCACTCCGGCGGCCGCGGCTGCATCGTGCACCCGGCGAGCCTCCAGGACGCCACCCACACGACCCTGCTTGATGTTCACGATCCGGCACGCGCCGAGCTCGATCGCAGCGGTGGCGTCGGCCGCCGAGCGGATCGACTCGTCCAGACAGATCGCCGTCGAGATCGCCGCCTGCAGCGTGGCGTGCCGGACGAGGTCCTCGTAGTGCAACGGTTGCTCCACCATCAGCAGCTCGTAGGCGTCCAACGCACGGAACACCTCGAGATCCTCGAGCGAGTACGCGGCGTTCGCATCGACCGACAGCAGGATGTCGGGGTGGTCCGCGCGGATCGCGGCCACCCGCTCGATGTCGATGCCGGGCATGATCTTCAGCTTGATCCGCCGGTAGCCTTGCTCGAGGTGCTCGTCGACGTGTCCACGGAGCTCCTCAGTCGTGTCGGTGATGCCGATCGACACGCCGCATGCAACGGCGGCCTTGTCGGCGCCCAAGAAACCTGCCAACGAGGTAGCGGTCGCCCGCAGCTCGGCGTCCAGCACCGCGTCGATCAGGGTCGCCTTCGCCATCGGGTTGCCTCGCACGAACCGGAGGTGGTCCTCCACCGTGTCGATCGAGACATCCTCGGCGCGAAGCAGTGCGGGGCCGAGCACGTCGCGTAGCAGGATCCATGCACCCTCGTTCCATTCACCGGAGAACCCCGGGTACGTGTCGTCGGCCACGCATTCGCCCCAGCCCTCGGCGTCGTCGGTGCGCACGCGCGCGAGCACGCACTCCTTGCCGGTCGACGTTCCGAACGACGTGCGGAACGGCCGCACCAACGGCAGCTCCACCAAGAACAGCTCGATCTCACGGATCCGGGTCACAGGCCCCCCTCGATCGCGTCGGGCGTCGCGAAGACATAGGCGGAACGAGCGCGGTCGAACGCCGCGCCGAGCAGGCCGGCATCCAGGCACCGCTCCACCGCGTCCGCGATCGCATCACGCCAGGCCATCCCCAGCACCGGGTCGGCGGCCCGCAGGTCGTGGTACTCGGCGGGCACCTCGATGCGCGCGGCGCTCGCGTGGGCCAGCTCGGCCATCGCGGGTTCCGGCATCGCATCGGGCGAGCGCATCACCAGGTCGATCGGATCGGCCCGCACGACGTAGGGGCTCGGCTCGCGGCGCAGATGCCAGGCCACGGTGACGCGGTCGCTACGCTCCCCCTGGTTGATCGTGTCGCGCATGTCGCCGTAGAAGCTCCGGGCGAACCGGTCGATCACGACCCCGAGCTTGCCGAGGTTGAGCCAGGCGTTGCGGGCGACCAGCGGATCGAAGGTCCAGCGCACGACCTCGATGCCTTGCTCCAGCGCCTGCGCGCGTTGCGCGAGCTTGAGCGCCTCGCCGACGCCCGCGTGTCGGCGGTCCGGGATCGCGGCCAGCATGTGCGAGTGCACGTGCAGACCGCTCGCATCGACCCCGGCCCAGCCGAGCACGAACCCGATCAACCGGTCGGCGTCGAACGCCCCCCACGACGAGTTCCCGCTGATCGCGAGCGCGCGCACGACCTCGCGGTCCATGTGCTGCCCACCCCAGGTCGCCTCGATCACCTGGTTCAGCAGGTCGGCGTCGTCCACGGTCGTGAGCGGGGCCAGCGTCACGTTCGCGCGGGCCGCCTTCTCGCGGGCCAGCGTCCAAGGATCGGTCACGCCGGCGAGCCTAACAACGCAGCGGGCCCGCGCCGAAGGCGCGGGCCCGTGCGAGGTCAGGTGCGGTGAGGTTCAGCCGCCGGCGGGCGGCGGCAGCTCCTGCCACTCCACGTCATCCAGGTCGGCGCCCTGCTTGCGCTTCCAGAACATCAGCGCCGCGCCGATCGCGGCCAGGATCGCCGTGATCTTCAGGAGCCTGCGGAAGAACCCCTTCTTCTTCTTCGGCTCTTCGGTGTCTTCAGCCATCGGAGTCCCCCTTCGGACGATGAGAGGCGAGGTGTGCGTGAACCAGCGGCTGTTTGGCCGCAGGGAGTCAGCCTAGCACTGGGGCGAACACGGGCGCGAAATGGTCGGTACGCTGCGCCGATGGACTCGCCCTTCGTGCCCGACTCCTTCGAGCCGCCCGCCGGTCTGACCACCGCGCACTTCCTGCTGGAACCACTCGGTCCGCAGCACAACGACCGCGATCATGCCGCCTGGGGCTCGAGCATCGTGCATATCCGCGCGACCCCGGGCTACCCCGATCGGGACGCAGAGCACCCGTGGCCCGCCCCGATGTCGTCTGCGGAGAACCTCCGCGAGCTGCAGGAGCACGCCGCGGACTTCGCCGCCCGTCGCGGCTTCACCTACACCGTGCTGGACCCCGAGGATCGAGACGTGATCGGCTGCGTGTACCTCTACCCGGCGACGGACGGCGAGCACGACGTTCGAGTGCGGTCCTGGGTCCGTGCCTCGCGCGCGGACCTGGATGTGGAACTGTGGCGGATCGTCACGGACTGGCTCGCCAGCGACTGGCCGTTCACCGATCCCGACGACGACCCCAGGAGTGTCTAAGGCGTGGTGGGCCTGGATGGACTTGAACCATCGACCTCTGCCTTATCAGGGCAGCGCTCTAACCGGGCTGAGCTACAGGCCCCGTATGCGGGCTGGTCAGCGTAGAGGCGGGCCCGAAAGGGTGTCAATCGATGTGGGGCTGCGCGGTGGGTTCAGGCGCGCTTCTCGGCCAGGACGACCTCGACGCCGCCCACGATGTCGGCGATCAGGTTGTAGATCAGCGCCATGAAGGTCCACAGGATCGCGGACGCCGCCGCCATGACGAGCCCCGCGCCGAACAGCGTCGTGAACAGCCGCACGCCGTCGATGCCGGTCGCCACGCATCGTTTCGTGCCCTCGGGGGCGTTGATCACGCACCCGATCCAGTAAGAGATCGTGTCGGTGACCCCGGCCGCCTGCAAGGCGAAGAAGATCAGCATCAACGCCAGCCACACGACGACCATCAGGCACACCGAGAAGATCAGCGCGAACTTGAAGACCGACAGTAAGCCGAATCGTCGGACCGTCACCCGCGTGCGACGGTTGCCCGCCGGCTTGGCCCGCGCAGACGAACGCGCCGCCCTGTGGGCGGGCGTGGTTGGCAGCTCGACGTCGATCGTCGGTTCGGCCGTCGGCTGCTCGGTGATCGGTTCTTCGGCCGTCGTGGTCATCCTCACTCCCGACAGGTTCTAAGGGTACGCCCGGCCCAGGGCAAGCACCCGCAGGACATCAGGTCCGGAACGGACCGCCCGGTGCGAACAAGGCACGATGCTGTGCAACGGCTCCCAGCCCAAGCACCACCGGTGCGACAACCCATGATCCGGGGCTTGCGTCACCGACGATCATCAACCCGACCGCGCCCACACACACGCCGAACACGAACAACAGCAGATCGAGCGCGCGACGGGATAGGTGCACGCCCGGAGCATACGGCCGATCGCTCGGAGATCCGTCAAGCGCCGAGGCTGGGATGCCGATGGTTCCCAGATGGCTGGATGCATGCATGGCATGGAGCCGGGATGGTGCTACCTGTGCCGGGTGGAGGACTGTGGCGTCGACCCGCAGATCGTGTGGGGCATCGCGCTGGATGAAGACCTGCCCGAGCTGCGGTTCGCGCCCGGGCCCATGACGCCCGACGTTGCCGCGTACATGCGATTCCTGTGCGAGGAGCTGGCGCTGCAGTTCGATCCCACGTTCACCCAACGCGAGGCCGCGATGGTGCTCCAGAGCTTCCTGACCGACCCCGCGACGCCGGATCAGGTGCGGACCCTCGAGCACCTCGGCGAGATGGAGCCCATCGCACTGACCTACGGGGCTGCACGTTCGAAGATCCGCAGGCTCGTCGCCCTTCGGGGCCTGCGCTCGGCGTAGAGCAGGCCCTGGCCGCACTTGGGATGATGCCCGCGTGGACGATCGCGCGGCAAGGCCTGGGAACGCCGATGCCAGCCGCGGTCTGGCCCTCGCGCTCGTCGGTGCCGCCGTCCTGCCCCTGACGATCGGAGCGGTCGCCGCCAGCCCGCGAGACGCCCGGGCCTGGGTCTTTGAGCTCGGTTGTATCGCCGCCGCCGCCGTGTCGCTGTGGGGCGGGGTATGCGCCCGCAGGGCACTCGTCGTCGGCACCGACCGCACCGCGACCGCCTTCTTCGCCGCGGTGCTGGGCTTCGTGGTCGGGGTCACGACCGCGCTCGTGGCCTTCTGGGCCCTGATCGGTCTCGCGCTGTGAGCTCCCCGGCCGATCTCGCTCCGGACCTGCGTCGGATCCTCGGCATCCAGGCGGTTCGGGCATTCCTCTACGGGTTCGGCGCCATCATCCTGGGCTCGTCGCTCGCCGCCAACGGCGCCTCGACGCTGCAGGTTGGGATCCTCGGTGCGGCGATCTTGGCCGGGATGGCGATCGCCGCGATCGGGGTCGGACTGGCCGGCGACCGGCTGGGTCGCCGCCGCGCCTACACGGGGCTGCTCGGACTGATGGGCATCGTCGGGTTGGCCTACGCCCTGACCGATGAACTCTGGATCCTGGTGGTCCTTGCGTTACTGGGCGTGATGTCGACCGATGCGAACGAGAACGGGCCGCTGACGACGCTGGAACAATCGATGATCGGGCAAGCGCCCGCCGACACGCGCCTGCGGGTGTTCGGCCGCTATAACGCGGTCGCGTACCTGGCCGGGGCGCTCGGGGCGCTGCTGGCCGGCGGCCCCGCCTTCGTGCAGCACATCTGGACCACCACCCCGACCGGGCGCGCGTGGTTCCTGGTGTTCCCATTCGGAGCCGCGGCGTGTCTGTGGCTCGCCAAGGGCCTCTCGCCGGCACTGGAGATCCACGAAGCTGCGGCGGCCGCGCCGCTGGAGCGGTCGCGGGCGACCGTCACCAAGCTCGCCGGGCTGTTCGCCGTCGACGCCTTCGCGGGCGGCTTCGTGATCACGGTGTTCATCGTGTTCTGGTTCTCGACCGTGCTCCATGCGACCAGGGAGACGATGTCGGTCGTGTTCTTCTTGGCGGGGCTGCTGCAGGCGGGCTCGTCGGTCCTCGCGCCGCGCCTGGCCGCCCGAGCCGGCCTGCTCAACACGATGGTCTTCACGCACCTGCCCTCGAACATCCTGCTGATGCTGATCCCGTTGGCGCCGACGCTGCCGATCGCGATCGGGCTGCTGCTGCTTCGCTTCGCGCTCTCGCAGATGGACGTGCCGACACGGCAGGCCTACATCGCCGCGATGGTCGATCCGCAGGAGCGCACGGCGGCGGCGGCGATGACGAACAGCGCCCGCTACGTGGCGCGTCCGTTCGGCCCGCTGATCGGCACGCTGCTGATGAACAACGTCGCGATCGGGGCACCGTGGGTGGCCGCCGGGGCGCTGAAGTCCGCCTACGACGTCGCGCTGTGGCGAGTGTTCAAGGCGGTGCCGTTGCCCGACACCGCCGATTGAGGCGATCCGATCGTGAGGTCGTCCAGGACGACCAGCGGGGCTGGGTCATCGACCCGCTCCATCCGCACGATGCAGCCGACCTCCTCATCGATCCACAGGCGCATCGTGGTCGTGGCCCCTCGTAGACCCTTGACCTCGGCGATCACGCACGGGCGGCCGACGTCCTCGCGACCGGTGACCTCCCCGTCGGCGTCACGCAGCCGCACGAAGCGGTGCGGCTCGACCGCCGAGGTGATCCAGGCCTCGCCGACCAGCCGGGTGCCCGTCTCGGCGATCCGGAACGAGCCGTCGCCGTCATAGCGGACCTTGAGCGGATCGCGACCGATCGCGTACGCCGTGAACGTGATCGGGGGCTTTGGCGCGAGCATGCGCTCACGCAACTGGGGCCAATCGGGGAGGGTCACGGTGCGCAATCTTCCCACGGCATCCGGCGGGGCGCCTCATCCATCCGCAGGGGGCTGCGCGCGCCAGGGGGGCCTAGTCCTCGTCCATCTGGAGCACGACCGGTGCGATGGCGGCGACCGTCTGGCCGTCCTCAACCCGCATCGTGCGCACGCCCTGGGAGCTGCGGCCAACCCGCCGGATCTCTTCGGCTGCAACGCGTTGCACCTTGCCCGCGGAGGAGATCGTGAGCAGATCCTGGTCCTTGGACCCGATGAAGGCACCCGCCAGCAGCCCCGTCTTCTTCGTGATCTGGTGCCCGATCACGCCCTTGCCGCCACGGCCCTTGGGCGGGTAGTCGGCCAGCTTCGAGCGCTTGCCGTAGCCGTTCTGCGACACGCTGATCATCTCCTCGCCGTCGGAGGACAGCGACAGGGCGATCACTTCGTCGTCGGGGGCCAGGCGCATGCCGATCACGCCGGCCGTGGCGCGCCCCATCGAGCGGGCCAGGGACTCCTTGAACCGGATCGTCTGTCCCTTGCGCGAGACGAGGAACACGTCGTCGCTCCCATCGGTGAGTTTCACGTCCATGAGCTCGTCGCCGTCCTTGAGGTTGATCGCGGCGAGTCCCGTGCGCGGCGAGTCGTACTCGGGCAACGCGGTCTTCTTGACCATCCCCTTGCGCGTCGAGAACAGCAGGAACCGTCCCTTCTCGTACTCCTTGAGGTCGAGCACGGCCGAGACCCGCTCGTCGGCACTCACCTGCACGCCCGGAAGGTTCGCGGCGTACAGCCCTCGGGCCTGCCGCGTGTTCTCGGGCACCTCGTGCGCCTTCACCCGATAGACCTTGCCCTTCGACGTGAAGAACAGAAGCCAATGGTGGGTGGTCGTGATGAAGACGTTGACGATCACGTCCTCTTCCTTGAGCGTGGCGCCCTTGACGCCTTTGCCGCCACGGCCCTGCCGCTTGAACGCGTCGATCGGCTGGCGCTTCACGTAGCCGGCGCGGCTGACCGTGATGACCACGTCCTCCTCGGCGATCAGATCCTCGACGTCGAGGTCGCCCACATCGGCCTTGAGTTGGGTGCGACGAGGGTTCGCGTGCTTCTTGCGGATCTCGGCCAGCTCGTCCTTGATGACCCCGCGGAGCTTCTTCGGATCTTTCAGGAGCGATTCGAGGTAGGTGATCTTCTTGACGAGCTCGGCGTGCTCCGCATCGAGCTCCTCGCGCGCCAGCCGCGTGAGACGTCGCAGCGGCATGTCCAGGATGTGGTTGGCCTGGATCTCGGTCAGCTTGAAGGTCTTCATCAACTTCGTGCGAGCCTCGTCGGCGTCCTGGGAGGCGCGGATGATCTTGATGACCTCATCGAGGTGATCCAGTGCGATCAGCAGGCCGAGCACGATGTGATCGCGCTCCTCGGCCTTGCGCTTGTCGTACTCGGTGCGGCGCGTGATCACGTCCACCTGGTGATCGACGTAGTAGCCGACCATCTCGGCAAGCGTGAGCGTGCGGGGCTGGCCATCGACCAGCGACAGCATGATCACGCTGAAGTTCTCCTGCAGCTGGGTCTGCTTGTAGAGCTGATTCAGCACGACCTGCGCGTTGGCGCCGCGCTTGCACACGATCACCAGGCGCATGCCCTCGCGGTTGGACTCATCGCGCACGTCGGCGATGTCCTTGATCTTGCCCGTGCGCACCAGGTCGGCGACCTTCTCGGCCAATCGAGCCTTGTTGACCTGGTACGGCAGCTCGGTCACCACGATGTTGGAACGGTTCTGCGTGCCCTCTTCCACCGTGGCGACGGCGCGCACCTTGATCGAGCCACGACCCGTCTCGTAGGCATCCTTGATGCCTTGGCGACCCATGATCGTCGCGCCCGTCGGGAAGTCCGGCGCCTTGACGAACGTCATCAGGTCGGCGGTCGTGGCCTCGGGGTTGTCGAGGTAGTGCGTGGTCGCGTCGATGATCTCACCGAGGTTGTGCGGCGGGATGTTGGTCGCCATGCCGACCGCGATCCCCGCGGCACCGTTGACCAGCAGGTTCGGATAGCGGCCCGGCAGCACCACGGGCTGCTGCTCGTAGCCGTCGAAGTTCGGCACGAAGTCGACGGTTTCGGAATCGATATCGCGCAGCAGCTCCATCGCCATCGGCGCGAGCCGCGCCTCGGTGTACCGGTAGGCGGCGGGCGGGTCGCCGTCGACCGATCCGAAGTTGCCGTGCCCGTCGATCAACGGGGCGCGCATGACCCAGTCCTGGGCCATCCGCACCAACGCGTCATAGACCGACTGGTCGCCGTGCGGGTGGTACTTCTTGAGCACCTCGCCGACCGCGGCGACCGACTTGCGATGCGGGCGGTCGGGACGCAGGCCCGACTCGACCATCGACCACAAGATCCGGCGTTGGACCGGCTTCAGGCCGTCGCGCACGTCGGGCAGCGCCCGCGAGACGATGACCGACATCGCGTAGTCCAGGTAGGACCGTTGCATCTCATCTTCGAGCTGGATGGGCTCCACGCGCCCCGCGAACAGGTTCTGACTCATGCGATTCTCCGGGGGTCTAGACGTCCAGGTTCTGGACGTACTTCGCGTTGGTTTCGATGAACGCCTTGCGCGATGCGACGTCCTCGCCCATCAGCACGCTGAAGAGGCGATCGGCCGTCACGGCATCGTCGAGGTTGACCTGCAGCAGCGTGCGCCGCTCGGGGTCCATGGTGGTGCGCCACAGCTGATCGGCGTTCATCTCGCCCAGGCCCTTGAACCGCTGGGGCTCGAGCTTCTTGCCGGCCGCATTCGTGGCACGCCACGCGTCCCACTCCCGCTCGGTGTAGAAGTACAGCTCCTGCTTGTTCTGCTTGAGCAGATACAGGGGCGGCTGCGCCAGGTAGATGTAGCCCGCCTCGATCAACTGCGGCATGTTGCGGAACAAGAACGTGAGCAGCAGGGTGCGGATGTGCGCGCCATCGACGTCCGCGTCGGCCATCAGCACGATCTTGTGATAACGCGCCTTCGCCAGGTCGAACTCCTCGTGGATACCGGTGCCGATCGCGGTGATCAGCGACTGGATCTCGATGTTCTCGAGTGTCTTGTGCAGCCGCGCCTTCTCGACGTTCAAGATCTTGCCGCGGATCGGCAAGATCGCCTGTGTGGCGCGATCGCGGGCGCTCTTGGCCGAGCCACCAGCCGAGTTCCCCTCCACGATGTAGAGCTCGCAGGAAGCCGGATCCGTCAGCTGGCAGTCCGCGAGCTTGCCCGGCAGTGATCCGGACTCCAGGAACGACTTGCGCCGCGTGAGATCGCGGGCCTGCTTGGCCGCCATCCGCGCCTTCGAGGC
>Ga0315273_10007819_pt1 | contig 13422 bp, 11 predicted proteins | sample YL17G02_0_MG_FD_205753 | JGI IMG/M metagenome (GOLD analysis project Ga0315273, IMG submission 205753) | Sediment microbial communities from Yellowstone Lake, YNP, Wyoming, USA - YL17G02_0 | ecosystem: Environmental > Aquatic > Freshwater > Lake > Sediment | place: USA: Wyoming | collected... | reverse complement strand
CGAGCGCCTGCTCGCGGATCCGCCTGAGATCCGCACCCCGCAGGCGCATCAGTGCGTCCCGCTCGAACGAATCGAACTGGAGATAGAGCTCGAAGCCCGGCATGTAGGCCGCGAGCTTCTCGGCGAAGCCCGGTTCCTGCGCGATCCGCACGCCGTTCGTATTGACCATGAGGTGCTGGATCGGCCGCTTGCGCGCCGCGTCGAGCACCTCGAAGAAGTTCGGGTGCGTCGTCGGCTCGCCGCCCGAGATCTGGACGACGTCGGGCTTGCCCTCGTTCGCGACGATCGCGTCGAGCATGCGCTCGATCAGCTCCAGCGGCCGATGCGTCGTACGCCCCGGGCCGGAGTCGGCGTAGCAGATCGGGCAGCTCAGGTTGCAGTGGTCGGTGATCTCGAGCAGCGTCAGGCACGAGTGCTGCTCGTGGTCCGGGCACAGCCCGCAATCGTACGGGCAGCCGTGCTTGATCTCGGTGTTGTAGCGGTTCGCCTGCTCGGGCGGCTTGAGGAAGACCTCGCGGCAGCGGCGGTAGTACTCGACGTCGTCGGCGACCAGCACGTGCTGCCAGCCGTGCTCCGGGCAGCGCTTGTGGAGCAGCACCTTGCCGTCCTGGAACACGATCTTGCCCTCGACCTTGCGGTAGCAGGTCGAGCAGATCGAGATCGCGACGTCGTAGAACAAGTACGGCCGGACGCGGTCGCTCATCCTGGCTCTCCGGGAGGGCGCACGAGGCGCAGGAGACGCCACGCAGCATAGGCGGCGGCCAGCAGCGCGACCACCTGAATCCCGTCGAGCCCGGCGTAGAAGAACGGGCCCGGCTTGATCGTCTCGAGCGCCACGCGGTAGAGCAGGTACGCGATCACGAACGCGAGGAACAGCACTCCCGCCGGCCACGCCCGCGTCTTTCCGATCCGGTAGGCGAGCGCGGCGACGCCGAGCGCGAACAGGCTCTCGTAGATCTGGGTCGGGTGGCGGCGGATGCCGTCGCCAAAGTCGACACCCCACGGCAGCGTTGTCGGAATGCCGTACGTGTGGTCGGCGAGCCCGGTGAGGAAGCAACCAATGCGCCCGAGCGCCAGCCCGAGCGCGAGCGGAACGACGTACAGGTCGCCGGTCGCGCGCGTCTCCCCCGCGCGCCGCTTCGCCCACTCGACCGCGAGCCAGCCGCCGAGCAAGCCGCCCACGATCGACTTGCCGCCGAGCCAGAACGCGAACTCGTCGCGGTGCGCCCAGGTCAGCGCGGGGTCGTCGAGCCAGTACACGACGCGCGAGCCGAACGCGGCCCCGACGGCAGCGGCGGTGAGCACGATCCAGCGCGTCTTCTCGGGGATCGGATCCTGCGTGCGTGCGCGCAGGGCGCGGTACACGAGGTAGCCGATCGCATACCCGAGCGTCTCGAAGACGAGGTGTGGATGGAGCGTAAGCGGGCCGACGTGGAGCAGGACCGGGAAGGTCACGAATCTAGTGCAGCACGACGCGCACCGAGTCCGGCGTGAGCACGAGGCCTTCGGCGTCCGGCCCGCTCACGAGGACCGGCAGCGTCCACTGCCCGCGGCCGCGGCGGCCGGCATCGACGACGGCGCGGAATTCGCGCGCGTCCACCGCGGCGGCGCGCGAGCGTGGGCCGCGCCAGATCGCGGTGATCGAGGACGGGCGGACCTCGGCGCGCAACTCGCCGCGGATGCCGCGCACCTCGAGGTCGAGGTCGAGCGTCTTCGTCGCCGCGATGTCGATCGGGATCGAGACCAGCACCGAGCCCGGCGTTGCGTGCGCCCATACGGGCGGCGCGACCAGCGCCTGGACCAGCTCGAGCGTGTCGCGGCGTCCGGCGATCGAGACCGGCTCGGTGCGCAGCGTTTCCTGGCGCGCGACCCACGACGCCGGGCCGGATACGCGCACCGAGGACGGGCGGATCTCGGGCGGGCCGGCCACGATCAGACCGGCCGCGGGCTCGCCGACGATCGGCACGGCCACCGGCACGAGTCGCACCGCGCGCTTCGTGATCTCGAGGCGCAGGTCCGAGGGATCCACGACTTCGATCACGGTGACGTCGGTCGTGCCCGACAGCGGCACGTCCATGGGACCGAGTGCGCGCTGGAACATCCCGGGCGCCACGTCGGCGAGCGATACCTTGAGCGGCGGCTTGAGATAGCGCAGGCGCAGGAGCTGCTTGCCGGTGCCGCGCAGCTTGACGCCGACCTCGGCCGGAACCGTCGACGCGAGCGCGAGCGAATCCGGCAGCGCCTCGATCTGGACCGGGAAATAGAGCGTCTGCTCGACCATACGATCGGTCAGCACGTGCAGGTACAGGAGCACCGCGAGCAGTAGCGCGAACAGCTTGAGTCCCAGGTTGTCAAGAAACCAGCCCGACCATTTCACGCTGCGTCCTCCCCGTCGCCGCCCTCGGGCGTGTCCGGGTCCCCGGCCGTCCGGAGCCCGTGCTTCTCCATGCGCGAATCGAGCGTGCGGCGCGTCAGGTCCGCGAGCGCTTCTTCACCGCGGCGCCGGCCGCGCGGCAGCGCCGGCACAGCCCGAAGACCTCCAGGTTGTGATGATGGACCTCAAAGCCATTGCGCTCGCACAGCGCGTCCTGCTCGCGCTCGAGCGCGGCCGAGAACACCTCCTCTACCCGCCCGCAGGCGAGGCAGATCAGGTGGTCATGGTGCGGGATCCCCAGGACCTGTTCGTAGTGCTGCGCGGACCGGTCACCGAACGTCATCTGGCGCACCAGGCCAGCGGCGACCAGCAGTTCGAGCGTGCGGTAGATCGTGGCGCGCGAGACGCGGGGGTGATGGGCGCGCGCCCACACCAGCAGGTCGTCGGCCTCGAAATGGCGGTGCTTCTCGAACACCGCCCCCACCACGGCCTGGCGCTCGGACGTGTAGCGCAGGCTCTTTGCGACGAGATAGCGGGAGAACTGGGTGTGCGCAGCCTCGAGGAAGGCTTCGCGACGCGGTGCAGTCCGGGCAGGCATGGCGCGGAGAGTACCAAAAAAATTGGGGCCGGCGCTCCGCAGAGCCGGCCCCGAAGAAGAAGTTCCCCGCTCGTGGACCGTGGGGTCACCGATTCGGCACCTCCGCAAGAGAGGCCGGGCGGCGGCGCAACACGTGGGCCGCAGGGAACTTCATATGGTCGGACGGGAGGGCTCGGAGCGTCGCCGTCTCCGGATCCCTCCGTGGCGCCGCGGGAGCCTCACCTGTCCTCGCGTGTTAAGACGCTCGCGGGGTTCGATTGGATCCCGAAATCTTGGATTGGCGCGGGGATTTGACGCTTCCATGACCATAGGGGGCGGGAACCGCTGCTCAAAGCGTGGAATTTTGCGGGATATCCGCCGAAACGCGTTTCCTGGAGGCTCTAATCGGCCAGGCCGGGCCGGTCCCTCAGCGCCATCATCGTCGCCTGCATGAGCGCGATCGGCGCGCCCAGGGCGCCGTCCTTGCCGCGCGCGCAGACCTCGGCGGCGCACACCGTGAGCGTGCGGCCGGCGCGCACGACGCGCGCCGCCGCGCGAAAAGTGGTGCCCGCGGCGGGCGCCAGCAGGTTGACCTTGAACTCGACCGACACCACCGCCGAGTCCGCGTCCATGAGCGTGAGCGCAGCGTAGCCGCACGCGCTGTCGGCCACCGAGGCGATCACTCCCGCGTGCAGGAAGCCGTGCTGCTGCGTCAGGTCGTCGCGAAAGTCCACGTCGAGCACGACCTCGCCCGGCAGGACGCTCGCGATGCGCGCGCCGCACGTCGCCATGAACGCCTGACGGGCGAAGCTCGCGCGCACGCGGGCCTCGAACCCGGGATCCCGCGGGACCGGCGTCACCGGGCTACGGGCCCCCGCTCGGGGCGCCCCCGGGCGCGGCGCCGACGTCGGGGTGTCCGGGCGGCATCCCGTCGACGCTCGGATGGCCGGGCGGCAGGGCCGCCGCATTCGCGGGGTGGTCGAGGCGATCGATGAGCTGGTCGATCACCGCGGACATCTCGGGCGGATGCTCGAGCGCCTTCGCCTTGAGGTAATGCTCGCGCGCCTGGTCCTTGAGGCCCATCGACTGGTAGACAACGCCGAGGTCGAACTGGGCGATCGAGTGGTCGGGCGCGATGCGCGCGGCCTCCTCGAGTTCGCGCCGCGCGCTCTCGAGATCGCCCATGTTGTGAAACGCGACCCCGAGGTCGACACGCACGTCGGTGAGCGTCGGGTCGCTCTTCAGGGCGCGGCGGTAGTACGGCACCGCGTCGCCAAAATTGCCCGTGTCGTAATACAGGTTGCCGAACGCGGTGTTCGGTCCGGCCTTCGTCGAGTCGGAGCGCAACAGCACGCGCAGTGACTCGGCGCTCGCGAGCTGCTCCTTCGTGGCTCCTGCGATCGCGATCGGCGGCTCCTGGCGGGCGATCTGGATCGCGGTCACCAGCACGGCCGCGAGCGCGCCCAGCCCGACGGTCATCCACAGCCACGTCGGGATGCTCGAACCGCCACCGGCGCGCCCGGACTGGTACCCCCACGATGTGACGTTCGGGCCGACGCGCGCCGGGCGCTCCGGGCGCTCGAGCCGCGGCGCGGCCTGGACAGCGGGCGCGGCGGGCGCAGCGGGCGGCGGCGCTTCGACCGGCGCCGGCTCCGACGCCGGGACCGGAAGCGGCGCGGCGCCCTCGCGCCGGGCGTCGGGCACATCGAGCGGATGATTGCACTCGATGCAGCGGACCTGTCCCGGCGGGTTTGGAGCGCCACAGTCGGGACACGGGCGCGGCGGTGCGGCGGACGATTCGGGCTGGCTCACGGGGAGTCTCCGGGATCTTGAGAGCACTCGGGCCGCTTCGGGCCCACAACGAAAACGGGGCGGAGGGTGACCCCTCCGCCCCGCAGTCTAGCTGATTCGAATGGTTTTAGGCGTCGATCTTGGCGTGGGACTTGGGGCAATTCTCCTTGCCCTCACTGACGAACTTGACGCCTTCGAAGCCGGCCTGCTTGAGCGACTTCGCGATTGCGTTGGCGTTGGTCGCGCGCTTGTCGGCGCAGACGTAGGCGATGTGCTTGTCGTAGTCGACCGTGACCGAGGCCACGCCCTTGACCGACTTGATGGTCTTCGCGGCCTTCGTGCCCGTACCCTGGCACTCGGCACCGGCGATCGCAAACGAGTAGTCCGCATCGTTGCCGGCCGGGCAGGCGCCCGCCATCGTCACCGTGTTCTCGCCGTAGACGCACTCCGACGCCGAGGCGCCCTTCATCGCGCAGGAACCACCCGCAGACGCCATCTTCGCACCCTTGTCCGCGCAGCACATGTCGCCAGCGGAAGCCGTCGAGGCGTTCGTGCCCTTCGCGCCCTTCGCGCCATGCATGGTGCATTCGCCGGCGGCCATCTTCGCCGCGCACTCTTCCTTCGACATCTTGGCCGCGCAGGTGCCGCTCGTGGCCGAGACGTTTGAGGCCTGGGTGTTCGAAGTCTTGTCCTTGTCCCCGCAGGCATAGGCGTAGGTCGCCGCCCCGAGAACCAGCACGCTGAGTGCGAGAACCTTGATCTTGCTCGAGAACACGATGCACCTCCGTCGGGAACCAGGAAACGGGCGCTGCCCGCGAACGACTGCCCTGAGAGGGTATCGGCGGACCGGGGCGCGGGTCAACCGCCGATCCGGGTAGAGGGGCCGGTTGACGCAGGATTGACGGGCCCTTGACGGTGCGGGGCAGATCGCCCGATGCGGCCTTGCTGCCGGGCCGCCGCGGCCCTAGGCTCCAAGGGAATCGCCTCTTACGCCAACCGTCCCAACCACACGCCGGAGGATTTCCCGTGACGGCTCGTCCGCGCCGCCCGATCCGATCGTTTCTGACCGCCCTGGCCCTCGTCGGCCTCGGGTGCACGCTCCTCGGCCTCGCCCCCCGGCCGGCCGGCGCGCGCACCAGGGCGAAGCAGTCCGCGCACAAGCCCGCGGCCCCGGCCAAGGCCGCGCCCGAGACCCCACAGCGCGTGACGATCTCGATCCTCCACACCACCGACCTGCACGGGCACCTCCTGCCCTGGGATTACGACACCGGCAAGCCGATCGACGACTACGGGCTCTCGAAGGTCGCGACGCTGATCGAGCGGGTGCGCAAGGAGCCAGGGGCGAAGACGCTGCTGGTCGACGCAGGCGACTGCATCCAGGGTTCGCCGCTGGCCGACCTGCATGCGGCCGGCGGTCCCGAGCGCAAGCCGGGGGGCGACGGGCTCCCCGACCCGCAGATGGCGTGCATGAACGAGCTGGGCTACGACGCGTTCACGATCGGCAACCACGAGTACAATTTCGGGCTGGCCATCCTCGAGAGCGCGCGCTCCCAGGCGAAGTTTCCGTGGCTGTCGGCGAACACGCTGAAGACCGGCACCGTCGGTGCCGGCGCGTACCAGGCGTACGTGGTCAAGGAATTGGGTGGCGTGCGCATCGGCATTCTCGGCCTGACCACGCCGGGGATCCCATCGTGGGACGACCCGGATCACTATGCCGGTCTCGAGTTCGACGATCCGCTCGCGACCGCGCGGCACTTCGTGCCGATCCTGCACGAGATGGAGCATTGCGACGCGGTCGTGCTGGTGTGCCACATGGGCCTCGAGGAGGACGAGCAGGGAAAGCCCGCGAGCGCACTGTTCGCGCGGGAGAATCGCGTGCTCGCGATCGCGCGCGCGGTGCCCGGCGTGGACGCGATCATCATGGGACACACCCACATGCAGGTCGCGTCGCGCACCGAGAAGGGTGTGCTGCTGACGCAGGCCGGCCACTGGGGCCGGTCGCTCGGCCGGCTCGATCTCACGTTCGAGCGCAAGTCGCCGGGACCCGGCTACACGCTGGCCGACAAGCGGGCCGGCCTGCTGCCGGTCGACGCGTCCGTGCCGTCGGATCCGCGGATCGAAGCCATCGTGCGTCCCTACCAGGAGCGCACGGAGGCGTACCTCCGGACCGTGATCGCGCAGGCCGCGGCGCCGCTCTCGAGCGCGGACGCCCGCACGGCGGACAACCCGCTGCTCGACGTGATCCACCGCGCACAGATGGAGGTCGGCAGGGCGGATGTCTCCCTGGCGCCGATGTTCAACACTCGCGTGAGCATCGCGCAGGGCCCGATCACTGTGCGCAACGCATACACGCTCTACCCGTTCGAGAACACGGTCGGCGTGATCGAGCTCACCGGCGAGGACCTCAAGGCCGCGCTCGAGTACGGCGCCGGGACGTGCACCGGGTACGACTTCGGCCGCTCCGACCCACCGGCGGCCGCCGGGATCTTCCAGGGCTTCAACTTCGACGTCGCCGAGGGCGTGACCTACACGGTCGACCTCACGCGGCCCGCCGGGCAGCGCATCAGGAACCTCGCATGGCGCGGGCGGCCGCTCGCACCCGAGAAGCACCTGCGCGTCGCGGTCAGCAACTACCGCATGAACGGCGGCGGCGGCTTCGACATGCTGAGGGGCAAGCCCGTGCTGGCGAGCTCGGAGGTCCCGACGCGCGAACTCGTGGTGGCGGAGTTCCGCAAGCTCGGCGCCGTGAACGCGACGGTCGACGGCAACTGGCGCATGCTGCCCGCGTGGTCAGGCGAGCCGGCCGCCGCGCGCGCCGGGCTCGAACTCCTGGTGCGCCGTGGGGTGGTGCCCGCCGACTCGGCGCTGGCGTGGGGGCCGTCGGCGCCGCTGACGCGCCTGCGCTATGCGACCTGGCTCGACCAGCTCGCCGGCCCCGCGGCGCGCGCGCAGTTGGTCGCCACGGCAGGCCAGAAGGGACGCCCCGCGAAGGGCACGCCCGGCCCCGCGTTCCCGGTCAACCGCGAGCTGGCTCTGGTGTCGGCGCGCCAGGCGCTGCCCGAACCCGTGCGCGTGCGCTTCACGGGAGCCCAGGCCGGCGCGTGGGACGCCCCGAGCCCCGGCCTCACCGTGGGCGAGGGCGCGAACGTGCTCGCCGACGTGTTCTTCCCCCGCCTGACGCTGCTCGAGGTGACGGACTTCCACGGCGCGCTGCTCGGCGGCGCGAAGGACCGCGCGACCCAGCGCCCGGTCGGCAGCGCGGCCGCGCTCGCCGGGTGGATCACGCGCGAGCGGGCGAAGAACCCGACGCGCACGCTGCTGCTCGACGGCGGCGACTGGATGCAGGGCACCGCGATCTCGAACCTCAACTTCGGCCGCCCGGTGATCGCGCTCATGAATCGCCTCGGCGTCGACGCCTCGACGACCGGCAACCACGAGTTCGACTGGAGCGTCGACACGCTCGAGGCGCGCCGGCGCGAGGCGAATTTCCCGACGCTGGGCGCGAACTGGATCAACAAGTCGGACGGCAAGCGCGCCACCAACGTGGCGCCGTGGGCGATCCTCGAGCGCGACGGCCTGAGGATCGGCGTGATCGGCCTCCTGACCGACGAGACCGCCAGCGTGACGCTGCCGAAGAACGTCGCGGCCTACCGCTTTCCCGCCGGTGGCCCGATCGCGCGCGCGCTCATCGATTCGGTGCGCGCCGCCGGCGCCGACGTGGTCGTGATCGTGGGACACCTGCCGGGCAGCGCGGATTCGACCGGAACGGTCAAGGGCGAGCTGGCCGACGTCGCCCGCACGGTCGCGGGCCCGGACGGCGCGATCGCCGTGCTCGGCGGGCACAGCCACAACCGCGTGAGCGGCGTGGTCGACGGCGTGCCCGTGATCATCTCGGGCGCGCTCGGCGCGACGCTCGGCCGCATCGACCTCGTGATCGATCGCGCGACGACCCGCCCGATCGCGGAGGAGACGCGGCGCCAGCTCATGACCACGTTCGCCGACGAGGTCCCGCCGGACCCGGCGATCGCCGCGTTCGTCGACTCGGTGAACCAGAAGTTGCTGCCGATCACCTCACGCTTGCTCGGCACCACGAAGGTCGCGTTCACCCGCAGCCGCGCCGGCGAGTCGCCGCTCGGCAACTGGGTGACCGACGTCATGCGCCAGGCGGTGGGCGCCGACTTCGCGTTCCAAAATCCGGGCGGACTGCGCGCCGACCTCGACGCGGGCGACGTGACGATGGGAGAGATCTACGAGGTGATGCCGTTCGACAACCAGATCGCGACCGTGACGCTCACGGGCGCGCAGGTCATCGACCTGCTCGAGAATGGCGTCTCCCCCACCACCTGTGTCCAGCTCTCGGGGCTGACGCTGATCTTCGATCCGAATCGGCCGCGCGGCGAGCGCGTGCTCGAGGCGCGCCTGCCCGATGGCAAGCGCATCGACCTGGCGGCGAAGTACAAGGTGGCGACGAACGACTTCATGGCGCAGGGCGGAGACGGCTTCACGATGATCGCGAAAGGTGAAGACCTCGCGCTGCCCGGGATCCTCGTGCGCGACGCGCTGGTCGCGGACATGGAGCGGCGCGGCAAGGCGATGCAGCCACTCGGGGCCCCGACGCCGGGGCGCATCGTCAACCAGGCGGCGAAGGCGCCGGCCTCGGAAGCGGGAGTGTCCCGCTAGGCCGGAGCTACTCCTCCTGCGCCTCGATCCCCGCCGTCGAGGGGTCGAGACGATCGAGCAAGCGCCCGAGCAGCCGGCAGGCGAACGCGACCTCGGCGACCATCCAGGCGGCGGCGATCACGGCGCCGACGATCACGCACACCGGGCCGATCGCCGGCGCGAGCAGCCACGCGGCGACCCCGCCCGAGGCGGCCGCCGGCAGCGCCACGAGGCAGAGCGCGAACAGCGTGCCGAAGAGCGTCAAGATGCGCTGACCCGAGGCCTCGAAACCGCGCGTGCGGCCGCTGCCGATCTGGACCCACGCCGGGAACACGACGACCAGCGCGTTCTGCAGCGCGACCGCAACCAGCGTCAGCCCGGGTAACACGAAGATCGCCGCCCCCGCCGCGGCGAACAGCCACGCCGCGGGCACGCTTCCGATCTGCGTCGCTCCCGACATCGCGAGCGCAAACGCGCCGACCCCGATCAGGACCCACTGCAGCGCGGCGAGCACGCACCACGATCCCACGACCTCGCCCCACACGACCTGGTGCCCGGCGAGCGGCATGGTCTTGATCGAGTCGATACGGAACAGGTCCTCGCGCAGGTCGTTGCGCAGGAACACCGGCCCGAACACGGACGTGAACCCGGCCACCATCGCGCACAGGATCGCGGCGATCCACCACAGCCCCTCGCGCCCGTGCGCCGCCTGGATCACCGCCGCGGTGACCGCGAACAGGAACGCCGCGAGCGCGAACAGCGCTCGGAACGGCGTCACCCGTGACAGGTTGACCAGGTTCTTCCAGACCAGAGCGACCTCGGGCCGGCCGCGCGGCGAGAGCTTCCAGGGAAACCGGCCGGCGCGCTTCGCCAGGTTGCCGCCGCGCCGCAGGTTGTCGAGCCGGGCAGCCCGGCGCGCCGCGACCTTTTGCGACAGCTCGAGCGACGCCTCCTCGAACGACGTGTCGGCGCGCACCACCCACACGTAGTGCAGGAGGAAGATCGCCCCGCCGAACGCGGCGTAGCGCAGGAACTCGGGGAGCGTATTCGCCAGCAGGAGCCGCGGCAGCGCGAGAAACGGCCACAGGACGACGCCCGCGATGCCGCTTCGGCCCGCCGTCGCGAGCGCGCGACTGACGTCGCCGAAGCGCTCGAATGTCGGCTCCCCGTTCGGCCCGATCCACGACGATGCGGCTTGCGCGAGCGCGAGCCACGCGTCGCGCGCGCTCACGACCACGGCCGCGATGACGACCAGGATGACCGCGATCGACAGCAGCCGCCGCTTGACGCCGCTCCAGCCGGCCTCGATCAGGTCGGTGCGCACGAACGACGCGCCGATCCCGTGCAGGTGCCCGATCGCGAAGAACAGCCAGAGCGCGAACACGCGCGCCCAGCCGTCGGGGTGCATCAGCCGCGCGCCCGAGAAGAACGAAGAAACGAGCGCGCCGAACAGGATGCCGATCTGCGCCTGCATGAGCTTGTACTGCACGAGCTGGCGGCGGGTCACCGGGGCGGGGAACAGGAAGTGCAGTTCCGCCGGCGAGAACGCGAGCGCGGCCTTCTTCGACGGCAGGATCCACAGCAGCGCGGTCCAGGCGAAGATCGCGAGCCCGCCGACGAACACCAGCGCCTCGCGCACGTCCGGCGGCAGGATGCCCCAGCCCGCGATCCGTACGTGGCTGCCGCCACGCAACAGCGGGCGGAACACAAACATGCCCAACCACAGGAGACTGACGAGGAACGGCACGAGGTAGCGCGGCTCGCGCAGGCGCGCGATTTGCCGCGTCAGGCGGTTCTTGAACGTGCGCTCTAACAGGTATGAAAAGACCGCGATCACGACGGGTTCGCGTCCCCACGGGCGGTGACGGTGAGGAAGATTTCCTCGAGGCTGGCGTCGCGCGCCAGGCCGGGAGCGAGTGCGCGGATCTCCTCGAGCGTGCCAAGCGCGGCGCGGCGGCCGCTTTGCAGGATCAGCACGCGCGCGGCGATCTCCTCGACCAGGTGCAGCAGGTGCGAGCTTACGACGATGGACGCACCGCGGCGGGCGCGCTCGACGATCGTGGCCTTCATGCGGCGGATGCCGAGCGGATCGAGCCCGGTCAGCGGCTCGTCGAAGAACAGCGCGTGCGGCTCGTGCAGCAGCCCGCAGGCGATCGCGAGCTTCTGCTTCATGCCGCGCGAAAGTTCGCCGGGGAGCACGTCGGCCTTGTCGGTCAGTTCGAGCTCCTCGAGCAGTGACTGCCCGCGCGCCTCGGCGCCCTCGACCTGGTAGAGCCGCGCGGTGAGCGCGAGGTGCTCGCGCACTGTCAGGTAGTCGAACAGGTGGGGCTCGTCCGGAAGCCAGGCGAGCCGGCGCTTGGCCTCGACCGCGTCGGTCATCACGTCGTGGCCCTCGATCGAGACCGAGCCTCCCGAGGGACGCAGGATGCCGACCATGCAACGCAGCGTGGTCGTCTTGCCCGCGCCGTTCGGCCCGACGAGGCCCAGGATCTCACCCGGGGCGACGCTGAAATCGAGATCCTTCACGGCGACGAACTCGCCGTAGAGCTTGGTCAGTCCCTGCACCTGGATCAACGGGTTTCCCCTTTCCGCCGGGCGCAGGCAGGGCGCCCGGACGCCGGCGGACGTTACCACAGGTGTTGCCGGGTTTTATCTCGCGAGCCCGAGATTCGCGGGGGGCGTGGGCGCGGAATTGCCGGTGCGGCCGTCGCGGGGCAGGATCGGGGCGCGCGACAGGTAGGCCACGATGCCGCGGGCGATCTGCTCGCCCATCTCCTGCTGGAAGCCGGGATCGCGCAACAGGCGTTCCTCGGTCGGGTTGTTGATGAACGCGGTCTCGACCAGGACCGAGGGCACGGTCGGCGACTTGAGCACCGCGAAACCCGCCTGGCGCACGCCGCGCACCTCGAGCCGGCGGCCGGCCTCGATCTCGCCCAGGATCGACTCGGCGAGCACCGAGGACTGCTGCATGGATTCGGTCTGCTTGAGGTCGTAGAGGATCCCGGCGAGATCGTCGTCGGTCCCCTGCCCGGGTCCCTCGGAGACCTTGTCGGCGTTGTTCTCCAGATCGGCGAGCGCCTTCGACGCCTCGTCCGAGGCGCTCGACATCGACAGGAAGTAGACCTCGGTGCCGCTGCCCGTCCGCCGGCGCGACGAGTTGCAGTGAATCGAAACGAAGACGTCCGCCTGGTAGCGCTCCGCCACCTTGTAGCGCTCGCGCAGCGGAACGTCGTAGTCGCCGCTGCGGGTCAGCACGACCTGGACGCCGGGCTGGCGCTCGAGTTCGGCCTTGAGCCGCTGCGCGATCGCGAGCGTGACGTCCTTCTCGTGCGTCTTCTTCGGTCCGACCGCCCCGACCGCCTCGCCGCCGTGCCCGGGATCCACGACCACGATCCGGCGCGCGTTCGCGGTCAGGCGGTCGACGCGCACGCGTTCCGCAGCATCGCGCTCGGCCTGGCCGGGCCGGATCACGTCGACCACCACGCGCGACGACTGGCCGGTCTCGCCCTCGAGCCCGAAAACACGCGGTGCGTTCCATTCCACGAGCCGGACGGTCAGCCGAAAACCCTCGCTCGTCTCGTCGGCGGCGATCGATCGCACCGCGCCGTCATCGAGCGCGCCCGGGTCGAACGAGGGCGACTTGACGCCCTTGGGCACGATGACCGAGAAGCTGTTCGCAGCCGAGTCGGCCTCGATGCGGAAGCCGCTCGAACGCGAGAGGTCGAGCACGAGCCGCGTACTGTTCGGGCCGGTGTAGGTGCGCAGCGACTGCGCGACTGGCGCCGGCAGCGGCTTGCTCTTCGACGAGGACTTCTTCTTGGACGAACGCGCGAACGCCGCCCGGGGTTGAGACGGCCCCGGGACGGCGCCCGTGATCCACGCGGCCGCGAGCAGCACGGCCAGCGCCTTATGGAAGGAGATGCGCCGGTTCAGCGCTAGTCCTTGAGTTTGACCGGGACGTAGCGCGACTGGTAGCGGCCCGAACTCCAGTCGACGTCCGCGATCAGGACACGGATCGGGC
>Ga0315273_10007818_pt1 | contig 13423 bp, 11 predicted proteins | sample YL17G02_0_MG_FD_205753 | JGI IMG/M metagenome (GOLD analysis project Ga0315273, IMG submission 205753) | Sediment microbial communities from Yellowstone Lake, YNP, Wyoming, USA - YL17G02_0 | ecosystem: Environmental > Aquatic > Freshwater > Lake > Sediment | place: USA: Wyoming | collected... | reverse complement strand
CGGCATCCCAAACATAGAACAATGCCCACTCCTGCAGTGCCGCAATCCGCTCCGGCGGCATCCGGGCGAAGACGCCATTGGCCTCCACCGGGCGCGTGACCACCACCCCGGGAATGTCACCCACACCCACCGCCAGCCGGCGCGCCATCCGGTTCGCGTGGTCCGCATTCCGACGCCAGAGTTCGTCCTCGAAATACGCCAGGAACTGGGCCGCGATGAATCGCATCTTGCTGGCCAGTTGCATCCCCTGCTTCCGGATGAAGGGCATGTCGGCGGGGGACTGCCCCTGGAGCAGGACGACTGCCTCGGCGGCGAGGAGACCGTTCTTGGTGCCGCCAAACGACAGGACGTCCACCCCGGCATCGGTGGTGAAGGCGCGCAGTGGGACTTTCAGCGACGCTGCGGCGTTCGCCATCCGGGCACCGTCCATGTGCAGGGTCAGGCCGTGGGCATGGGCCGCCGACGCCAGCGCGCGGACCTGTTCCACGGTGTACACCGTCCCCACTTCCGTCGCCTGGGAGATGGACACGACCGAGGGCTGAACCCGGTGCTCGTCTCCCAGCGCGGTCAGCAGGCCAGGCAGATCGGAGGGGCGAAGCTTGCCGTCAGCGGTCCGCACGGTGAGGAGCTTGCAGCCGGTGAACCGCTCTGGAGCGCCACATTCGTCCACCGCGATATGGGCCCCTTCGGCGCAGATGATGGCGTGGTGCGGGCGGGTCAGCGATTCGAGACCCAGCACGTTGGCCGCGGTCCCGGTGAAGACCATCCAGGCCTGCGCCCCCGGGCCGAACTGCTCGCGGAAGAGCGACTCGACCCGACGAGTCAGGTCATCGTGCCCGTAGCTCCGCACATGCCCCTCGCCCGCGGACTGCATGGCGCGCCACACCGCGGGGTGAACCCCCGCGTTGTTGTCGCTGGCGAAGTGGCGGCGTGCGGTCATCGGCAGACCAGCACCGGCAGGGCGAGCGGGACGATCCGCAGACGCATCTCGTTTCCTCCCGCGCGCAACTCACCATCGAACTGGGCCGAGAGCCCTTCCCCGGTGCCCCGGATGGTCAGGTCGGCGGTGCGGAAGCACCGGACCGCCTCCAGCCGTGTGTGCCAGCCGAAGATCGCGAGCGGCACCTTGGTGAGAATCCCCAGCGTGGTTTGCTCCCGGATGGCGCAGACGTCGAACAGGCCGTCGTCCGGCTTCGCATCCGGGGTGATTCGAAAACCTCCGCCGACGATCGGCCCGATGCCGACCTCGACCAGCAGCAGCCGTTCGACGAAGTTCGTCTCCCCGGCCGAGAGTTCCAGTTCGCGGGAGCGGAACCGGCGAATCACCTTTCCCACCGCCACGAGGTAGGCCGGCAAACCGCGGAGCCGGGTTGCGCTCTGCACCTCCTTCGCCACCTCGGCATCAAAACCGATCCCAACCGAGTTGAGGAAGTACTCCCCCCACGCCTCTCCCACGTCCAACTGCCTGATCCGGCCCCGGGCCAGCCCGGCGACCGCCCGCGCCGGGTCGAGCCCCACAGTGCCGACCAGCTTGGCAAAGTCGTTCCCGGTGCCGGCCGGGATGACGGAGATGGGAGGCCTCCGTTCGACTCGTGCCGCGAGGAGGCCATTGGCGGCCTCATGCAGCGAGCCGTCGCCGCCCAGCACCATCACCCGCTCCGCCCCAGCCTCGACGGCGTCCTTGACCAGCCCTGCCGCCACGCCAGCCGACGTGGTCTCTGCGCGCGTCACAGCCCCCCACGCTGCCTGGCAGGCAGCGAAGGCAGCATCGGCGAGGCGCAGGGCGCGGCCTCGCCCCGCCGCGGGGTTGACGAGGAGGAACGTGGTCACGGGGAATGGAATCTGCGAGTGCCGGGCCCGTATCGCCATGGGCGAAGGGGCCGCATGCATGCGGGCCCGTACGCCCATGGCGGGAGCGTGTGGGAATCGAACCCACCGGAGCCGCCAGAGGCGCCTCCGACGCGGTTTTGAAGACCGGCCAGGCCACCAGGCCCGATCCACCCCCCTACACCGTCGCGATCGCCTCGATCTCGACGCGAACGCCCCGAGGCAGGCCCGACACCGCCACGGTGGAGCGAGCCGGTTTGTGACTGCCGAAGGCCCGGCCGTAGACCTCGTTCATGGCGGTGAAGTCGGCCATGTCCACCAGGAACACGGTGGTCTTCACCACCTTGGAGAGATCGGTGCCGGCGGCGGCCAGGATGGCGGCGAGGTTCGCCATCACCCGCTCGGTCTGCTCCCCGATACCGCCGCCGACGATCTCCATCGTCCCCGGCTCGAAGGCAATCTGGCCCGCAGTGTAGACGAAACCGTTGGCGACGATCGCCTGGCTGTAGGGGCCGATAGCCCTGGGCGCGGCCTCGGTTGAGATGGCAGTCAGGGTCATCTAGAAGAGGCCCTCGATTCGGCCGTCGGGGTGGACCCGGATGGCTTCCGCCGCGGGCGTCTTGCTCAGCCCTGGCATGGTCATGACGTCGCCCGCGAGCGCCACCACGAAGCCGGCGCCGGCGGAGGGATACACGTCGCGTACGCTGATCCGGAACCCCTTGGGCCGGCCGAGCTTGGCCGGATCGTCACTGAACGAATACTGCGTCTTGGCGATGCACACCGGGGTGTTGCCCAGGCCCATCTCTTCGCACTGCGCGATGGAGCGCTCCGCCGTGGGGGAGAAATTCACCCCATCCGCGCCATACACCTGGGTCGCGATGGTCTCGATCTTCTGCTTGATCGGGAGCCCGACGTCGTAGAGCGGCTTGAAGTCGGCCTTTCCTTCCGCCAGCGCCGCGAGCACTTCTTCCCCCACCGCGATCCCACCCTCCCCGCCCCGCGCCCAGACGTCGGACAGGGCGGCCCGCGCTCCCCAGGTCCTGGCCGCTTCCAGCACCAGATTCTGCTCCTCGGGCGTGTCGGACAGGAACCGGTTCAGCGCCACAATGACCGGCACCCCGAACTTCTGCACGTTCTTGACGTGCCCCTCGAGATTGACGATGCCGCGCTGGAGGGCCGCGAGGTCCGGTGTCGCGAGGTGTTCCTTCTTCACTCCGCCGTGCATCTTGAGCGCCCGGATGGTCGCCACCACGATCGCGGCCTCCGGCTTGAGCCCGCCGAACCGGCACTTGATGTTGAAGAACTTCTCGGCCCCGAGGTCGGCGCCGAAACCCGCTTCGGTGAGCACGATGTCGCCCAGCGAGAGCGCCAGCTTGGTGGCGACGATGGAGTTGCAGCCGTGGGCGATGTTGCCGAACGGCCCGCCGTGTACCAGCGCCGGCCCACCCTCGAGGGTCTGCACCAGGTTGGGCAGGATCGCGTCCTTGAGCAGCAGGGTCATCGCCCCGGACGCCTTGAGGTCGGCGGCTCGCACCGGCTTCTTGTCCCGGGTGAGTCCGACGATGATTCGGCCAAGGCGCTGCTCGAGGTCGGTGAGGTCGGTGGCCAGACAGAGGATGGCCATGATCTCGCTGCCCGGGACGATGACGAAGCGCTCTTCCCGGGTCGGGCCGCCGTTCAGCCCTCCCAGGCCCACGATGATGTTGCGGAGTGCCCGGTCATTCATGTCCATGGTGCGGGGCCAGGTGATCCGGCGGGAATCGATCCCCAGCGCATTGCCATGGTGGATGTGGTTGTCCAGCATGGCGGAGAGCAGGTTGTGCGCCGAGGTGATGGCGTGGAAGTCACCGGTGAAGTGCAGGTTGATCTCGTCCATCGGGATCACCTGCGCGTAGCCGCCTCCCGCGGCGCCCCCTTTCACCCCGAACACCGGGCCGAGGGACGGCTCGCGGATCGCCAGCATGACTTTCTTCCCCATCTTCCGCAGGGCCTGGGCGACACCCACGGTCACGGTGGACTTGCCCTCCCCAGCCGGCGTCGGGTTGATGCCGGTCACCAGCACCAGCCGGCCGCGCGGCTTCCGCCGGGCCACCGCCTCGGGCGTGAACTTCGCCTTGTACCGGCCGTACGGGAGGATCTCATCGGGGCCGAGACCCAGCTCTTCGGCCACTTCGGTGATGGGACGCAGCTTCGCTGCCTGGGCAATCTCGATATCGGTAGGCACCTTCGACATGGGGTAGCCCTCTCCGCGGAATCGGGTTGATGATCTGGGCGCACCGGCGGCCGCTCCGGGCGACTCGGGGTCGCCACAATACTAGGCCTGCCTGTGTGAACCCTTCGTGAAGCCAGCCGGATCAGGCCTCGAGGCGCGCTCCGAACACGTCGGCCGCGTTGGCCCCGGTGCGGCGGATGATCTCCTCCGCCTCGACTCCCAGCACGGCACCGAGGCGCTCGGCCGTCAGCCGCACGTAGGCCGGCTCGTTTCGCCGGCCCCGATGCGGCACCGGAGCAAGGTACGGTGCGTCGGTCTCGATGAGAAGGCGGTCGGTCGGAACGGCGCGAACCATCTCGTCCCGGCCCCAGTTCCGGAACGTCACCATCCCGCTGAACGAGACGAAGTGGCCGAGCTCGAGGGCGGCACGGAGCAGTTCCGGTCCGCTGGAGAACGAATGGAGGATCACCCGGCAGCCCGGGTGGTTTCTCAGCACGGCCGCCACGTCCTCGTCCGCCTCCCGCGCGTGGATCACCGCCGGAAGGCCGAGTTCCGCAGCGAGGCCCAGGTGCCGCTCGAAGACTTCGCGCTGACGGGGACGGGGGGAGTGGTCGTAGTGATAGTCCAGGCCGGTCTCGCCGATCGCCACCACCCGGGAGTCCCGGGCCGTGGCGCGAAGCCACGCGTCGGTTTCATCGGTCCAGCTGCTGGCGTCGTGTGGATGCAGGCCCGGGGCGAGGGAGAGCCGGGAGTCGTCCCCCATGATATCGAGCGCCCGGGTTGCGGCCTCGGGCGACTCACCGATCAGGACGATATGCCCGACGCCCGCGGCCCAGGCGCGCTCCAGCACTGCCGGGTGATCCTCGGCGAAGGCCGAGGCGGCGAGATGGCAGTGGGTGTCGACCAGCACCGCGCTGGCGTCAGGCCTGGACCGCGTCCCCGGTGCGCCGGGCGACCGGCGCCTGCTGCTTGACGCCCCGCGCATCTGCTCCGGGCCACTTATGCTCGATCCACATCAGCACCGGGCTCGCGATGTAGATCGACGAGAATGTGCCGGTGAACACGCCGAAGAACATCACCAGCGCGAACGGCCGGATGACCTCCCCGCCGAACACGGCCAGCGCGGCCAGCGTGGCGAGGGTCGTGCCGTGGGTCAGGACGCTGCGCGGCAGGGTCTCGTTGATCGAACGGTTCAGGATATCGGTGAAATGATCCCGTTTGTACTTGTGCAGGTTCTCCCGCACCCGGTCGAAGATGATGATGGTGTCATTGAGGGAGTAGCCGACCATGGAGAGCACCGCACCGACCACGACCAGGCTGACCTCCAGCCGCATCAGGGCCACGAAGCCGACGGTCAGGATGATGTCATGCGCCGTGGCCACCACCGCCGCGAGCCCGAAGCGCCACTCGAACCGGATCGCCAGATACCCCAGGACCGCGAAGAAGCTGTAGAAGATGGCCAGCAGCGCCTTGGTCCGCAGTTCCCCGCCGACCTTCGGACCCACGGCCTCCTTGCGCTCGATCGAGTAGTTGCCGGCGCCCACCACCTGGTCCAGCGCGGAACTCACCGCCGAGGCGGTTGCCTGCGTGTCGTCGGCGTCAGTGCCTTCCTTCGCCGTTCGGGCCCGGATGATGAATTCGCCTGGCGCGCCGAAGGCCTGGATCTCGGCGCCACGGATGCCCTGGGCGTCGAGGCCGGACCGCAGGGCGGCGACATCGGTTCCCGGCTGAGCCCGCACCTGGAGCAGGGTGCCGCCGGTGAACTCGATGCTGTAATTGAGCCCCCAGGCGAGCAGCGCCACGATGGTGAGGGCGAACAACGTACCGGTGACGCCGTAGGCGTAGCGCCGGACCCCGATGAAGTCGTAATTGGCGTTGGCAAAGAAACGGATCATGTCAGATGCTCAGCGTCTCCATGGTCGGCCGGCGGTCCAGCCAGATCATGTAGAGGGTTCGGGTCACGAAGACCGCGGTGATCATCGAAGTGATGACACCGATCGTCAGGGTCACGGCAAAGCCCTTCACCGGGCCGGTGCCGAACTGGAACAGGAACAGCGCCGTCAGCACGGTCGAGACGTTGGAGTCCACGATCGCGGTCATGGCGTGTTTGAAGCCTTCCTGGATGGCCAGGCGAACGGTCTTGCCGCGCAGCAGTTCCTCGCGAATGCGCTCGAAGATCAGCACATTCGCATCCACCGCGATGCCAATGGAGAGGACCAGCCCCGCCAGCCCCGGCAGGGTCAACGTGGCGCCGAGCATCGCCAGCGCGCCCAGCGAAAAGAGGATGTAGAAGCCGAGCGCCGCCACCGCGATCACCCCGCTCATCTTGTAGATCCCCACCATGATGAGGATCACCAGGACGGTCCCGACCACACCGGCCAGGATGCCCCTGTTGATCGAGTCCTCGCCCAGGCTGGCGCCGACCTGAAACTCCTCGACGATCTTGAGCGGCACCGGCAGCGCGCCCGCCCGGAGAGTCAGGGCGAGGTCCCGGGCCTCCTGGAAGGACTTGCCGGTGAGGGTGATCTGTCCCCGCCGCTCGATCCGCTCCTGGATGACGGGCGGGCGGCCCTGCACCCGGTCGTCCAGCAGGATCGCCATGTAGTTGCCGACGTTGCGGCCGGTGCCCTCGCCGAACTGGCGCGCACCGCGCCGGTCGAGCTCGAACTCCACCACCGCGCCGCTGGTCAGCTGGTCGATGTTCTCCTTGGCATCCACCAGGCTGCTGCCGGTGACGATGGGGCGGTCCTCCAGCACATAGAGCGGCCGGTAGGACTTGGCGCCGACGCTGATCGGGTTCGCGGCCCAGCGATACTCGAGCCGGCGGGGAAACAGCGCCCGCACATCCGAGACGTTGAGCAGGCTGTCGGCCCGGGCCACGGCCCCCTCTTCCACCAGGTACTCGCCCGGCATCGGATCGTATCCGGCAGCGGACGAGGACTGGATGAGGCCGCTGAGCGCCCCGCCTTCGACGGGGGTGCTGTCGGAGGGCTGCGGCTGGGCTGAATCACCCTGCAGCAGCTGCGCGACTGCATTGGAAGCGGCTCCCACGCCGCCACTCCCCTTCACCCCCAGCCGTGCGAGCGCCCGGTCCATCGCCGGCAGGGCCTTCACCAGCGCCTCGCTGCGGTCGGTGATCCGGAACTCCAGGAAGGCGCTCTTCTGCACGATCTGCTTGGCGCGATTGGGGTCGGTGATGCCGGCGAGCTCGACCACGATCCGGTCCGATCCCTGCTTCTGAACCAGGGGTTCGGTGACACCGAATTCGTCGATCCGCTTCCGGAGCACCGTCAGCGCGAGGTCGAGATCCTTGCCGGGATCGGCCGAGGTCCGCTTGGACTGATCCAGCTCGAGCCCGAGGTGCATGCCGCCCTGCAGGTCCAGGCCGCGCTTGAGCGGCACTCGCCGCTCCACGACATCCCTGACCTGCTTGGTGTCCGGGTCCACGACCCGGAGCGTGGTGCTGCGCGGGATAAGTGCCCCAGAGGCCGCGATGACCATCGCGGCGGTGATCCCGATGCGGGTCTTCAGTGAGGTAAAGAGCATGCCCCTCTATGCGTGTGACGCGCTGTTCCCGATGACATCGGGTCGGTGCCGGGCAAGCGCGTCCAACGCCGCGGCACGATCCCGTTCGAGTTGTTCCCTGAGGGCGGCAGCCGAGGCGAACTCGCGAACCTCCCGCAACCGCTCGACCCACTCCACCCGCACCCATTGGCCGTAGAGGTCCGCCTCGACGCCGAACAGGTTCACTTCCAGCAACCGGCCGCTTTCCCCGAAGGTCGGCCGCGGTCCCTGGTTCAGCATGCCGCCCGCCCGCCCATTGCGCCACTCGACGATGGCAGCATAGACCCCGTCGGGCGGGAGCAGCTTGCGGTCCGGCACGCCACCAATGTTGATGGTCGGCACGCCCAGTGTCCGGCCCCGCCCGGCGCCCGGCACCACCCGTCCGCTCAGGGTGTAGGGCCGGCCGAGCAGGCGCCTCGCGGTAGCGAGGTCTCCGCCGGCAACGGATCGCCGGATCGCGGTGCTCGATACCGCGTGCCCGCCGACCTCCACCGGACCGACGATGTCCACCGCGAAACCGTCGGAGGCGCCCAGCCGGGTCAGGGTTTCCACGTCCCCGCTCCGCCCCCGGCCGAATCCGTGGTCGTGGCCGATCACGAGTTCCCTCATCCGGCACCGTCCCAGCAGGATCTCGCGGACGAACCGCTCCGGCTCGTATCCCGCGAGGGTGCGGTCGAAGCGGAGGAAGGCGGCGTAGTCCAGTTCGGTCTGCGCCAGCACCTCTCGCCGCTCCGGGCCGGTGGTCAGCAGCAGCGGCGCCGCCTGGGGGTTCACCACTTCGAGCGGGTGGGGCTCGAAGGTGACCAGCAGGCTGTGCCGTCCCGCCGCCCGTGCCCTCGCGGCGATCTCGCGCAACACCGCAAGATGACCGAGATGCACCCCGTCGAAGGTGCCGACCGTGACCACGGTCCCATCCACATCGGGCGGGAGCAGCGCGGTCATCCGGCCGCCTCCAGCACCACTTGCGGCTCGAACCGGCCGGCCGCCACCTGCCCGACGGCCACGAGGTGGCCCGCGAGATCCACCGCCGTCACCAGTCCCCGTCCCTCCAGAACTCCTGCCCCCACTTCGGGGCGCTGACCGAAGCCGATGGCCCTGCCCTGCGCGGCATCCACTGTGAGTCGCGGCAGGTGGGCCACGGCGTCGAGCGGCGGCCGGAGTGCGTCGCTGGTGACCGCTTCGAGCGGTATCGCGACCTCCAGCGTGATGCCGCCGATCGCGTCCCGCCGGAGCGAGGTGAGATGGGCGCCACAGCCGAGCCGCTGCCCCAGATCTCTCGCGATGGCCCGCACATACGTCCCCGGGCTCACCGTCACCCGGAACGACACCAGGGGAGGGGCGTAGTCGAGCAGTTCCAGGTCGTGGATCTCGACCTCCACCTCGGGGAGCACGACGGTCTCACCCTGCCGGGCCCGGCGGTAGCTCCGGACTCCCTCCACTCGCTTGGCCGAAAACGCCGGCGGACGCTGCAGCTGGCGACCCAGCATCGCCCGCAGTTCGCGCTCCACCTGCTCGCCGGAGGGCGGACCGGCCGGCGCAAACCCGCCGCCGAGCACCTCCCCTGTCAGGTCGTCGGTGGCCGTGACCACCCCGAGCCGCGCAGTTGCGGTATACCGCTTGGGCTGCTGCTCGACGAACCGGGCCAGCCGGGTTGCCCGCCCCACCAGCACCACGAGCAGTCCGGTCGCGAAGGGATCGAGCGTCCCGGCATGGCCCACTGCCCGGGTCTTGAGCAGGCGCCTTACCCGCGCCACCACATCATGGCTGGTCGGGCCCGCCGGCTTGTCGATAAACAGCGCGCCGGTCAGTCGCCCCGTTCCCCGCGCAATTCGCCCAGGATCTTGTTGATGCGGGCGGCATGCTCGATGCCTCGATCCAGCTCGAACCGGACTTCCGGCACGATACGCGCCGTGATTGCCCGGCCGATCCTGCTGCGCAGGAATCCCGTGGCGCTCTCGAGACCGACGAGGGCCTCCTGCGCCTCGGCTTCGGTCCCCATGATGCTCACCCGCACCGTCGCCACCGACAGGTCGTTGGTGACCCGCACCCCGGTGACGGTGACGAACCCGATCCGGGGATCGCGCAATTCGGTGAGCAGTGCGTCCGCGATCACCTGCCGGATCGCCTCCGCGACCTGGTCCGGCCGCCGTCCTCCGCCCTTCATGCCACCCTCACCGTCGTATCGATGATCCGGACACCATCGGTCGATTCGATCATCCGGTCCGCCTCGCGCAGGATCTCCTCCGCCACCCGCCGGTCACCGCCGATGGCCGCCGCTGCCAGGCCGGCGCGCTGCCAGAGCTCCTGGTGCTCCACCTCCGCCACCGCCAGGTTCAGGCGCCGGAGTCCGGCCTTCAGGGACTGCAGCACCGCCCGCTTGTCCTTCAGTGACTGACAGCCTTCGAGATGCAGGTCCCAGGTCTGGACCAGGACGACCATCGCCTCAGGCGACCGAGTCGGCCAGGGTGCGCTTGATCTCCTCCACCCGGAAGCACTCGATCACGTCTCCGACCTTGACGTCGTTGAAGTTCTCAATCCCGATGCCGCACTCCAGCCCTTCCTTGACCTCGCGGGCATCCTCCTTGAACCGCTTGAGGCTCGAGAGGGTTCCCTCGTAGACCTGCACTCCGTCGCGGATCACCCGCGCTCTGGCGGTCCGCTGGATGACGCCGTGCCGCACCTGGGAGCCGGCGATGGTGCCGACCTTGCTGACCTTGAAGACCTGCAGCACCGCCGCCTCGCCCAGCACCACTTCCTTGCTCTGCGGCTTGAGCAGGCCTTCCATCGCGTTGCGAACGTCGTCCACCGCCTCGTAGATGATGCGATAGGTCCGCACGTCCACCTGCTCCCGCTCCGCCGCCGCCCTGGCGCCGGCGTCGGGCCGGACGTGGAAGCCGATCACGATGGCCCCGGAAGCCTTGGCGAGGAGCACGTCGCTCTCGCTGATGGACCCGACGCCGCGGTGCACGATGTCCACCCGGACCTCGCTGGTGCTGAGCTGGCCAAGGGCGTCGGCCAGCGCTTCGGCGGGGCCGCCCTGGTCGGCCTTGATGATCAGGCGGAGTGCGCCCACCAGACCGTGCGCCAGGGCCCGCGAGATGTCCTCCAGCGAGCCACCCCGGACGGTGCGGCGGTTCTGCGCTTCGCGCTCCAGCCGCTGCCGCTTCTGGGCGATGTCGCGCGCCTCGACCGCGTCCACCGTGACCAGGAAGTGATCGCCGGGAGACGGCACCCCCTCGAAGCCGAGGATCTGCACCGGTATCGAGGGGCCGGCCTCCTTCACGTTCTTGCCCCGCTCGTCGTACAGCGCCTTCACCCGGCCGGAATACTTGCCGCAGATGAAGTTCTCCCCGACCCGGAGGGTGCCCTTCTGCACCAGGATGGTGGCGACCGTCCCCTTGCCGGGGTCGAGGGTCGCTTCCACCACCGTGCCGGTGGCCGGCCGGTGCGGGTTGGCCTTGAGGGCGAGCATCTCGGACTGCAGCAGGATCTGCTCCAGCAGCTGGTCGATGTTGGTGCCCTTCTTGGCCGAGATCGCGGTGGACAGGACCTGCCCGCCGAATTCCTCGAGCACCACGTTCTGCGACAGCAGATCCTGCTTCACCTTCTGCACGTTGGCCGACGGAAGATCGATCTTGTTGATCGCCACGATCATCGGCACGCCGGCGTTCCGCGCGTGGCTGATCGCCTCGACGGTCTGCGGCATCACCGCGTCTTCGGCCGACACGACCAGCACCACGATGTCCGTCACCTGCGCGCCGCGGGCACGCATGGCGGTGAAGGCCTGGTGGCCCGGGGTATCGAGGAAGGTGATGCGGCGGCTGTCCGGCAGCGAGACATGGTAGGCGCCGATATGCTGCGTGATGCCGCCGGATTCACCGGCCACTACGTTGGCGTGGCGGATGAAGTCCAGCAGCGAGGTCTTGCCGTGGTCGACGTGGCCCATGATGGTGACCACTGGCGGGCGGGGTTCGAGGGACTCCGCTTCCTCCGCCTCCGGCGCGGCCTCGGCTGGCGCGGCGTACTCTTCCTCCCGTACCGCCTGGAACCCGAATTCCGACGCGATCAGCTCGATCTGGTCGAAGTCGAGCCGCTGGTTGACGGTCACCATCATGCCCAGGCCCTTGAACGCCAGCTGAACGATCTGGGTCGCGGGGATCTTGATGAGGTCCGCCAGTTCCGACACCGAGATGAACTCGTTGACGTGGATCCGGGATTTCTCCCGTTCGCGCTCATCCTTCTGCCGCTGAAGCGCCTCGCGGGCTCCGCTATCGTCACGCCGCACGCCGCGTTTCTGCGGGCCCCGCATGCCGGCCAGGGTGCGCTCGATGTTCGCCAGCACTGTTTCCTGATCCACCCCGTTCTTGCGCGGCTTCTTTCCCTTCTTGCGTCCCCCACCCTTCTCTGCGTCCGGTCCGAATGTCCGCGCCGGCCGCTCGCCGGCCGCTGGCGCGGTGCCGGGGCGCCCGGGGGGGCCGCCGGGACGAGCGGGGCCCACACCGGGACGAGCGGGCCCCGTGCTGGGGCGCGACGGACCCCGAGGTCCGCCGGGCACGGGCGCCCCGGAACTGAACACCGGCCGTGGCCGCTGGAACCGCGAGACCTCGCCACCGGGCGAAACCACGGGGCGGGGAATCCGGGTGGGGATGCGGGAAGGAAGTGCAGCTGGCGCCGACCCTGACTGGACGGGGGCTGCGGGACGTTCCACCGGCTCTCCGGTGGAGGGCTCCGCGGCCGCCTCCGGGGCACTCGTTTCGGGCGGCAGATCCTTGAAGAGGGCCTTGGCGCGCTCCTCCAGCGACGCGAGCACTTTGGGCTCCTCCTCAACCGGCTTGGCGAGTTCGAGCGCCTCTACGCGCAGGACCTCCACCTGGCGCTCGGCCTCGGCCTGCGCCTCGACCTCGGCGACCTCTGCCGCCGTCCGCCGACGGCGGCTCGGCTTTGCCGCGTCCGGGGCGGCTTCGGGTTCGACGGCCTTCTTGACGACCTTCCGTCGGGCCTTCTTCGCCGGTGCCTGCTCGGCACTCTGCGCGGCTTTCCGCTTCTCGCGCTCCCAGCGCACCCGAACGGCCGACACCTGACCATCCTCGAGCGCCGACATGTGGCTGCGCACGAAGATGTCCATGTCCTTGAGCATGCCCATCAACTGCTCCGAAGGCACCCCGAACTCCGCTGCCAGATCGTGTACGCGCGTCTTGACCACTCAATCCTCCCGTGGAGGCCGGACCCGGGTGCTTTCCATCAGCCCCCGGGCCAGGGCCCGGTCCAGCACGCCAGCCACCATGAGGGCCGGTCGGCCCAGCCGTTCTCCCATTTCGCCGGCCGTCGGTCCCGGTACCACCGGGATCTTCTTCGCTTGGGCCAGGCGTACCACCTTCTCTCCTGCACGCGGGCTCAGGTCAGCCGCCGTGACCACGCAGACGACCTTGCCCGCTCTCAACCCCGTCCGAACCGCTTCGACCCCGACCACCACGGTGCGGGCGCGAAGCCCGAGGCCGAGCAGCCGGAGCAGCCGTTCACTCGCTGGGGGCAGCGTCGCTGCCACCCTCTTCCGTCAGCTCGGCCAGGAACGCCACCAGCTGATCGGTGCGCTCCGGTGTCATGCCGTCAATCCGCTCGATGTCCTCGCGCTCGAGATCGAGCACGTCGCGCAGCGTCTGGTAGCCCGCGGCGTTGAGGATCGCCAGCAGCTCGGGCGAGAGCCCCTGCAGCTCGGAGAGCGGCAGCCGCATGACCGCTTCGTCTTCCGGTGGCAGCGGCGCGAACAGTGGCCCTTCCCCGCCGCGCTCCAGCCACTCGCGGCTCGAGTAGAGGTCGATC
>Ga0315273_10007817_pt1 | contig 13424 bp, 11 predicted proteins | sample YL17G02_0_MG_FD_205753 | JGI IMG/M metagenome (GOLD analysis project Ga0315273, IMG submission 205753) | Sediment microbial communities from Yellowstone Lake, YNP, Wyoming, USA - YL17G02_0 | ecosystem: Environmental > Aquatic > Freshwater > Lake > Sediment | place: USA: Wyoming | collected... | reverse complement strand
GGAAAAGCTACCATACAGCAAGTACACAAAGGAGTTGCGCCTGGAGGCCGTACGACTTGTGACCGAGGGTGGCCTGTCGGTAGGCGAAGCGGCGATGCGGCTGTCGCTGCCCAAATCGACGCTGGAGAACTGGGTGCGGGCCTTCAAAGCCGGAAAGCTGGAGCGCATCGGCTCAAACCACAGGCCTTTGACCGATGTGGAGATGGAACTGGCGCGGGTCAAGCGGGAACTGGCCATGGTTCGGATGGAGCGGGACATATTAAAAAAAGCGGCCGCGTACTTTGCCAAGGAGTCGCTGCACGGCACGCGGTGATGGAGCAGATGCGACCTGGCCATCCGCTGGGCATGCGGTGCCGGGTATTGGGGATGTCGGCCAGCGGTTTTCATGCCAGCCGAAGCCGTGGGCCTTCGCGACGGGCGCAGGAGGAGGCTCGACTGGAGATCGAGATCCGCGCCGCCCATCAGCGCACGCGGGAGACTTACGGCCCTGAGCGGTTACAGCGGGATCTGGCCGCTCACGGGGTGCGCGTCGGGGTGCACCGCATCAAGCGTCTTCGTCGCAAGCTTGGGTTGCGATGCAAGCAGCGGCGCAAATTCAAGGTCACGACCGACTCCCGGCACCGCCTGCCGGTGGCCGAGAACCTGCTTGACCAGCGGTTCCAGGCCGAGGCGCCGTTGCGGGCCTGGTTGAGCGATATGACCTATGTTCCCACAGATGAAGGTTGGCTGTACCGGGTTGGGCACAAGGACTTGTGCACCCGGAAAATCTCGGCTACGCTATGGGCGAGCGCATGAGCAGGAACCTGGTGATGGAGTCGCTGCGGCGGGCTGTGGAGGCCACCCAACCGCCCGGTGGCCTTCTGCATCACTCGGACAAGGGCAGTCCAACCATGAACCGACCTTTTTTAACATAGCCCAATTTCTTAAGCCAGTTACGTGCCTCGCGCGGTTGAAGTGAGATGTCAAGCCGGCGCTTTAAAAATTCAACCACCGCGATCCCATCCCAACGGAAACGGCTCAACCCATATTCCTCGGGGCTCCTTGCCAGCGCTTCTTCCAACTGCTTGACCAGGTTTTCATTCAACTACCCCACCGCAAGCGGCGGGGAATAATATCCCGAGCGATTCAATAAGGCCTAAAAAATCATTCATATTTTTATTAAATTCTTTTTATCCCAAGATATTTTCACTTTCTCCCCAACCTTTTTTGATCCTCCTTCAAGAGTATTCATTTCCTTTAAATTAATAATCCCTTGGTTGCCAATCATTATCTTGTATCTAGTTGTTTCCCCAACATAAATAACTTCCTTGATAACACCTTCAAGAAAATCTACCGAATTATCTTGTTCTTTTGTAATAAAAATTTTTTCAGGCCTTATGCTGAATCTAACCACTTCTCCTACTATGATATTTCCTTGATATTTCAAACGCTGTTTCGATTGATCTTTCATTAGGATCGTTAAGATGTCATCGTTTTTTTCTACTACGGAACCTTCGATGAAATTTGATTCACCAATAAATCCAGCGACAAACTTGTTATTGGGTTTTTCATACAACTCATTAGGCGTCCCAACTTGTTGAATTATTCCCTCATTCATTACAACGATTCTATCCGACATGACTAAGGCTTCTTCTTGGTCATGGGTGACATAAATGACTGTTCTCTTTAATTTACTCTGAATATGCTTAATTTCTAATTGCATATGCTCTCGAAGTTTTTTATCAAGTGCTCCAAGCGGTTCATCCATTAAAAGGACAGCCGGATTGAAAACAACTGCTCTAGCTAGTGCTATCCTCTGTTGTTGGCCCCCGCTTAACTGTTTTGGTGTCCGTCTTTCGTATCCTGAAAGCTGAACCAGTTCAAGCGCCTCGGCGACCTTTCGCTTAATCTCCTGTTTTTCAACTTTCCTCATTTTTAGAGGAAAGGCGATATTATCGAACAAATTCATGTGGGGAAACAGCGCGTAATTTTGAAATACCATCCCTATATCTCTCTTATCTGGCGGAACAAAGCTAATAGATTTACCTTTAAATATAATTTCACCTTGACTGGGGTATTCAAAACCGGCTATCATCAGAAGTACAGTAGTTTTTCCTGAGCCACTTGGACCCAGAACAGTCAAAAATTCACCATCTCCTATTCCCAGAGAAATATCATTTACTGCTAAAACGTCTCCATAATATTTACTCAAGCTTCTCAGCTCAAGTATGTTATCATTGCTCGAAAGAGTCATTTCCTTTTTCCTTTGATACGATTGCTTTTCTCTCTCGTCTTAAAAAGCCAAGCCCTAAAATAATAGCGAAGGCTGCCATAATGAAGACAGTAGAAGCTGCGGCAACCACCGGATCAATGCGAAATTGGAGCTGTGAGAACATTTTGATAGGCAGAGTCAGACGTTTGGTGCCTATGAGAAACATCGCGAGAACCAACTCATCGAAGGACATGATAAAACAAAAGATGCCCGCAGTAATTATACCGGTCTTAATCACAGGCAGGGTGATAAACAAGTAGGTTTTGAAGGCACTTGCTCCAAGATTTCTAGCTGCCATTTCAAGTGTAATGTCAAAACGATAAAGGTTCGCGCTTATGACTAGAATAACAAAAGGCGTCGTGTATATCGCATGAGCCAGAACCAAACCTACGGTAGATCCAATCAAATTTAACTTTGCATAAATGCCATATACTGCGAAAGCGATGATAATTACGGGAATCATTATTGGAGAGATAAACAAAATATTTAAGAACTTTCTGCCCGGTAAGGATCCTCTTACTAAGGCAAGCGAAGCCATAAATCCTAAAATAAGGGATACCAGGGTGGTACAAATCGCAAGCTTCAAGCTAAAAAGGGTTGGACCAACCCATTCTTCATCAATCAAAAACTGGCTGTACCAAGTCAACGTAAAACCCTTCGGAGGAAACACAAGAAATCGCGTGTTGCTAAAAGACATGGGAACCGTAATTACCGAAGGCACAACCAGAAAAGTGAAGATTACCCCAGCAAACACTCCCAATAATATTTTAGGATAATTTACGCCAATACTTTTATCCACACTGGGCCTCTCTTTGCTTTTGGCAACTGCATCATTCACTATATATTTTATCGAGCCCAACAATCTTATTGAAAGCCACGATCATTACAATTGTGACTATGAGCAACAAAGCCGCGATAGCCGCTGCAAAATCCCAGTTAAAGAGTCGATTAATCTGTTGATCTATTAGCGTTGAGATCATCAGCGTTCTAGGTCCACCAAGGATCGCAGGAGTTATGTAAAAGCCCAAGGCCAAGATAAATACAAACATCGCGCCGGCTCCGACGCCCGGAAGGCTGAGGGGAAATATCACCATCAGAAAGACCCAGAAATAATTTGCTCCTAGGTTCCGTGCGGCACGAATGAGATTTCGATCAAGGTTCTTGAGCACACTGAAAATGGGTAAAATCATGAAGGGCAGAAGGACATGAACCATCCCGACAATAACCGCAAATTCACTGTATAGCAGATCCAGTGGCTTTTCGATCAAACCGGTGAAGGTTAAAAAATTATTAATAAGTCCATTGGTTTGCAACAACACCACCCAGGAGTATGTGCGAACCAAGATGCTAGTCCAAAAAGGAAGTAAAACACAAGCTAAAAATAAGCTGCCAATTTTTTGACTTTTTATTTCAGTTAGAAAATAGGCGACCGGATACCCGAGCAAAAAGCAGAAAATAGTAACCATAAAGCTAATTCTTATTGTACGAAAAAGTATCCTGCTATACAGGGGAATTCTGAAAAAATGCTGGTAATGCTCTAAAGTAAAATTTCCATCTTTGAACAAGCTTTCCGGAAACAAGTTGAATAACGGATAAAGGTAAAATATACTCAAAAGAATTAAATAAGGAGAAATCAGCAAAAATGACTGCAGGTAGGAGTATCTCCTTATGGACTCTCTTTTCATATGGATCTCGGGTAAAATTCAGCAACTACTAATTAATAAGCTTCGCTTTAGGAAAAACGAAGAACTGGAGGGGGAAAAATTTAAATCATTTCATCGTATTTCCCCCTCCCATTGAACTGCAGAACGAATTTTTGTGAAGAAGAATAAGCATTATCTCAGCATAATCCTTTCACCATATTTCTTCACTTTGATACCCACTCGTTCCACTTCTCGTTCATCTCATCGTAGTTATCCACAAGCCATTTCAAATTCTTTTCAGTCAGCACAGGCACTACCTTCTGAAAATTCTCAGGATACGTTTCCAGATCTTTGAGCATCTTGGGGTTCAGGTAATCAAGAGATTTTTTATTGCACAGTGCAGACCCGAAGTAGTTGGTGAATATGGCCTGCTGTTGAGGCCGGCAGACGAAGTTAAGGAATTTCATGGCGTTGTCTCGGTGAGGTGCATTCTTGACGACGGACCAGAAATTCAAGTAGTAGATAGCCTGATTCCACACAAGCTCAGTCGGAGCGCCATTGTTCTTCGCCATCCTGGCTCTGGCGCCAGTCGTGTGAGCCATAACCACTTCACCGTCCATCAGGGCTTGAACACATTTGTCCCCGGAGGTATACCAGACTTTGACGGAGGGCTTGATCTGATCAAGCTTCTTGAAGGCGCGAGCGTAATCTATTGGAGTTAGGTTGTCAAGTGAAACACCGTCTGCCAATAGGGCCGAAATGAGGTTCCATCCAGGAGTGCCCCAGTTGTGATCAGCTCGAGGGCCTGGAAACTTCTTCACATCGTAGAAGTCATTCCAGGATTTAGGGTAATTATCACCGGGGAAGACCTTTGTATTGTATGTGACCACAAAAGAAACGATTTCGAATCCTACTCCCCATTTATTAAGCGCGTCTGGCAACATGCCCTTGGTGTCGGTGACGATCTTATAGTCGACCGGTTCGACTAGGCCTTTATTGGCAGCCGACTCCATCACATCTCTGTCCGGCCAGACTATATCCCACTCGACCTTGCCGGCTTTAAGCTGAGCAGCCACTCTGCCATACATATCGCCGGAAACCGTGACAGGTATTACTTTAATCCCTGTTTCTTCTGTAAAAGGATCGAAAAATGCACGCTTCTGGGCTTCGTAACTGGCGCCGCCCCAGGTCATGACAACGAGTTCCTTGTCGTCTGCTCCCTGCGCAGTTATCATAATCCCGCTATTCCCTAGAGACATAATAGCGGTGATGACACTAACCCAAAAAACCACTGGCAATGCTTTATGCGTCAGTCTTTTCATTTTTTTCTCCTTTACCATAATTATTTTTTCTCTTTTACTATAAAATCTGTGATATAGAATATCTCCTGCTTTTGACATCACCTCCTTTCTATTGGGGTGGACCCAATTATTTAAACAGCCCGAAGGCAGAAATATGCCATAAGCTGATCAGTTTTTCTGTCAATTAGATAATTTTCTTTTTTAGCGGCCATTTCATTTTTGGTTCGTATTTAATTTTTTTCATAATTCTTCTTGATGTATGCCTTGCGAATTCATATATTAAATCCTGATCAACTCTGGTAAATTCGCCTTTTCTATAAATAATTTGGCCGTTCACGATTACTGTATCAACGGATTTTGATCGACTAACCAACATCATTTCTTGAATGATATTAGCCCCCGGCTGAGCCTCTGGCAGCTTATTTGTTCTTATAATCAAGTCAGCCTTTTTGTGCTGTTCAATACTACCAATATTTTTACCTAATCCAAGTGCCTGAGATGCTCCTATAGTTCTCATTTCAAAAATCTTTTCTGGAGAAATATATTCCCCATTTTGTCTTGCAATAAGGTATGCTAATAATTCCATTTCTCCGAACGTCCATATTTTTGCGGTATCCACCCCCAGTGTTACATTTGTGCGCTGGTTTAACAGCTCAGCCATTCGTGACCTTACTTTTAATCCAAGACTATAAAATTGGAAATTACCGGGTACCCAAACTATTGACATACCAGAATCAATAATCGGTTGCATTTCATCATCACGGATAACATTCATATGCACAAATGTGGATCTGCCAGTTAAAATCCCTAATTTATCAAGGTATAATAGATTATGCATTTTCCCAAAACGACTATCATCTGATTCAGCCTCTTCTGGCGTGAAATTGTGATGGGTATTTAAAATGACGTCGGATTTTTTAGCAATTTCATTTGCCGCTATCAAAAGCTCTTCTGAAGCTGAATTGCACCCATATAAGCAGATATGAGCTGTGACAAGTGGATTTTTAGAAGCATTTCTTTTCAACTGTTGTCCAATTTTTTTAAATGCTCTTTTCTTATTAAAGGGCGCTCTCTTAAGGATGGGCAAGTTTTTAAGAGATTCCGGCTTAGTATCCCAAATAAAAGGATCGCTTAACGACACACGCATACCTATCGCTTCTGCGGCCTCTGCAACCGTACTTGGCTCAAATACTGTTCCGGGTTCCATAAATGTGGTGTATCCATTTCGAACCATTTCAACGCAAGAAGCCAATGCCGAATTATATTCGTCTTCATCTTCTAACGCATTAAACCAATCGAAATAACTTATCTTATTTTTCGCTGAGGGATTTTCTGAAATTACTCCTCTTGCCAGATGTATAGAGGTGTGATAGTGCGCATCGATAAACCCAGGGTGAACCGGAGCTCCGCCCGCGTCTATGATTCGACCGGTTTTAAACTTAGAGATAATGCCCCTTTCAGATCCAACAGCGGTTATGATATCGTTATCAATTGCAATGGCTCCAGAAGGGTAAATGTTTCTATTCCGATCCATTGTGATAACATAAGCGTTTTTTATCAAAATATCACAGACACGTCTCTTTCCGCTGATGCTTTTTTTATTTTCTGATGATATTTTAGGAAGCATAACTTTTATTCACCTCATAACACGTTATAAACGTTTCTTAATAACGAGCCTTTCATTGCATTTATTGTTTACATATGTCTCAGAACTTTTCCTGATTTTATGCCTGTAAAATTCATATTTTCATAAGCAATTTTCCCGTTTACTATTACGATTTTTATCCCATCGGGCTTGATTTTAGGGTTTTCCCATGTGCCTCTATCTCCTATTGTATCGAGATCAAAAATCAATATATCAGCATAGTTTCCAGATTTAATAACACCTCTATTTTTAAGCCCTAATTTCTTTGCAGGCAGCGAGGTAGCTTTTTCAATAGCTTTCTCTATAGTTAGTATTGACTTTTCTTTTACATATCTTCGAATAAACCTTGGGTATATCGCATAAGTAGCAAGCCCTGGTTCTCCAACGCCGAGTCCTCCTCCTCCCTGTAAATCAGATTCTCCGAAAGGAACGATGTTTAGATCGCTTCCAATCATCGAATCGGGATATTTAATAAATTCTCTCACGGTTGCTTCCGTCCATCGCGGATCAACGCAACTGAATAGCGTATCAGGATCCTCGATGATAATATCAAACAACATTTCAAAAGGATCCCTTTTCATTAGTTCTGAAATGATATTGAGAGTTTTACCTTGATAATTATGCTTTTTACATTTCATGATAATTATGCGATTCATCCAGAAGCAGTCTGTTTTAGGATGGATCATTATAAATTTAAATTTTCCATTCATAATTTCCTTTTTCAGTTCGGCTCTAAATTGGCTAATTTTTAAATTTTCGACTAATTGTTTTTTTGATCCACATTTTGTTATCCATAAAGAAAAAAGCCCAATCAAGCTGGGTTTGGATAACATGACTCCATGCAGGTCATCATCGGGGATTATATCGAACGTTATATTTAATCCATCGGCTCTAGCCTGATCAATAATTTGGATGGTTGCTTTCGCCGTCGCTTCTTGGAGGACTTCCGGGTAGTATTGGTAAATCGTATAAACCGGGGCCAAGTGCGCAATCTGAACGGAAACCCCTGTCTTTTTGGCGATTTCAATTGATTCCATAAGCCCATAATATTTAGCTGCTGGCATATTTTCCACAGGAATGTTATGACATATCCCATAACCCCATTCTTCTGGATCGTTGGAGGGATAATTATTGTCAAAATTTCTTGTATGGCTAGCATAAATACCATTATATTTCTTTACAATTTCAGCTAATTGTATAACTTCTTCAATTGCTGCAAAATCGCCAGGCCCACCATCGAAACCGGCTCCAAGCCCGAACGCCCCGCTTTTCATTGCATTTTCAACATAGCGTTTCATTTTTTCTATTTCATCTTTTTTCGCTTTTCTCCTAAAGTCCTCACCCATAACCGCAAGCCTTACACTATTGTGCCCGATAAGCGGCACATAATTTAAGGATATGCCAATCGTGTCTAATTTTTTTAGAAATTCATCGAAATCTTTATAATCAAACTTGAAACCAAGCTTTTTTTCAAGAATTTTCCCATATTTTTCAAGCGAAATTAAACTTGGCGGCCCGCAAGAGTATGGTTCCACTTCATGCCACCAGCTTCCCACTACGCTAGAAGTGAAAACACCCCAGGGCACATATTCATTAATTGGAGCTATCGACATACCACAGTTGCCGCCCACCGTTGATGTAATGCCCTGCATAATAAAATTATCAGCCGAAGGATATTGCAAAATATTTACATCCGCATGGGCGTGAATATCAATAAAGCCTGGACATGCGATAAATCCAGAACCATCTCTTTCATTTTTGGATTTGCCCTTTATATTGCCAACTTCTGTAATCTTGTCATCAATAATTCCAATACTTCCCTTGAAAGGTTTTTCCCCAGTGCCATCGACTATTTCAACATTTTTTAATACTAGATCAAATTCATTTTTCATCGATCGCCTCCGCAAATATAAATTTATTCTTGAGGAAATATTTAGAAAACTTACAAATTATTATTCGGTTAGTACTTTTTGTTAATGCAATCATTTACAAATAAGATGAGAGTAGCTTTTTTCAATAATTGGCATTAGTTCGATAAAACTTGCACGAAATGCTTTAACGGTATTATCTATATCCATTTTTGTCATTGGAGTTGATAACGCATATTCTCCCCGTTCAGCTATCCAAATGCCATTGTTAAGATGGTTTAAGTGAACAATAGAAGGCAACAAGCCGGCTTGATCACTGATCTTTTTAGAATCACGGTAGTTATTGATTTCAGTGCGGCTATAATGTACAAACGAGAGCGATCCTATCCCACAAGCATAGGCATTGATACCCAGATCTTTAAATACTTTTGCATTAATTTCTTTCCGAAAATAATCTCCAAGTTTATTGATTTTTTTGTAAACACCCGAAGTCAGTTCATGCATCGTTGCCAGTCCTGCACTCATTGTCACCGGATGACCGTTAAAGGTTCCAGAATGTTTAAGCCTGCCATTTTTTGGAGAAAATAATGACATAATATCTTTGCGACCTCCGAAAGCACCTATAGCAAATCCTCCACCAATCAATTTTCCGATAGCCGTCAGATCTGGAGTAACTCTATATATTTCCTGTGCCCCGCCAGGCGCGAGCCTAAAAGTGACTACCTCATCAAATATCAAAAGGATGTTTAATCGATGGGTGATATCCCTTAAAGAAGTTAAATACTCAGGTTTGGCTGGAATAACCCCGGCTGCAGTCATCACAGGCTCAATAATTACAGCAGCTAATTCATCACGGTTAGCCTGAATAATCGCCTCGGTAGCCTCGATGTCATTAAATGGCGCCACTAACATATTTTGAAAAACGCTAAGAGGGATCCCCTCCGATGCTGGCACAGGATTCGGGAACTTCGCATCCCCCACCTTATCAAGTGGTGGAAATACACTTATTTCCGCCATGTCATGTGTGCCGTGGTAAATTCCCTCCATTTTAAGAATTTTATTTCGGCCTGTGAACGCACGAGCAGCACGTATGGCAAACATGGTGGCTTCGGTACCGCTGTTGCAAAAGCGAACCTGTTCAAAACAGGGCACACGCTTGCACAGCTCCTTCGCTAAAAGGATTTGGCTCTCGTGGGGTGCGGCGAAGCTCATTCCCATTTTGAGCTGTTGAACCGCCGCAGCCCTGATTTTAGGATGATTATGCCCTAGCAACTGCACGGTATAATTATTAAGATGATCTATATATTGATTGCCATCGATATCATAAACATTACAACCCCTCCCACGAACAAGGAACGTAGGGTACGGCTTAAAGTATACTGCTGATCGTGTATCACCCCCAGGTAAAAATTTCGAAGCCTGAGAATTGAATTCTTTCGATTTAGCGGTGCGGAGGCAATATTTCTTCTTGATTTTTTCGATAATATTATCGGCCGATAAGAGTTTGGGCATATTGGTCCTCCTTGCATCAAGATTTTGGCTAAATTCCTTAAATACGAGAGTCATAATTTTATTCTGCCGAAAGAATTATGGATCTTCAGTTGATGAACTCGTAAAAAGTCACTCTTTGTGATGACTTTGTAAGAAGCCCAAGTTCAAGGCGCGCGAATCTCGTGTCATGAGGCGTACTTTATGTGCGCCGCAGTGACAACGAGATGAAGCGCAACGCCGAAATTGGGGTTTTTACAAAGTCATCAGTAGTGGAATACAAGTAATTTCAAATTACCCTTATCCTCCAACCGTGAGAATCATCGGCTAAACCATATTGTATATTGATAAGAGAATTGAAAAGCTTCGTCGCCAAAGAACCGGATTGGCCGGACCCGATAGCATATGTCTGACCTTTATAATGGATACTGGAAACAGGTGCGATTACGGCGGCCGTCCCCATCCCAAAAACTTCTTCAAGCTCATCTGTCTTCAGCTTTGAAATAATTTCATCGATCGCGATAGAGCGTTCGCTAACCTTCAAACCAAATTCACGGCATAAGGTTAAAACCGAAGAACGGGTTACGCCAGGCAAAATCGTTCCGGATAAGGGTGCTGTAGCCACCTCGTTCTTAAACTTAAAAGCGATATTCATGGTGCCGACTTCTTCAACAAAACGCAAATGCTTGGCATCTAACCATAGGACCTGGCTGAAACCTTTCTTCTGGGCTTCAACTTGAGCTTTAAGCGCCGGAGCATAGTTTGCTGATGTTTTAGCTTCACCAACGCCACCGCTCGCAGCCCTAATGTAATTGTCTTCAACAAAAATGCTAACAGGCGCAAATCCCTCTGGATAATATGCGCCCACAGGACTTGTGATAATATAGAACAAATACTCATTCGAAGGCCGTACGCCAATGAACGTTTCGGATGCAATGATTACGGGTCGAATGTAAAGTGCTGTCACGGGCGCTGACGGCACCCAGTCAGCGTCTATAGAGATCAATTTCTTCATTGCCTCAAGGATAACATCCTCAGGATAAGCGGGTATGCACAACCGATCGCATGAACGGGACAAGCGTTTTAAATTCTGATCTGGTCTGAAAAGGTAAACCTCGCCGCGGGGCCCTCGATAGGCTTTAAGCCCTTCATACGCCTGCTGCGCATAATGAAGTACTGCTGCTGATGGCTCTAATGAAATGAGACCGTAAGGGATGATACGCGAATTATGCCAACCCTTATCTTGTTTATAGTCCATCAGGAACATGTGATTGGAAAAATATTTTCCCCAACCGAGCGTCGATTCATCAGTCGGTTTTAAACGTTTCAAATGCTCTTTAACCAAAGTCACGTTGATATCCATACCCATTCCTTTCAATTTTCAATGGCTCACAATTACTTAGGCTTTAAGCATCGCCATTACGGCTTCACAGGGTATTGATATTTCAACCCAGCAGCCTTAAACCAGGATGCCTCAAGCACCTTGATTTCTTTTACTAAGTCTTCTGCCAGGGGAGGAGGCGTATGGCTTTCCAAAATCTTACGGGTTTTCTTATTCAAAAGATCTTCGCAGTGTTCAACTGATTCAGCCGTTAGCCCTGCTGTTAGCTGCGTTCTGTCCATAATGCTTGGGACCCAGAATTTTCTGAAATATTTCAATGTGTGTTCTTCGTTTAAAAAATGTCCACCCGGGCCGATTTTGTCGATCAACTCTAAAGATAAAGTCTCATCGTTTATCTCCAAACCTCCCATCGTAACCTTCACCATACCAATAATTTCATCGGTCATAACGATCAATTCGGGTGATATCATCGTGCAGTGATCCATCACACCCACATCGTGGACCAAATCGGCTCCAGACAGGGCAGAGGTTAGGACTTGATGCATGATTTCAATTCCGGCCTGTGCGCCGATGACCTTCGCATCTGTCGCTCCTGCGGTGCCAAACATCGGCAAACCATAATAGTGGGTCAGTTCGGTGAGACAGGCGCTGAGAAGACAGAGCTCTGGCGCTCCGTACGTAAAAATGGCTGTGCGCATATCCATAATATTCGGCTCGCCACCGCAGATGACGGGGGCTCCGGGCTTTTTTAGCTGAATTACCGTGAGATGGCTTAGAAGTTCAGCATTCGCAACGGATAGCGTCGCGGCAAAAGTCGCCGGACTAGTGGCACCGGCCATAAGCATGTTAAAGACTACGTTCGGTATCCCGAATTCTGCGCATATCAGGCTCATTTCCAAAGCTTCACGGACATGAACTAGTGGGGTAGTTGGCTCAACCGAGTTGATGAAAAACGGTCTGGCCCGCAAATTACTCACCCCACCGGCTACAATTTGAACAAGCTCTATAAGATCTTTAAGCCCGGCAGCATTTAGCGTCGAAGGTACAACGGGTTTAGCAGAATTAAGCAGACACTGCACCTGGGTAACTTTCTCGCCAAGTTCCGGAGGCAGTCCGTGCGCTAACCCGCTGTTCATAATCCAAGTGATATTTGGCAGATAATCTATTAACCGGATGTTATTTACAGTATCGGCGATATAATGCGGACGTCTTTTCCGGGTATATGGATCTAATATGTCGGGATTATCAACAACCCCGCCGAAGTACGTTCTCGTGCCGTTCAGGAAAATACAGGGTTTACCATCACGGGTATAAAGAGTAATATTCTTAGGAGCCGTCCTGACCGCCTGCTCTACCACAAATGAGGGAATTTTCACCCGCTTCGGATCAGAAACGTCTGCACCGGCACCGTCCAAAAGTTCTAGTGCTTTTTCCGAATGAATAGCAACTCCAGTTTTTTCAAGAATATGAAGCGACGCAAAATGCAACTCAGAGATTTGCTTTTCTGACAAAATTCTAAATTGTGGGCTATTGAATTGCATATAGTTAGCTTTCATCTATTTTTTCCTCCGTGAGGACTAGAAAGTTATATCTGCTTCTTGATTTCGGCAATTAGGCGCCACTCCGACTCACCATAGCAATTTATCAGTCTGTGGCGATGAATCTTTTTGCAATTTCTACTGCCATTGGGGCGCTGTTTCCGTAGGCATCGGCGCCAAAGTCGTCGGCTAAATTTTGGGTGACTGGAGCACCCCCGGCCATCACTTTGACCTTGTGACGCAACCCTGCTGTTTCAAGTGCCATAATCGTTTCTTTCATCTTTACAATAGTGGTTGTCAGCAAAGCCGACATTCCAATAATTTGAGCCTTATGTGTTTTGACTGCCT